>ERZ1026874.215-NODE-215-length-39706-cov-11.347986_pt1 | contig 39706 bp, 32 predicted proteins | sample MGYA00380167_ERZ1026874 | MGnify/ENA primary metagenome ERZ1026874 (study PRJEB33269, sample SAMEA4719803) | human gut metagenome | biome: human-associated habitat; feature: organic feature; material: feces | place: Cameroon | collected 2013-10 ...
TGGTCAGCACCGGGGCATCTGCTTTGCGTCTGCGGCGGGGCGGGGGAGTCTCGGTAGGCTTTTCATCTTCGACAGGGGCGGAAATGGGTGCATCCTCAAAACCAACAGGTTCGGGGATGGGCAGGTCGGGGGTAAAAATATCATTGTTCATTTCCATGAGAAATCTCCTTTTCGTTTTCGGGTTTTGTTATGATGGATTCTTTGTCAGCGGAAACTACTGTTTTTGATTTGGCAGGACGGCCACGGCGTTTAGGCGGTGCCTTGGGGGATGCCTTTGTTTCCACTGAGGGAGTTTCGAGCGTTTCTGGTAAGGCTTTCCGCCACTCCGGGATATGGGCGGACGCTTTGCACTCCCGCAGCTGCTTGTAAGCAGGGTGCAGAGAGTAGTCCATCTTGTGGACTTTCAAAACTTTGTGCCCGCGCAGAATTACCAGCGCTTCATCTACCGGCAGGCGCAGCACTTCGTCTGGGGTCAGCACCGGTCGCTTTCCGACACCACTGCTCTCGCGGTACTGCGGCGTATAGTCGGAGATGCGCAAGGTACTCAGTGCTTTGGAGGTACTGGACACTGCCACACTGGCAATGCCGGTGCGCTGGGAAACGTACTCAGCTGTCAGCTGATCCGTACAGCCAAGAAAAAGCTGCACATCGCAGTTGCCGAGAATTTCCTGCCACTGGTTCTGCGGGTAGCGGTTTTGTAGGCCAGCAAGGTTTTGGAACACGCAGGACATGGATATATTGCGAGAGCGGATAACGCTGATGCGCCGTGACAATTCGGAAATCGTACCGCAGGCGGTCAGTTCTTCGCCCAGCACATGAACCGAAACAGGAAGCCGCCCACCGGGGCAGTTGGCATCGGCATAACGGACGAGTTTGATGAAGGCAAAGGACAGGAACAGCGATGCAAGAAAGTCAAAGGTGCTGTCTTGATCGCTGGTGACGAGATAGTAGGCGCAGGGCTGCTGCCCCGGCAGTTCAAGGCTGATTTCGTCGTACGCAGTGATTTTTTTAATCAGTTCAGATTGGAACACCTGCAATCGACTGCCCAGTCCGCTGATAACACCGCTGCGCACCGAATCCGAGGCCCGTTGGTACAGGCTGTACGGCGCTTTGGCGGGGTGGGTCAGCGGCAGAACATCGAACAGGCTGTCCAGCTGGCTCTCGCTGCATTGCGTGATAAGGTTGTACACCTCACCAATGTTCCGCTGTTCTGGCGGGTAGGTAAGGTCAACGTACAAGACCAGCGCTTTCAGCAAGTTCATCTCGCCGGAATCCCAGAAACGATCGCTCTTGCCTGTGCCGTTGGTATTCTTAATGATGACATCTACGAAAAGTTGCGCCATCAGTTCCTGCCCCTCAATTTCTTTCAGGCAGTTCCACGAGTCGGAATTTTCGGGGCTGACAAGGTTGAACACACGCACTGTGTAGCCTAAATCCCGCATATACTCGCTGGATTTTTCATAGAGTTCGGATTTGGGGTCACAGATAATAAGCGACTCGCCGCGGGCGGCGCTTTGCAGGATACGATTCATGCAGAACGAGCGTGTTTTCATCGAGCCGCTGGCACCATAGACGGCAAGGTTGCCGTTCATACGTGTTTTCTCCGGGATACAAAGAAACTTTCCGCCGAGCATCCCCAACACAGTGCCTGTATGCTTGGATAAGTCGGAAACCATATCCAGCACGGCGGGGACTTCTCGCGGCTGCATCCAGCCGGACGTGCCGTAAGTGCCTTTTGCGGAGAAATCGAAATTGCGTTCGGAATCCGTTAGGGCATCCTGGCTGAACAGCTTTCGGTATAGGAAAATCACAGCGACTGCTGCTGCGCAGCTCGCCGTGCAGTACAGATTGTAGGGAAACCACAGAACACCTTTGAGACAGGCCAGCGGCAACAAAGAGGGAAACGGCGGAGAAGTGCCGCCCAGCATACCGCCGTTTTTCTGCCAGACGGCATAATTGCCGATGAACTGCGTTACGTAGCCGCAGGCATAGAGCAGCAGCGCGACTGCCAATAGAATTTGAGCTCGTTTTTGAGGTTGTTTCATGGGTTGGAGAAGAACCTCCTCTCGAACTCAGCAAAGTCGATGGTCTGCAACTCGACCCTGTCGCCGCAGAGTGGCTGCAGCGCGTTTGCCTGAAAATCAAAGCAGAGGATGGCACCTTTCATTTGCAGCAGCTCTAAGGCGGACAGGAATCGGAACAGACGCGGCAAATCCGGCAGATAGCAGAATAGAATTGGCGTGCCTGCATCTGTGCGAGCATCGTTCTCGATGAAAGCATTACGGCAAGGCGGCTGAAGCTCTTGCAGCAGCATGGCGCTTAGTCGTCCGATGACATCCGAATGACAAAGCAGCCACAGCAGCGTCTCTCCGTGGTAGTCATTGGTGAGAAAGTAGAAATGTTCGTAGCCCTCGCCAAAAAGGAAGTGTTCTTTCTTGTAGGTCTTTGCATCTTCCAGCAGAGTAGTCATCACTGCCCACTGATCGGACAGCAGGATGCCATCGGGCGTGTGACTTGCGCCGGTTCGCGTATAGCGGATATTTTGCAGCATGATTTTTCCCCGCTGTTCGATTTGCGTGTCAAAGGTCGGAACAGCCTCCATGCCGTTGAATACAGCAAATGTGTGGGATGCGGTCAGCAGCGAGCCTACCATGCGGGAACCGTGAATTTTTACCATTTCAAGGCCCAACTCTTTCATCTCACGAGAATCATAAAAAGTAGGGACTTCAATGCGGCAAGGACTGCTGGCGCTCGGTACAAATACAGGTGGCTTTTCATCTCGGTAAATCACCGCGCCTGCATTCATCATCGTGACGTAGGTTTGTGCGATACGATGCAGCCGCAGACGGCGGGCAGGGGATGACTTGATGGAGTTGGTGTCGGTGCGGCCTGACAAGTAGAATTGAAACCGTTCTGGCGCGCGTTCCCGCAAAAGACGTTTGCCACGGATACCGAGCCGATAGCCGCGAAGATGATCTTTGGAGAAAATGCGCAGGAGCTTGTCGTGCGTTAGGCTCGTCACCACTTTTTTGCGGTAACTTTTGCTGGAGGTAAGGCGGTCAGCACACGCACAAGGCAACTCACCGCAGATGGCAGTGAGCGCCAAAAGTTCATAATAGAGGCTATCTTGCGCGGGCAAGACAGGGAAGGAAGAAGAAATAGAAATCACCTCGGAATTTAACCGTGCCTTCTTTGACTCCGGCGAAAGTCGCTGCCGATTGGGGTATAACTCGGCTCACAGCAATGCGAAAAAGTCCCTTCAAAGCACAGGTATCTGATTTTTACGAATTTTTCGGAAAAAGTGGAGGTCGGTTTTCAGCCAATTTTGGGGTGCTCAGCCACGCCGAAAAGCAGTTTTTTGGCATCACGGTTATCACGGTAGAGGACGAATATCCAAACCGGGTCGTCTGGAAAGAATCACACAGCGCCCCGGTATCGTCTGTCAGGCAGAACGTGGCAATGACATCTATAACGGCCTTGAGTTCCAGATTGTCATAATCCCGAACGGCCTTGATTGGTAGGTTATGGTCGTAGATATGCTCCACACAAATCACGCAATTGGAGAAGTGGGGAAGTGACCCGCTTTGCACCAGTGCTGCCTGTAGCGGCAGCAAAAGGAATTTACAGCCGTCCCGCTTCTTTTTATCCGGCAGCAGCGCAGGGAGCAACACACGCAAGTAATTGGTGTCCGCCCACACGCGGATGCCCTGCACCTCGGCTGCCTTGGGGTAGTAATAAATCGGCGGCTCGTTAGACACGGAAAAGAACATATTGCGCAGATGAGCCGTGCTTTTCTCACTGAGAAGTGCCGCGCTCTCGGCAGTTTTGGCAAACTGCATCGGGTCAGGTACGGGCAGCAGATGCTCCATCTCGTATAGCTTTTTGTGGATGTCGATGAGCCCGCGCTGCTCCAAACGGATGCGGTTCAAAAGTACGTCAGGATTCAAGCGCGGCCTCCTTTTTGTAGTAGCTGACGGTGCCGTCCTCGGCCACCGTGCAGAAACCGGCCACCTGCGGAATGTTCAGCAGCTCAATCTGGGCAGCATCATCTACCACCACGATGCGCTTGCCGGCATCTTTCTGTGGCTGGCGCAGTAGCTGGCAAATCATAGTTTCCTTGCCCTGCGGGATAGGCACGATTTCATACAGTTCTCCATTTGCAAAACAGAGAATAGCTGCCGGAAATTCTCCAACAGTGTGGTATTCCACCTGATCTATGAAGTCGAGCAAGACCCAGACACAGCGGGATAAGTCCTTGACAGCGTTGCCTTGCACTTCTCTATTTGCGTAGTAGCGGTCATTCCCGGAGCAGAAGATGCGCCCCTCTTTTAGCATATGGGCAAGCAAAGTTTTTGCCGTCGCTTCTTTTTCGGGAAAGAAGCGACAAAGCTGCTCTTCGGTCAGACCGGGGTACAGCGAGATGTTATGCAGCATTTCAGCGGCTTCCCGCTGATAGATCGCTGCGCGGTTTTTCAATAAAATCACCATCCTTATTGCGCATTAAGGACGCATAAAGACGTATTAGGTACTGTCGGCAGCATAGCCACAGGCCGCTAATACGCAATCAATACGTTCTTTTGCGTATTCGACTTTTTATTGAGTAATCATTGCGTCAAGGCGGACGTATTACGGCCATCTGCAAAACCTCCAAAATCAGAAATTGCCCAAAACAAAAAGAGCCGTGCCTGAAAAAAGTCAGGTACGACTCTGGGTGAAAATGTCCAACCTTTTTGGCTGAACCCTATTTTGAACATACTAATTGTAACATACGAGATTATACACGTATATACAATCACTGTGCGGATGTGGTGCAGATGTAATGCAAGTGCGGCAAAAAACTTTCAAGGCAGTGCATCCGGCGCAATCTTGATTCTTTGGTGTGCAGGCATTATAATGCAAAAGAAAGCAAAGAAAAGGAATCATGAATTTTATGGATAACCGGGTATTGCAGATACAAAACAGAACCTGCCGAGTCTATGGCACGGTCGGCGCCGAATACCTGCTGCTGCAAATGGCGGACGAGCACGACCCTGCAGGGATGGAACGGGAAGCGGAAGCCCTGCGTCGGCAAACCGCACGACCGTTTTTGCTGGTCGCTGTCCCCGTGGAAAATTGGAACGACGACCTGTCGCCTTGGTCCGCACCGCCCGCGTGGGGCAAGCAGGGCTTCGGCGGCAGGGCAGAGGATACGCTGGCGTGGCTGGAGCAGGCTGTGCCGAGCATCCGTCGGCAGTATTCTATAAAGGAAGATGCCAAGGTTATTTTGGGCGGCTACTCGCTGGCGGGGCTGTTTGCGCTGTGGGCGGCAACCCGGACCGATACCCTGTACGGCGTGGCGGCGGCTTCGCCGTCCGTGTGGTTTCCCGGCTGGCCAGAATACGAAGCGGCGCACCCTATCCAAACGCAGCGCGTTTATCTCAGCCTTGGTGACCGCGAGGAACATACCAAAAATCAGACGATGGCGGCCGTGGGTGACAACATCCGCGCCCTGCACACCGCCCTGACTCGGCGCGGCGCAGATTGCACACTGGAATGGAACGCAGGCGGTCACTTCAAGGATGCCGACCGGCGAACAGCAAGGGCGTTTGCCTGGACTATGGAGAGCGAGAAATGACGATTCTGATAGATGCCGATGGCTGCCCGGTGGTGGATCTGACCCTTCAGACGGCCGCAAAATATAACGTTCCCGTGCTGATTCTATGCGATACTGCCCACCAAATTCAGCGCGACGGCGCACAAACCCTAACCTTTGGCAAGGGTGCCGACAGCGTGGATTTTGCACTGGTGAACCGCGTATGCGCGGGCGACCTTGTTATTACGCAGGACTACGGGCTGGCAAGTATGTGTCTGGCGCGCCGCGCCCGTGTGCTGAACCAAAACGGCTTAGAGTACACGCCCGAAAATATCGACGGGCTGCTGTTCCGCCGCCACGAAAACAAAAAGCTCCTCCGCGCCGGGAAACACCCCAAGGGCAGCCCCAAGCGCACCAAAGAGCAGGATGCAGCCTATAAAAACGCCTTAGAGAAAATCCTGCAGACCATATTGGCATCATAACAAAAACAGCCTTTCCCTTGTGCCTCGAAAAAGCACAGGGAAAGGCTGTTGTCATTTTGAAATAAGCACTTCTTTTTGCAGAAATTCACAGCGCGCCGCCAAGGCATCTGCCAAGATGTTGGCACGGTCAGGCTCACCGAAATGCGCCTGCTCAAAAATTGCAAGAACCTCGTCTTTGCAGCCATTCAGTGCGGAAAGGTTCAGCGTTTGCAAGCCATCTTTTGCAAGGGCAAGCTGTGCCTGCTGTGTGGCAGCGAACGGTTTGGCGGGGGCATCAGCCAGTGCCTTGATTTTGGAAGCGCATTGATCAAACCAAAGACTGGTGCCGCTGTCGAAAATCGGCGCAAAGCCAACCCATTCCAGCGTCACCGCGTCACGGATCGCACCAAAATTGCCGAAGTGGCGATCCTGATTGCAAATCAGATAGTCGAGAAGCATCATCTGCTGCAACGGCTCAGCAACATCCGGGATGCCCAGCTTTTCACAGCAAGAACAATCTCGTCACGTCACAGCACGAGATAGACTTAGAGGCTTATCGGCCTCAAACAGCAAGCGGCATTCGTTGTGAGAAATTTCTGGTTCCCAGCAGAGAGCTCCCCGCTTTATTGAAAAGCTCCTACGTGTGGATTTATCTCGTTGCTGCCATTTAATAGTACGTTTTGATTGACTGGAAATTCTGTTTTTCTTCAGCTGACTATATGTTGACCGTTTTTCTGTGCTGTAAAAGAGTCATGTTATGCGAGCGGGTTCATAGCAAGTAATTGAGACTGATTTCTATACTGAAAAATTAGTACACACGCTTATCAATTAACTACGGCTATCAGTATGACTCGTACATCGTTACACAGCAATAAAAAAATAGCGCCTCAATCCGATTGCTTACGGCAACAGATTGAAGGCGCTGTTTTGTTGTTCTTCGCATTAAAGGAAACAATGTACCTGAAATGGCTCACAACACTTTTAAATCAAAAATCGAGGCGTTTTATCGCGTTGAGTTCCCTGTGTTTTACCCCCGTATTTACCCCCATTTGGGAGTAAAGTACATGGATTTATGTGGATTTACATGAAATGGAGAGTTCCTTAAAACAACGTATCTATGAAAATATATTGAGGTTTATGGAGAATTATAGATATATAAAAAGTACCGCTGAAGCTACAATGCCTAATTTCATATTCCAAAAATCTCCTTTATTATCGTTATTTTATGTTGTCCGATTTTGGGGTTGCCCCCCCATTTTTGACGGTAAGGGTACGCTTCTCCCAATTGATGGCGGCCCCAATCGAACCAATCAGTCACCCGTGCGCAGCCCGGTTTCCAACTGCAGAGCATTGGGCCGGTAGTTGCGGGGTTCTTTTGCCTGGATTCGGGCAGTGGCTTGCAGTATTTTCTCGCCGTTCCCCATCTTTGGTATAGCATCTTGCGGAATATAACCCGTCCTTTCCTTGGCGTATGCCTTTTCCGCATTCTTTTCGCTTTAGGTTTTTACCCATAGTGGACTCCTCTCCAAAACAGGAATCCAACGCGATACTGAAATTATAGCACATGAAATCCCTATTTTCAACGGCATTACCTCTCTTAAATAATCAGCTTGCTGCGGATGCAGGCTTCAAATTCTTTGCGTTTGCCCTATTTCTTTGCCCCTACATACAACACGAAAGGGCCGTTGGGCTGTTTGAGCATGGCATCGACGGCAGCTTCCAATCTATGCGGTATTGCCGCGCAGATAGAAGGTTTTTTCTTGGCTGAAAATAAAAGCGGATAAACTTGAACTTAATGACGTAATATGGTACAATTTTATTAAATACATCGCAGGGGTATCCTATGGCACCACGGAAAACAGCACAACGTAAACGGGCAATGCGTGTGGCAGATGCTGTCAATAAAATTGTACCGGTTCGCAGCTGTGTGATAGAGCTTTCAAACGCATGGAGTGAAGGCAAAATTACCGGGCGCAGAGGAAAGAGATATTTCTAAAAAGTCATTAACGGTTTGACCGTGGATACTGAAAAATAAGAGGTGCGTTTTATGAAAGAGATGCAATGGCGAGATTTGACCCCGGAGTCGGTTCGGCAGACGGGAACACCCAGCGCTGCAAAAGAAAATCTTCGTTTGCATGGCATTGAATATACACCTATGACTGCCAATAAGCATACCACATTATTTGATGGCGGCGTCATGAAGCAGGTCACTACCCCGTTGCAAGTTGCGGCGGACGATGATACACAAGAAGTCCAGCTGCTGAATCTCTACCCGGACATTCGCTATCAGACGATTGACGGTTTCGGCGGCGCCATTACCGAAGCTGCCGGTTCGGTGCTGCGGCAGATGCCGGAAGAAACAGCAGAAAAAATTCTGCGGGGATATTTTGGACCGGAGGGACTGCGGTACAGTTTTGTTCGCACCCATCTTGACAGCTGTGATTTCTCGCTGGGAAATTATTCTGCGGTAACCGACCCACAGGATAAAGAATTCAAGACCTTTTCGCTGGCACGAGACGAAAAATACATTCTGCCCTATATCCGGTTGGCAGAGCAATATGCCGGTCATAAAATCGGTGTAATGCTCACGCCGTGGTCTCCGCCTGCGTTCATGAAAACCAACAACGACCGCAACCACGGCGGAAAGCTCCTGCCGGAGTATGCCGATGCGTGGGCAAACTATATCTGCCGCTATATTCAGGAATATGAAAACCGTGGCATCACGGTAGAATTTTTGACTGTGCAGAATGAACCCCATGCTACGCAGACATGGGATAGCTGCCGCTACACGCATGAGGAAGAACGGGAATTTCTTGAAAAGCATCTGTACCCTGCTTTGCAGAAAGCCGGATTGGGAAAAATAAAAATCAATCTGTGGGACCACAACAAAGAGCGTTTGTTCGAATGTGCAAGCACTTGTGTTACCGCAAGCACCAATGCAATGATTGACGGTTTCGCCTTCCATTGGTACAGCGGTGACCACTTTGATGCAGTACGCCTTGTGCGCGAGCAATATCCTGATAAGCGGCTGATTTTTACGGAAGGATGCATTGAATATTCTTTTCGGGATAAAGATCAGCTAAAAAATGCGCAGATTTACGCACACGATATGATTGGAAATTTTAACGCCGGTATGAATCTGTTCTTTGATTGGAACATCGTGCTGGATGAAAAGGGTGGCCCGAACCACGTTTCCAATCTTTGCGATGCGCCGATCATGTGTAATCCCAATACAAAGGAAGTTGAGTATAAGTTATCGTACTACTACATTGCACAGTTCAGCCATTATGTATTGCCGGGAGCAAAGCGGATTGCGGCAACCTGCTACACGGACAAGCTGGAAACCGTGTCCTTCGTGAATCCCGACGGCACATTGGCAGTCGTGCTGCTGAACCGAACGGAACAATGTATGCCGGTCACACTGCGCATCAAGGGCAGCCTTGTTGCCTGTGAGATCGAGGCCAGCTCCATGACAACGATTGTATTGAATTAAACCAAAGCAGCAAGCACACCGCTTCAGAAAAAATTCAGTAGGGAACATCAAACGAGGCAAACCGCCATCCGCCCACCTCCCGCACCAGCGTAATGGTGTAGCTGGTTGTGTCGGAAATCAGCCCGTCCTGCACGGCCTGGCGGAACGCCTGACTGCCGGAATCGTCCGTGGCATATACCGCCGTGACCCCGATGACAATTTTCTCATCGGTTTCCTCCTGCTTCGTAAAGGTCATCGTGGTCGTGGCCGGGTCATAACCGGCCGCCATGCCGCGCTCGGTGAGAAGATAATACATATCGCCATCCACCGAACGGAAATAGCAGAACCCGTCCGAGGACAAATAGGTGTCAGCCAGAAAGTCCTTCGTAAAGATGTCCCGCAGCGTGGCGTAAAAGAAATCCCAATTCCGATAGCGATGCAGCGCGGGCGTGTAATCGCAGCCGTCCAGGGTGACGGTGTCCGCCTGCGTGCGGGTCGTGTCCGGCGTGTCACAGGGAAAAACATGCGTGTCATCGATGATATAAGTGCCCGCGCGGACCAGCATCATTTTGTAGGCGCGCAGGTAGAGCTGCTTCTGCTCCTCGGTCAAAAAATCCGGCGTAGGAATTTGCGCATCCTGCTCGGACAGCGGCGGTTCAAACAGCGCCTCGCCATAGCCAAAATCTGTGCAGTGGAACTCATCCACACGCCAGCCGTCGGCGGTGCGCACAAGGCGGATGGGGTACTCGATGGTATAAACGTCCATGTCCTCCGGGGTAAAGGAGGTGTCCCAGTTTCGGTCGTAGTGGCTGATCAGGGCAAACGCAACGGTATCGTCGGTGGCGGATTCCAGGCGGTAGGTATCGGGGCAGTTGTCCATCACGGTGCGGGACAAATCGTCCATCATGGGGCATCGCAGGGCAGGGTCGCCGGAAGCCGCCAGATGCCCGTCCAGTTCAATAAATTTTTCAGTGTACAGCGGCCCCAGGCTTTTGATAAAATCCGCCGTGAAAACACGCTGTATAAGGTCCGTAAAATCCGAATATGGGTTTTCGTACAGCAAATAATTGCCAACGGACCGTACAAAAACTTTATCGTCATCGACTTGATGCGTGAACTTCGGGGTCACATCCATACCGACCAGATTGTCCGGGATGCCGTACAGCGCATAGCGAAGACCATAGGCCAGCTCGTACACATGCCGCGGGGCGTCGCCTAAAAAGGAGAAATCCTCATACTCCACGCCGACCTCCGCCGCGGGCGACAGCGCGGGTGCCGGTGTTTCCGTGGGGCTGGCGCTGCTCTCAATCGGTGCAGCGGTCGGGACAGGTGTTGCCGTGGCGGCGGGCGCGGCAGAATCGACCTGCCCGCTGCACCCGGCCAGAACTGCCGCCAAAAACATCCCAAACGATACAAACCAAATCCGTTTCATGTCGGGAACCTCCTTTAAAATGATAGGAAAATATCGCCCTCACTCCGCCTGCTCCGCAAAGGATCGCAGCAGCATGGCGCGTGCGCGGTGGATGCGGGTACGGACGTTCGGCTCGCTGGAATCGGTGATTTTGGCGATCTCGCGGATGGAGTAGCCCTTCACCCGCAAAACCAACGTCTGGCGGTAGATCAGCGGCATTTCTTCCAGCAGGGCGATGGCCCGGTCCAACTGCAGATTGGTCAGCGCCACTGCCTCCGGCTCAACGTAATGGTCCAGGGCCGCGGCCAGGCTTTCGTAGTCGGGCCGGGTGCCGCGGCGTTCCCACTTGCGGAGAAAATCAATGCTCCGCTCCCGCGTCACGATGTAAAGGTAAGATTTCAGCGCCCGCTCGTTGTCGATGCGCAGGGTGTCGATCTCGCGCAGCAGCTGCACAAAGGTTTCATGTACGGCATCCTCGGCCAGCGTGGGATTTTTAATAATGCCCGCGGCAGTGTGCAGCATAAAGCGGTAGTATTTGCGGTAAATCGTTTCAAATTTATTTTTATTGTCATCGCTGTCCAGCGCAGCAAGATAGAAAACAAGCACGAAGTTTCCTCCTAAATCGTAACTTCCCGGTTATAGCGTATCCAGCACAATGCCCTCGGCAATTTTGATAAGCTCCGTTATATCCAAATCGCCCGTCATCGAGTAAGCCAAACGGTCACTTTCCCACACAAGAACGTTAGAATTGTCAACGTTCATAACGCACCAAATTGCGTCGTGGCCGTCAAATTGCAGGGAATAATAGGCCGCATTCTCGTTGTTTATCTGGGCCTCCGTATCGTTGATCGGCGCAATGATCACATCAAACGAGCCGCCGGAGTCGTCGGCATACTGCGCATAATAAAACTGCGTGTCGGCCGGGTCGCTGGATTCCACCAGCGTGAACCCCTGCGGAATATAGGACAGCGACGCACGAAACGCGGGCACGGGGGAGGCATCCCCATCCGAAAAGGAGACCGTCACAAACTGGTCGTGCCATTCCAGCAGGGTCTCTACCACCGCCTCCCGCACGGCCTTTACAGGCAGCATCGTGCAGGAAAACAGCGACAGCGCCGTGGCCAAAGCAACCAGCAACCGCTTGATCGCCAGCCGTCCATATTGCCGATTCGCCCTGCGGTTGGCAGTATGGACCAACGCATCCATCCTGCGCAAAAACGTATCGGATGCCTGCACCTCGCCCAGCGGCGCTTCGGGGCCGGGCATCTGGGCCAGGGCGCGGTCCTGCGCTTCGGTAACGATCATGGCGATCAGGGCATCCGGGGAAATACAGAGCTTGTCATCCTTCATGGTCTTTCACTCCAATCTGGCCACCTGGCGGGCCGCCTGTCTATAATCCGTAGTATACCGCAAAAAAGTTTCACGGACAATGGAAATTGCCGCAGAAAAAGCGCCTGCGCCTGTGGCGGGGGAGGAGAACATCCGCGCCCTGGGCACCGCCCTTGTCCTGCGCCGCACCGTAGGCAATATGCTGGCCAAAAACGCCGCCAACCAGAAATAAACAGCGCCGCAGCGTACAAACTGCGGCGCGTTTTTTCGCTATAAAGTTTTGCGTCAGGGCTTACTCCGCGATGCCATTCTTGAAGAAACACAACATCTGATTCTCAAAAAAGTTGACACGCTCATGCACATACTTGGGGTACATCTTCCACTGCTTGGGGCCGCCCAGCCGGTTGTAGATGGCCGCCTGCCCCTGGGGCGGCGCGTAGGTGTCCATCAGGCAGCTGCCCAACAGCACCTCGGCGCGGCAAAGGGGCGCAAAATTGGCAAGGTCGAGGTCGTCCTGTCCGGTCACGCCCGCTCCGGCAAAATCGCCGGGCAGGGGATTCAGCACCGCGCAGCGCTTCACCTCGGGCAGCAGGCAGGCCGTCAGCAGTGCCAGTCCGCCGCCGAAGCCCTCTCCAAAAGCATACACCCGTTCCGCGTCCACCCAGGGCAGCGTCAGCGCGGCCTTGGCCACGGCCAGCGCATCCTTATATCGGGTGCGGAACTCTGCCTGCGCTGGGTCAGCCAGCCAATCGCCCTTGTAAGGCTCGGCCTCCAGCGCCACCGTACCAAAGCCCAGCGCCAAAAACCGCGTCATGTGGTGCCAGCCGCGCACGCCGCGGTTCAGATCGTGGTACATCAAAAGCAGGGGATGCTGCCCCGCTGAAGCCGGGCGGATGACACGCGCCGTGACGGTGCGGCCTTCGTAGGTGATCGTCAGCCGCTCATACACACCGTAAGCGTTGGCAAATTCCACGGGGGCAGTCTGCGCTTCAAAATACAGTTCCTTCACGGCGGCGGCCCAATCCTGGGCCGGATGCGCCGGGGCCTGCGCCTTGCCCATGTAAGTCTGCAAAAAGGCTTTCTGTTCGGTGATGGTCATAGCACAGCCTCCTCTTTACAGAAAAAGTCTAACAGCATATCGTCAAATTCTGCAATCTCCTCGTGCCCGTAACCGGGGAAAAGATACCGCTTTTTTTCGCAGTGCAAATTGTTGTAGACGGCGCACTGGGTCTGGGGCGGGCAGATAACATCCTCCAGCCCCGTGCCAAACAGCACCGGGCACTGCACCAGGGTGGCAAAGTTTTTGCTGTCGATGTAGCCCAGCTGGCGGAACCAGCGGTCCTGCTGGTGCTCGTCGGCGTCAAACCAGCGGGCGTAGTAGCGGATGCCCTCGTAGGCGATCTCGTCCGCGCCCAGGTCCCACACGAGCTTAAAGTCGCTCAAAAACGGGTAGAGGATGGCGGCGCGGTTGATGAGGTCGGGGTTCAGCGCACAACAGGCCAGCCCCAGCCCGCCGCCCTGGGAGCCGCCGTTGACGAACACCCGCCGCAGGTCGATCTCCTGCAGCTGGCGCACGATACGGCACAAAATGCGGATGTCCTGATGCAGCCGCACGTAGTACATGCCCTCGGCCGGACCGTCCAGCCCTGCGACGATGTGCCCGGACACGGTGGTGCCCAAAAAGCCGCCGGCGTCCACGCTGTACCCGGCCTGGCCGGGGCAATCCATGGCGATCAGCGCCATGCCCATCCCGGCAAAGGAAGCCTGCTCGGCAAAGGAGCGGGACGCGCCGGGGTAGCCGTGGAATTGCAGCACCAGCGGCACGGGCTTATCGCTGTGCGGCCGCAGATATTTGGCGTAGATATGCGCACCTGCCATGCCGGTAAACCACAGGTCCAAAAAGTCGCAGCCGTCCCAGCTGGGCACCTCTTTGGCCTGGGAGACGGTATAGTCCAGCGGCACCGCGTCTGCCTCGGCCATGCGCGCCTGCCAGAACGCCTCAAAGTCTGCGGGCTTCGGCGTGGCCCCATAGTAGCCGCCCAACGCCTCGATTTCGCTTGCAGTCATCTCTGCACCTTCTCTTTTTACTTTATTAAGGTCAATTTTATCCGTTTTGGCGCGAAGATGCAAGTGATAATTCAGGCGCATTTCACTTCAACACCGCTTTTTCTTATAGCCGCGATCGCAGTACGGCCCGCCGCGCGCAGCTTTCCGCTGCCGCGCCTGCTCCAACAGATCCAAAACGAAATATAAAAACACAAAGGCCCCGGCGTGGATACCGGGGGCCTTTGCCCGTATTCAGGTGGCCGCGCCGTCCGCTTCCACCGCTTCAATTTCTTTTATCATCATCTCGCTGCCCTGCACCAGGTAGGTATCCGGGCTTTGGCAATGGGGGCAGGTTCGGCCGTAGCGCACGGTCTCGTACTGCCGGCCGCAGGCTTGGCATTGGGTGACGGCCGGGATGGTCTCCACCGTCAGCACCGCGCCGGGCAGCAGGTCCGTTTTGGCAGCAGCCCACTTCCAGCAATCCTGCAGGTAGCTCTCCACCACGCCGCTCACCTCGCCCAATTGCAGCGTCACACGTCGTATGCGCGTTACATCGTTCTGTTTTGCCACATCTTCCACTGTGCGTATGATATGGAAAACGATTCCCAGTTCATGCATAACGGCTCACTTTCCCTTTTTGGCAAAGCGGATCTTGATCTCCCGCTTGGCCATGTAGGGCAAAATTGCCTTGAACTTGTCCTCGCTCTTCACCATCTTGCTGCACTGGGGCAGGTCACGGTGCAGGTGGATGGCGTCAAACTCGCACTTGGTGGTGCAAACGCCGCAGCCGATGCACTTGTTGGGGTCCACTACACTGGCGCCGCAGCCCAGGCAGCGGGCGGTCTCGGCCCGTACCTGCGTTTCGGTCAGCGTCAGGTGGGCATCCCGGAACGAACGATGCGCGTCGATGTGTTCATCTACGGCGGCCTGCTGGCGGGGCGTATGGTCGTATTCACCAATGGAAAGGTTGCCCTTGTCCAGCTCAAAGAATTCCCGTCGGTTGCGGCCGATGGTCATGCTGGTGTTGGGCTGCACAAAGCGGTGTATGGATACCGCGCCCTGCTTGCCGGCGGCGATGGCGTCAATGGCAAAGCGCGGGCCGGTGTAGACGTCGCCGCCCACAAACACGTCCGGCTGGGCGGTCTGGTAGGTCACGGGGTCGGCCACAGCGCCCTGGCCGCGGCCCAGCTCTACGGCTTCACCGTCCAGCAGATCGCCCCATTCGATGCACTGGCCAATGCTCAGCACCACATTGTCGCAGGGCAGGGTAATGGTATCGTTTTCGTCGTAGGTAGGCGCAAAGCGTCCCTCTGGATTGTAAAGGCCCGTGCATTTTTTCAGCACCACGGCGGTCACATGGCCGTTCTCCGTCACGAACTCTTTGGGGCCGTAGCCGCAGCGGATGGCGGTGCCTTCCTCCTCGGCCTCGGCAATTTCTTCGGCCAAAGCCGGCATGCCGTCCCGGGGCTCCAGGCAGACCATCGTTACCGCGTCCGCGCCGCACCGCAGCGAGACACGCGCCGCATCAATGGCCACGTTGCCGCCGCCGATGACCACGGTCCTGCCGCTCATCTTATAGTTCTCGTCGTTGCCCACGGTGCGCAGCAGGTTCACGGCGGTCTGGATACCCGCGGCTTCCTCGCCGGGCACACCGGCCTTGCGGCCGCCCTGGCAGCCAATGGCCAGATAGAACGCCTTGTACCCGTCTGCGCGCAGGTCAGCCAGCGTTACTTCCTTGCCGACCTCCACGCCGCAGCGGATCTCGACGCCCAGTTCTTTCAAAATCTCAATTTCGGCATCGATAACGTCCTTCTCCAATTTAAACGAGGGGATGCCATACCGCAGCATGCCGCCCGGATGGGGATTTTTCTCAAACACGGTGGGCTTGTAGCCCTGCAGCGCCAAAAAGTACGCACAGCTCAAGCCCGCAGGGCCGCCGCCGATGATGGCAATTTTCTGTTTCCACAGCCCCTGCAGTGAGGGCTGCACCACCGGCGGCACATAGCGGCTCTCGGCGTTCATGTCCTGCTGGGCAATGAACTTTTTCACAGCGTCAATGGCCACGGCCTGGTCGATGGTGCCGCGGGTACAGGCATCCTCGCACCGGCGGTTGCAGATGCGCCCGCACACGGCGGGGAATGGGTTCTCTTTTTTGATCAGCGCCAGCGCGTCGCGGTAGCGGCCCTGGGCGGCCATCTTCAGGTAGCCCTGCACCGCAATGTGGGCGGGGCAGGCCGTCTTGCAGGGGGCCGTGCCGGTGTCGTAGCAGTTGATGCGGTTCTTGTCGCGGTAGTCGATGGCCCACTTCTCCGGCCCCCACTTGGCGGCGTCGGGCAATTCCTGCCGCGGGTAAACGATCGGCCCGCTCTTGGTACACAGCTTTTGGCCCAGCTTCACCGCACCGGCGGGGCAGTACTCCACGCAGCGCCCACAGGCCACGCAGTTTTCCTTTTCCACCTTGGCTACATAGGCCGAGCGGCTCATGTTGGGCGTGTTGAACAGCTGGCTGGTGCGCAGCGCGTTGCAGACGTTGACATTGCAGTTGCAGATGGCAAAAATCTTGTTCTCGCCGTCAATGTTAGTGATCTGGTGCACAAAGCCGTTGTCCTCGGCCTTCTGCAAAATCTGCATTACTTCGTCGTAGGTGATATAGTGGCCCTTGTGTGTCTCCACCAGATAATCCGCCATGTCGCCCACGCCGATGCACCAGTCGTCAGGGTCGTCGCCGCAGCCCTCGCCCATGGCCGCGCGGGACATCCGGCAGGAACAGGGCCCCGCCGCATACTTGCCCTCGTACTTTTTCAGCCAGTGGGAGATATGCTCAATGTCCAGCGATTGGTTCTCGGTCTCGATGGCTTTTTCCACGGGGATGACGTGCATGCCGATGCCTGCACCGCCCGGCGGCACCATGGCGGTGATATGCTCCAGCGGCAAAAAAGTCATCCGCTCAAAGAACGCCGTCACTTCCGGGTGTTCGGCGATCTGCTGCTTGTTCATGTTAAAAAACTCAGCGCTGCCGGGCACAAACATCGGCAGTACGTACTGTTTCTCCCGGCGCGGGTTCTCCCAGTTATATTCCAGCAAGCCCACGCAGGACATTTTGTACAAAAGCGGTTCCAGTTCTTCGGCAGTTTTGCCGGTGGCCTTTACGATCTCCGGCAGGGTCATCGGCTTGCGCACCTTCATTTTTAAGGCAACGTCGGCCATCTCGTCGGTCACAATGCTGGCCAGGCCCCAATACTCGGGGTCCTCCGCCGTCAGGGGGCGGTTCTTGGCGGGGATGCGGTCGGTGATCATCTGTCCCAGTTTTACGATTTTTTCCCGCAGTAAGGCATCCTTCGGTATCTCGAAAGGCAGCTTGCTCTCATCCAGCGGGAACGCAGTCGGTTTGCTCATACCTTGCTCCTTTATCCGTAGTCCGTTTATTTGCTCAGTTTACGCCTGCCACTGGCTGACCTGCTCTTTCAGCCAGGCGGTCCATTCATCCATGCCTTCGCCGGTGCGTGCGCAGATGGGAATGACCTTCGCTTGCGGGTTGCGCATTGCCACATACGCCCGGCATTTGTCCATGTCAAAATCAAAGTACGGCAGCACGTCAATTTTGTTGACCAGCACCACATCGCACACCTGAAACATCAGCGGGTATTTCAGCGGCTTGTCGTGGCCCTCGGGTACTGACAGAATCATCGCATTCTTCACCGCGCCCGTGTCAAACTCGGCCGGGCAGACAAGGTTACCCACGTTTTCCAGCACTACCAAATCCAGCCCGTCCTCGCCTAAGCCCTCCAGCCCCTGCCGGGTCATCTCGGCGTCCAGGTGGCACATGCCGCCGGTATGCAGCTGGATGGCCTTTGCCCCGGTCTCGGCTATGGCACGGGCGTCGACGTCGGAGTCAATATCCGCCTCCATCACGCCGATGCGCAGCTCGTCCTTCAGCGCGGCAATGGTGCGGCGCAGGGTAGTGGTCTTGCCGGAGCCGGGTGCGCTCATCAGATTCAGCAAAAATACCTTTTTCTTTTTCAGTTCCTTGCGCAGGGCTTCGGCCTGCTCGTCGTTGGAAGCAAAGATGCTCTGCTTCACTTCCAGAATTTTTACAGTGTCCATGGGCTGCTCCTTATCATTTCTCGATGATAACATTTTAACATCATGTACAAAAAACTGCAATCCGGCCTATAAAATTTGACGTTACGACAAAATCGGCACCCAATATCCGGCAAAATGACGAACTCTACGCAGCGTAGGTTGCCGTCCACGCTGTTTTGCCGTATACTGGGCACCGGAAAGTGAGGGTACAAACCATGAGCTATGTACAAAACGAAACCATCCGCGCCCTGCGGGAACGCAAGGCCCTGACCCAAAAGCAGCTGGCCGAAAAGCTCTGCATCAGTGATAAGACCATCTCCAAGTGGGAGACCGGCAAGGGCCTGCCGGACATCAGCCTGCTGGAGGATCTGGCCCGAGTTCTGGGCGTATCCCTGACCGAACTGATGACCGGCGACCTGCAAACCAACGAGAATCGCTCCGCCAACCTGCGCCGCATGGGCTTTTACGTCTGCCCGGTGTGCGGCAATGTCATCACGGCGGTAGGCAAGGGGAGCTTCTCCTGCTGCGGCATCGCCCTGCCGGTGCAGGAGGCTCAGCCAGAGGATAACGCCCACACCATCATCGTAGAACCCGTCGAGGACGAGATCTGCGTGACCATCGCCCACCCGATGACCAAAAGCCACTACATCTCCTTCATTGCCTGGGTCAGCAACGACCGCGCCGAACTGGTCAAGCTGTATCCTGAGCAGGACATCACGGTCCGCTTCAAAAAGCGCGGCCACGGCACGGTCTACGCCTACTGTAACCGGGACGGGCTGTTCAGCAAGCGGCTGTGAATCAAGTGAAATCCGGAAAAATTCGCACAAAAACTATATTCTGTTCTTTCTTTGTCCATAATTTTGCGCTATACTATAATAATATACTGGGGTGGCATGAGAACACCGCCGAAAGGATGGAATCATTATGGCGAACGAAAAAATCCTCGTTGTCGATGACGATAAAAATATCTGCGAACTGCTGCGTCTTTACCTGGTCAAGGAGGGCTACTCGGTCACGATGGCCCATGACGGCGAAGCAGCCCTGGCCGACTTTGACAAACTGCATCCCGACCTGGTCCTGCTGGACGTTATGATGCCGGTGATGGACGGATGGGAAGTCTGCCGCAAGATCCGCGCCAAGGACAATACCCCCATTATCATGCTGACAGCCAAGGGCGAGACCTACGATAAGGTGCTGGGCCTGGAGCTGGGTGCCGACGACTACATCGTCAAGCCCTTTGACGCCAAGGAAGTCACCGCCCGCATCAAGGCCGTGCTGCGCCGCACCGCCGCCAAAGAGGACACCAGCAAGGGCGTCTACGACTTCGACAACCTGCACCTGGATATGAACCGCTACGAGCTGAAAGTCAAGGGCAAAGTCGTCGAGGCCCCGCCCAAGGAGTTGGAACTGCTGGCCTGCCTGGCGGGCCACCCCAACCGCGTTTACACCCGTGACCAGCTGTTGGATGAGGTCTGGGGCTTTGAGTATTACGGCGACTCCCGCACCATCGACGTCCACGTCAAGCGTCTGCGCGAGAAGCTGGAAGGCGCCTCCGAGCAGTGGAACCTCAAGACGGTATGGGGCGTCGGCTATAAGTTCGAGGTCAAGGAATGAGCCGCCGCAACACCATCAGCCGGGAGTTCTTCTCGACCATTGCCGTAGTGCTGGTGCTGGGCCTGAGCGTCATGTGCGCCATCCAGACAGCACTCTCCGCCGCCTATTTTGTGCAGGAGCGCTGCACCGCTCTGAACGATATATTAAACGGTGCATCGAAACTTTGCGAGACATTCGCTGAGGATGGCGCTGTTCTGACCCGCCCGCTGGATAATGAGCAGGCCAGGGAAAACGCCCGCAACGGCTTTGACCTGTTCACCACTTCCTCCGGCGCGGTGCTGTTCGTGGCCGACGAAAACGGCGACATTCTGCTGCACACCGGCAGCGAAGATTTTACCGAGCAGCCTATCCCCGCCGATATGCTGGCCGAGATGGACACCGGCGACAACATTTTTAAAACCGGCACGCTGGGCGGCGTTTACAGCGGCAAATACTATACCGCAGGCCGCCGTGTTGAGGTGGGCGGTTACACCGGCTATCTGTTTGCCGCCAGCCCCATGACGGCACTGGCCAGTTATATGGGGGATATGCTGGCCATGTTCGGCATCTCGGCCGCGGCCATCCTGCTGCTGTGCAGCCTGCTGTGCTGGGTGCTGGCCAAGCGCATCACCGGCCCCATCGAGGACATCAGCGAGGCCGCCCGCCGCCTGGGCAGCGGCGACTTTACCGCCCGTGCCCCGGTGGACGGCTGTGTGGAGCTGGCCGACTTTGCCACCACCTTCAATAATATGGCTGCCCGCCTGCAGACCATCGATAACTCCCGCGGCCAGTTCATGGGCAACATCGCCCACGAGCTGCGCACGCCCATGACCACCATCAAGGGCTTTATCGACGGCATGCTGGACGGCACCATCCCGCCCGAGGAAAACCAGCGTTACCTGGCCATCGTCTCCCAGGAGACCGGCCGCCTGGCCCGCCTGGTGCAGAACATGCTGGACATCACCAAGCTGGAAGCCGGCGAGGTGCCCATCCACGTAAAAAACTACGACCTGTGGCAGACCGTGACCGATGTCGTCCTCTCGGACGAGCAGCGCATCGAGGATGGCAAGATCGACATCCAGGGCCTTGGCGGCCCGCCGCTTATGATCTGCGCCGACCCGGATTTTGTTCATCAGGTCGTGTACAACATCGTAGACAACGCCATCAAGTTCACCCCGGCAGGCGGCGTTATCAGCTTTGCGGCCGAGAAGCACGGCAGCATGGTGGAGGTTCGCATCGAGAATACCGGCGCAGGCATTGCCCCAGAAGCCCTGCCTTTTGTGTTTGAGCGATTCTACAAAGAGGACCGTTCCCGCGGCATGAATACCCGCGGCAGCGGCCTGGGCCTGCATATCTGCAAGATCCTCATCAACCTTTCCGGCGGCCAGATCCACGCCGAAAGCGATGAAGGCAAATGGTGCCGCTTCGTGTTTACGCTGCCATGTGGGCAGTAACTTACTTTCTTTGAAAAGAAAGTAAGCAAAGAAACTTTTAATATAGCATCACAAAAAGAGGATGTGACGGGAATCGGTCACATCCTCTTTTGCTGTCTGTCTTTTCGCACAAAAACAGGGGATGCAACGATTCCGTCACATCCCTTATTTTCTGGGAAATATTAGAATTTCTTTGCCTGCTTTCTTTCAGCCAATAAAACAGGGGATACAACCATACCGGTGTATCCCCTTTAGTATCTTGGAAATAGTAAAGTTTCTTTGCCTACTTTCTTTCAGCCAATAAAACAGGGGATACAACCATACGGATGTATCCCCTTAGTATCTTGGAAATAGTAAAGTTTCTTTGCCTGCTTTCTTTCAGCCGATAAAACAGGGGATACAACCATACCGGTGTATCCCCTTAGTATCTTGGAAATATTAAAGTTTCTTTGCCTACTTTCTTTTCAAAGAAAGTAGGTTACAGGTTGGTGTACCCCATCAGGCTCTCATCCACCACAGCTGCCGTGTCGCGGCCCTCACGCAGGGCCCATACCACAAGGCTCTGGCCGCGGCGCATATCGCCGCAGGCGAACACCTTGGGCACGTTGGTGGCATACTTGGTATCGGCCACGGTGCCGCGCTTGGTCAGGTCTACGCCAAAGGCTTCGGCCACATAGGGCTGGCAGCCGGTGAAACCGGCGGCAATCAGCACCAGGTCGCACTCCACGGCAAACTCCTCACCGGTAGGCACCATTTGGCGGCGGCCATCCACTACCCGGCTTTCCAGCTTGGCAATCAACGCGCCGCAGACCTGCCCGGCTTCGTTCTTGTAAAACTCCTTCACGGTGGTCTGGTAAACGCGCGGGTCATTGCCAAACTTGGCAATGGCTTCCTGCTGGCCGTAGTCGGTCTTCAACACGCGGGGCCACTCCGGCCAGGCGTTGTTTGCGGTACGCTCGGCAGGGGGGCAGGGCATCATTTCCAGCTGCATCACGCTTTCGCAGCCCTGGCGGATGGCCGTGCCCACGCAGTCGTTGCCGGTGTCGCCGCCGCCAATGACCAGCACCTTTTTGCCTGCGGCCGAAACCGCCTTGCCGTCCGCAAAGTTGGAATCCAGCAAACTGCGGGTCACGCTGGTCAGATAATCCACGGCAAAGTAGATCCCCTGTGCATCGCGGCCGGGGGCGGTGATGTCACGGGCCTGCTTGGCACCGCAGCACAGCACTACGGCGTCATACTTGTCCTGCAATTCCTCAGCACTGACGTTGCCGCCCACATCGGCGTTCATCACAAACTCAATGCCTTCATCCTGCAAGATCTTCACGCGGCGGTCGATGACCCACTTTTCCAGCTTCATGTTGGGGATGCCGTACATCAGCAGGCCGCCCGGGCGGTCCTCGCGCTCATAAATAGTCACCTTGTGGCCGCGCTTGTTCAGCAGGTCGGCCACCGAAAGCCCCGCAGGGCCTGCACCAATGACCGCAACCGTCTTGCCGGTGCGGGCCGGCGGCGGCACGGCGTGGATAGCGCCGCTCTCGTAGCCGTATTCTACGATGGCGCGTTCGTTCTCTTTCACGGTCACCGGGTCGCCGGTGGCCATGCCGCAGGTGCAGGCGGCCTCGCACAAAGCGGGGCAGACCCGGCTGGTAAACTCCGGGTAGCGGTTAGTAGCGATCAGCCGGTGTACGGCCAGATCCCACTTGCCCTGATACACCAGATCGTTCCACTCCGGGATCAAGTTATTCAGTGGGCAGCCGCTGTACATGCCGCCCAGCAGCATACCGCTCTGGCAGAAGGGCACGCCGCAGTCCATGCAGCGGGCACCTTGGGCCTGCTGCTCGTCGGTGTGCAGCGGCACATGAAATTCGTTAAAGTTCTGGATGCGTTCCTCGGGCGGCAGTTCCATGCTGGTCTGCCGTTTGATTTCCATAAAGCCTGTCGGTTTACCCATGATACTCTGCCTCCCTTACTTCGCGTTCTTCATCGCGTAAAATGCTTCGATCTGCGCCTGCTCGCTGTCCTCGCCCTTTTCTTCCATCTGGGCAATCAAGCGCAGCATCTTGTCGTAATCGTGCGGCAATACCTTCTTGAACTTGGGCAGATACTCGCCGAAGTTGTCCAAAATCTCCTTGCCGCGGGGCGAACCGGTCTTTTCTACATGCTCGCGGATCATGTCTTTCAGCAAAGCCACGTCGTACTTGTGCTCCACGGGCTCCAGGCTGACCATGTCCTTGTTCACACGCTGGTAGAAGTCCCAATCCTCGTCCAGCACATAGGCGATGCCGCCGCTCATACCGGCTGCAAAGTTCTTGCCGGTCTTGCCCAGCACGACTACCGTGCCGCCGGTCATGTACTCGCAGCCGTGGTCGCCCACGCCCTCGACAACGGCCACAGCGCCGGAGTTGCGCACGCAGAAGCGCTCGCCCGCCACGCCGTTGATAAAGGCCTTGCCGCCGGTAGCGCCGTACAGCGCCACGTTGCCGATGACGATATTCTCGCTGCGGTCAAAGGTGACTTCCTTGGGCGGATACACGACGATCTCGCCGCCGGACAGGCCCTTGCCGAGATAGTCGTTGGCGTCACCCACCAGTTCCAGCGTCAAGCCGCGGGGGATAAAGGCACCAAAGCTCTGGCCGCCATAGCCGTGGCATACCACATGGAAGGTATCCTCCGGCAGGGTGTTGCCGAACTTGGCGGTGATCTCGCTGCCAAAAATCGTGCCAAAAGCACGGTCGGTGTTGCCCACATCCAGCGTAACGGTCATGGGCTTTGGCTCGGCTGTGTCAAAGTCCTTCTTGAACTTCTTCATCAGCACCTTCATGTCAGGCGTCTTTTCCAGCTGGAAGTTGTAGACAGCCTTCTGGTCAAAGTGTACGCTGCTGTTCTCGATCAGCGGGTTCTGCAAAAGCGCCGTCAGGTCCATCTCGCTGGCGCGGGAACCTGCCGGGGCGGGCTTGACCTTCAGCAGGTCGGTACGGCCCACCAGTTCGTCAACAGTGCGCACGCCCAGCTTGGCCATGTACTCACGCAGGTCCTCAGCCATAAAGCGCATAAAGTTCATGATGTACTCGGGCTTGCCCTTGAACCGCTTGCGCAGTTCGGGGTTCTGGGTGCAGATGCCCATGGGGCAGGTGTCCAGGTTGCAGACGCGCATCATCACGCAGCCCATGGCCACCAGCGGGCCGGTGCCAAAGCCGAATTCCTCGGCACCCAGCAGGGCAGCGATGGCCACGTCGCGGCCGCTCATCAGCTTGCTGTCCGCTTCAATGCGCACGCGGCTGCGCAGGCCGTTCATGATCAGGCACTGGTGCGCCTCGGCAATGCCCAGCTCCCAGGGCAGGCCTGCGTTGTGGATGGAGTTGCGCGGCGCCGCGCCCGTGCCGCCGTCAAAGCCGGAGATCAGGATGACTTCGGCGCCGGCCTTGGCAACACCGGCGGCAATCGTGCCGACGCCGGCCTCGCTGACCAGCTTGACGTTGATGGCCGCCTTGCGGTTGGCGCATTTCAGGTCATAGATCAGCTGGGCCAGGTCCTCAATGGAGTAAATGTCGTGATGCGGCGGAGGAGAGATGAGGCCCACGCCGGTGGTGGAGTTGCGGGTCTTGGCAACCCAAGGGTAGACCTTGCCGCCAGGCAGCTGGCCGCCCTCGCCAGGCTTAGCGCCCTGGGCCATCTTGATCTGAATTTCGCTGGCGGAGACCAGATACTTGCTGGTCACGCCGAAGCGGGCGGAGGCCACCTGCTTGATGGCGGAGTTGCGCTCGGTGCCAAAACGATCCTCGGCTTCGCCGCCCTCGCCGGTGTTGGACTTGCCGCCCAGGCGGTTCATTGCAATGGCCATGCACTCGTGGGCTTCCTCGGACAACGCGCCGTAGCTCATGGCGGCGGTCTTGAAGCGCTTCACGATGGAGTCCACGCTCTCCACTTCGTCCAGCGGCACGCCGACCTCGGGGTAGTTGAAGTCCAGCAGGCTGCGCAGGTGCATCGCGTCACCGCCCTCGTTGGCGGCAGCGGCGGTGTACTGCTTAAAGGTGTCATAATTGCCGGTCCAGCAGGCCTGTTGCAGCAGATGGATGGTCTGCGGGTTGTACAGGTGCTGCTCGGCAGCGGGGCCGCTGCGGAACTTGTGGGCGCCCAGGCTGGGCAGCTCACGGTTGATGTCCAGGCCCAGGGGGTCAAAGGCTTCCTGATGGCGGGCTTCCAGATCGTTCTGAATATCGTGGATGGTGATGCCGCCCACGCGGGAAACAGTATTGGTAAAGTACTTGTCGACTACTTCCTGGCTCAGGCCCAGCGCCTCAAAGATCTGGCTGCCTGCGTAGGACTGGATGGTGGAGATGCCCATCTTGGAGGCGATCTTTACGATGCCCGCCAGCACGGCTTTGTTGTAATCCTCGACGGCGGCGTAGTAGTCCTTGTCCAGCAGCCCCTCACTGATGAGGCTGCCGATGGTCTCCTGCGCCAGATAGGGGTTGATGGCCGAAGCACCGTAGCCCAGCAGGGTGGCAAAGTCGTGTACGAGGCGCGGCTCACCGCTTTCCAGAATCAGCGCCATAGAGGTGCGCTTGCGGGTGCGCACCAGATACTTGCTGACAGCGCCCACCGCCAGCAGGCTGGGGATGGCGACGTGGTACTCGTCAATATCGCGGTCGGACAAAATCAGTATGTTGGCACCGTCGCGGTAGGCGCGGTCGACATCCACAAACAGGCGGTCGATGGCTTTCTCAAGGTCTGTGTTCTTGTAGTAGCAGATGGAGAGCGTCTCGACCTTGAAGCCGGGCACGTCCATGGCCTTGATCTTCAAAAGGTCGGTATCGGTCAGGATGGGGTTCTCGATCTTAAGCACCTTGCAGTTCTCGGCATCCTCCTCCAGCAGGTTGCCCTGGGCACCGACATAGACGGTGGTGGAGGTGACGACCTTCTCGCGCAGGGCGTCGATGGGAGGGTTGGTAACCTGGGCGAACATCTGCTTGAAGTACTCAAACAGCAGGGGATGGGTGTGGCTCAGCACGGCCAGCGGGGTGTCGCTGCCCATGGCACCGGCAGGCTCACCACCGTTTTTGGCCATCGGCAGGATGATAGAGGACACATCCTCGTACCGATAGCCGAAGGCCTTTTGCAGCTGCACCAGTTCCTCTTTGGTATGGTCAGGCACCTTCTTGTTGGGTACCTTCAGATCGCGCAGGTTGACCAGGTTGCGGTCCAGCCACTCGCCGTAGGGCTGACGGCTGGCGTAGTCGGCTTTCAGCTTATCGTCGTCCACCAGTTCACCCTTGACGGTATCCACCAGCAGCATCTTGCCGGGGCGCAGGCGGTCCTTGCGGACAACATCCTCGGCCGGGATGTCCAGCACGCCCACCTCACTGGAAAGGATCAGACGGCCGTCTTTGGTGATATAGTAGCGGCTGGGGCGCAGACCATTGCGGTCCAGCACCGCGCCCATCACATCGCCATCGCTGAACAGGATGCTGGCGGGGCCGTCCCACGGCTCCAGCATTGTGGCATAATACTGGTAGAAGTCCCGCTTCTTCGGATCCATGGACTTGTTGTTGCTCCACGGCTCGGGGATAGTTACCATTACGGCCAGGGGCAGGTCCATACCGTTCATGACCATGAACTCCAGCGTGTTATCCAGCTGGGCCGAGTCGGAACCGCCCTGGTTGACGATGGGCAGTACCTTGGTCATGTCATTTTTCAGATAGTTGGAGCCAATGGTCTCCTCACGGGCCAGCATGGTATCCACGTTGCCGCGGATGGTATTGATCTCGCCGTTATGCAGGATAAAACGGTTGGGGTGGGCACGGTTCCAGCTGGGGGCCGTGTTGGTGGAGAAGCGGCTGTGCACCATGCCGATGGCGGACTTGTAATCCGGGTCCTGCAGATCAAGATAGAACAGGCGCAGCTCCTTGACCAGGAACATGCCCTTATATACAATGGTACGGCTGGAAAGGCTGCACACGTAGGTATCTGGGCTGGACTGCTCAAACACGCGGCGCACCACATACAGGCGGCGGTCAAAGGCAATGCCGGCCTCCAAACGGGACGGCTTTCCCACAAAGCCCTGCCAGATGCTGGGCATGCAGGCGCGGGCCTTGTGGCCCAGCACCTCGGGGTCGGTGGGCACTTCGCGCCAGCCTAAAAAGGGCAGGCCCTCTTTTTTGCATACGATCTCAAACAGTTTTTTGGCCTGGTTGCGGCGCAGTTCCTCCTGCGGGAAGAAAAACATGCCCACGCCGTATTCCCGATCGCTGCCTAAGGTAATGCCCAACTCAGCGGCGGCCTTCTGGAAAAATGTATCACTGATCTGCGTCAGGATGCCGACACCGTCACCAGTTTTGCCCTCGGCATCCTTACCGGCGCGGTGTTCCAGATGCTCTACGATCTGCAGCGCATCATCAATGGTTTTGTGGCTTTTGCGCCCCTTAATATCTACGACCGCACCAATGCCGCAGTTATCATGCTCAAAGCGCGGGTCATACAACCCGGCCGGGGCCTTACGCTCGGTAAAGTTCTCCATTTCCTTTATACGCTCCTTCCCAGTTGCGTTTTTTGCCTCTGCGCACACAGGTTATGCGGCAAAAAACGGGGTAAACAAAAAGGCGTCCCCGGCAGGGCACACTGGCCCCGGCGGGAACGCCTTTGTTCTTGCTGCAACTATACCATAGTATAGGTCGGTTTACAACCTGCAATCCGAAGAATCTTATAAAATCAAGTTTCAAACTTGATATATTTCAAAAATACAGGTTTGAACTTAATAATATTAAGAAGTGCTTTGCATATAACACTGTAGGGGCGAACATTGTTCGCCCGCAGAGCTTTGCGTTACCGCTCAACCATGCGGGCGCACACTGTGCGCCCCTACAATTTTAATGTGTCGCGATTTGCGGGCGGATATGGAATCCGCCCCTACAGAACCTATCGGCTGTACGTAGGGGCCGATTCTATATCGGCCCGTGAGCACACAGTAGTGCGCCCTTTACCCTATGTACGATTTTACGCCGACTTCTCCTCGTTCTGCTTCTTCAGCTCCTCCAGGATGCTGGCCAGCAGCTCTTCCTGGGTGGGGGCAGCCGGTGCCTCCGGTTCGGCAGGCGCTTCTTCCTTCTTGCCCATGTCCATCAGCTTGTTCATGCCTTTCACGATCAGGAACAGCACAAATGCCATGATCAGGAAATTGATGACGGCGGTAATAAAGGCACCATACTTGAATACCAGCTTGCCATCACCGAAGACGTCCCACATCATTGCATCAAAGTTGACCTTGCCCAAAATGCCCAGGATGGGACTGATGAGGTTGTCGGTCAGAGAAGTGACCAGCGTAGAGAACGCACCGCCGATGATAACACCGATGGCCATGTCCATCATGTTGCCCTTCAGGGCAAAGGCTTTAAATTCTTCCCAAAACTTTTTCATAACAAAACCTCCGTATCATTGTACCCGGGCAGCAGGGATCGGGTTTACTTCAGCAGTTTGGCCACGGTTTGGGCAGCGCCGTCCAGGTAATCGCCGGCGTACATCTCGATCATACCGGCGTCGGCCTCCTTGGCCAGCTCGGGGTCAATGGGCATCTTGGCCAGCACGGGCACCTTGTACTTGGCGCTGATCTCATCCACATGGCTGTCACCGAACACATTGATATGCTTGCCGCAGTCAGGGCACAGGGCATAGCTCATGTTCTCGACCAGTCCCAGGATGGGCACGTTCATCATCTGGGCCATCTGCACGGCCTTGCCTACGATCATGCCCACCAGCTCCTGCGGGCTGGAGACGATAACGATGCCGTCCACCGGCAGCGTCTGGAACACGGTCAGCGGCACATCGCCGGTTCCCGGGGGCATATCCACAAACAGGAAGTCTACATCCCACACGACTTCCTGCCAGAACTGCTTAACAGCACCGGCAATCACGGGGCCGCGCCATACCACAGGGGCCTCGGGGTCATCCAGCAGCAGGTTGATGCTCATGATCTCAACGCCGGTGCGGCTGCAGACAGGATTGATGCTCTCGCCGTCTCCGGTGGCAGGGCCCTTCACGCCAAACAGGCGGGGGATGGAGGGGCCGGTAATATCAGCATCCAGCACGCCGGCTTTATAGCCCAGGCGGCGCATCGAAACAGCCAGCATGGCGCTGGTCATGCTTTTGCCAACACCGCCCTTGCCGGAAACGACGCCGATGACCTTGCGAATGCGGCTTTTCGGGTGCGGCGGCTCATGCTCGGGGGCACGGTGATCGCAGTTTGCCTTGCAGCTGCTGCAATCATGGGTACATTCTTCACTCATAGTAATTTTTGCTCCTTTAAATTTCGGCAACTCCGTCCATCTGCCAGCCCGCAGGCCGAAAAAACAGGCAGCATTGCCTATGCTCTCATAACAGTATAACAAATCAGACAGCAGAACGCAAGGTACTATCTGTTTTGTAAGTAGTCAAATTGCATACCGGCCACCCGTGCCGCATAGTGGTGTAGGGGGCTTCTGCCCCTGGTTGGGAGGGGGATGCCATGGCACGGCGCAAGACCTATCTGCAAAACGCCGCCCTGCTCACCGCCTGCGGGCTGGTGCTGCGGGTGCTGGGCATGGGCTTCCGGGTGGTGCTGTCGTCCTACCTGGGCGGCGAGGGCATGGGCCTGTACCAGCTGATTTTAGCGGTGTACATGGTATTCGTCTCGCTGGCCACGGCGGGCATCAATGTAGCCTCGGCCCGGCTGGCGGCACAAAGCCTGGCCCGGGGGCGGGGCATGGCGGCTACCCTGTGGGGGCTTTGCGGTACAGCCCTGCTGTTTGGCTGCTGCGCCATGCTGCTGCAAATGCTGCTGGCCGAGCCTGCCGCCAGGTATCTCCTCCACGATACCCGCGCGATTTTGGCTTTGCAGATTTTAGCCCCCAGCCTGCCCTTTATGGCGGCGGCCGGGGCGGTGCGCGGCTGCTTTTTGGCGGCACGCCGGGTACACCCGAATGTCATTGCTCAGCTGATCGAACAGATCATCCGCATGGCAATCGCCATCGCCGCACTGCGTGTGCTGGCCCAATGGGGTGCAGGCTACGGCTGTGCCGCCGTAGTACTGGGCAGCACGGTCAGCGAGAGCATCTCCTGCGCCCTCATGTTCGCCTTTGCCGCCAAAACGCCGGAGTTTGCCCGCCGTGCTGATGAGCCTCTGCAGCCCTACACCAAAAAGGAGCTGTACGCCATCGTCCTGCCGGTGGAGGGCAGCCGCCTGTTGGCCAGCGGCCTGCAGGCCGTCGAGAGCAGCCTGATTCCCTACACGTTAGCGCTCTACACCGGCAGCCGGGCCGACGCCATGGCCCAGTACGGCAGTCTGAAAGGCATGGCGCTGCCGCTTCTGTTCTTCCCATTCTCGGTGCTTTCGGCCTTGTCCGGGCTGTTGATGCCGGAGATCACCCGTGCCCACACCAAAGGCGACACCGCCGCCACCCGCCGCCTGGTGTTTACGATGCTCAAGGTCACCGGTGCCTTCTCGCTGGCGGCGGGGACCGGGTTCGTGCTGTTCGGCGCGCCCCTCGCCAGCTTTATCTATTGCGATGCCGAGGTAGGGGAGTATGTGCGTATTTTAGGCTTCGTCGCGCCGTTCATGTATTTGGAAAGCATGGTGGACGGCGTGCTGAAAGGGTTAGGAGAACAGCTGGCCACATTCTACTATTCGCTGGCGGATTCCATCTTCCGTATCGCCGCCATCTGGCTGCTGCTGCCGCGCTACGGCATGGCGGCATTCCTCGGCATCATGATCACCTCCAACCTGTTCACCTTCACGTTAAACCTGACCCGCATGCTGCACTGCATACAAAAACCGCCCCCTAAAAAGGAGGCGGCTTGAACTTATATTATAATGTCTGACCGCTGACTAATCCATTCCATAGGCGGTAATAAATGCCCTTCTTCGCCAGCAATTCCTCGTGGCTGCCTTCTTCCTCAATGCCATCCTTGCCCAAAACCAGAATACGGTCTGCATTTTTAATGGTCGTCAGGCGGTGGGCAATGGTCAGTGTCGTGCGGCCCTTAGCTAACTTGTCAAGGCTTTGGCCAACGAGGATCTCACTTTCGTTGTCCAGTGCGCTGGTGGCTTCATCCAGCAGCAAAATCGGTGGGTTCTTCAAGAACACCCGTGCAATGGCCAACCGCTGTTTCTGCCCGCCGGAAAGTTTCACACCGCGCTCGCCCACATAGGTGTCATAGCCGTTTTTCAGCGCACGCACAAAGCCGTCAGCCCCAGCCAAGCGGGCGGCTTCTTCAATTTCAGCGCGGGTCGCGCCGGGGCGGCCGTAGGCGATATTCTCCGCCACTGTGCCGCTGAACAGATACACATCCTGCTGCACCACACCAATGGCCTGCCGCAGGCTGTGCAACTGCACATCCCGCACATCCTGCCCGTCCACCAGCACCGTGCCGCCGGTTACATCGTAAAAGCGCGGGATCAGGTTGCACAGTGTGGTCTTACCGCCGCCGCTGGGGCCAACCAGCGCCAGGCTCTCGCCAGGACGGATAGTCAGGTTGACGTGGTGCAGCACCTGGTTGTGGTCGTCGGGATACTCAAAGCTGACATCCTTAAACTCAATGCCGCCCTGCTTCACTTCCAGTGGTTTGGCATCGGGCTTATCGGCAATGGCAATGGGCGTATCCATAATTTCCGCAAAGCGCTCGATGCCGGTCATGCCGCGCTGGAACTGCTCGGCAAACTCGACGATGCGTCGAATGGTAGCAATCAACGTGGACACATACAGCACATAGGCCACCAGGTCTCCGGCACTGATGGCCCCGTACACCAGCGAAAGGCCGCCCGCCAGGATCACCACAAAGTACATCAGGCCGTCAAACATCCGGGTGGAAGTATTGAACGCCGCCATGGCATAATAGCCCAGCGTTTTGATCTTTTCAAATTCACGGTTGCCCTGCTCGAACTTTTCCCGCTCCAGGTCCTCGGCCGCAAAGGCTTTGACCACGCGCTGGCCCAGCAGGCTGTCCTCAATCGTCGCATTCAGCTCTCCGATCTGGAACCGCTGCTGGCGGAACCGCTCCCGCAGTTTGTGGTTGAGTTTGACCGACACAACGCCCATCAGCGGCACGCAGGCAAACACGATGAGCGTCAGCGGAATACTGGCCTGGCACAAAATCACAAAGGATGCTACGATCTTGATGCCCGCAATAAAGAACTCCTCGGGGCAGTGGTGGGCGAACTCGGTCACGTCAAACAGATCGTTGGTGATGCGGCCCATGATCTGGCCGACTTTGGTATTATTATAATAGGTATGGTCCAGCCGCAGCAGATGGTCAAAGGCGTCGCGGCGCATGTCGGTCTCGATGTGCACACCCATGATATGCCCGATGCCGGACATAAAGTAGCTGGCCGCGCCGTCGATGATGCGCAGTACAAAGTACAGTGCCGCCATCCGCAGCACGGTATCCACCGTCAGCGCGGCGGCCGAGACCGTGTTGGTCAGCGTGCGCATGATGGTAGGCAGGGCAATATCGCACAGCGTTGTCAGCGCCGCGCAGAACAAATCAAAAAACAGTACACCCTTGTACTTAATAAGGTAGGGCAGAAACCGGCACATCAACGCGCCGTTGCCGGTCTTGTGGGGCCTGGTAGACATGGTTACCTCTTTTTCTTTTCTTCTTTTGCTTTGGCAGGGAACAGCAAAACCGCCCCGCAGGGCGGCTTGCTGGTATCATGCAGCACTTATTCAAACGTTTCCGATTCCTCAGTATACGAGGTGGAAGATTCCTCGCCCGAAGAATCACCTGGATTTACTGTGGAACTCGAAGAATTGGAATCCGGGGGCGGCGTAGGCGTAGGCTGCAGCTTCGGCAATACCTCATCGTACCATTCACCGCATCCGGCATTGGTGCACTCATAATGAATCCAACCGTCCTGCTCATACGTAGGCGCATGCCGTTCCGTTTCTTTCCAGTTATGCCCGGTAGCAGGCACGCTCTCGGTGTACTCATCGCCGCAGCTGCACTGGTAGGTGCGCTTGCCCTCGCTGATGCAGGTGGCCATTGTCTCGCTGACCAACTGGTAGTTGTGCATGTGCACGATCTGCTCTTTCTTCTGCTCGCCGCAGCGCTTGCAGGTGTACACAATGGCATCGCTGTAGGTAGTGCCCTCGTCCCAGTCATGACCCAGGGCGTAGGTCGTTTCCTCAATGATCTCACCGCAGATGGTGCACTTGTACTGGCAGGTGCCGTCAGTCAGGCAGGTGGCGGCCACTTTGGTGCCCTCGATCTCCACGTAGTTGTGCTCGTGTTCGTCGGCGGTAAAGTGAGCCGTCAGCACCACACCGCCCGCGTTGGCGTCGCTGGGCATCGTAAAGCTGAGGGTCTCGCTGCTGTAACTGGCCCCGGTGCTGGAAGTCCAGCCTGCAAAGACAAAGCCGTCGTCAGGCACAGCCGTTACAGCCGAAGCCGTCGCCCCTTTTTTGACCAGCTGGCTGGCCGAGCCGGAAATTTTGCCGCCGTTGGTGGCCACAAATTCCAGCGGTACCTTGGCGCCGCGCACGGCGATGGGGTCCTGGGAAATCAGGTTTACCGGCGGGCCAACCGGGGTGGGAATGTTCCCCAGCGGCTGCGGGCGGCGGTCCTCCGCCACATAAGCGTGGGTGCGTACATAGGTAAAATATTCGGTCACAGCCGTCTTGGAAAGATGCACGCCGTCCGAAAGGGTATAATCTGTCTTGGCCCAGCCGGTGGCATCGTCCCGCAATACCTCGGCGCTGTTCAGGAACTTGTAGCCGTTTTCCTCGCACATCTGGATCAGCGCTGCGTTGTAGGCATCCACCTGGGTCATGGTCAGGTTGGTGTTTTCCCGCTGCTTGTCCAGCGGCGGGATGGCGCTGACAATGATGTCGCAGTAGGGCCAGGCCGTTTCAATGGCTTTCAGTCCCTTTAAATAAGTAGAGATAAATGATGTTGCATCGGTGGACGACCCGCCCAGATTGTTGGTGCCATAGCAGATGATGATGCGTTTGGGCTTCAGCATCGCCACGGCGTCCGGCACCGTGTACATGGTGGACGAGCCGCTGAACTGCTCGCACTTCAGCGTGGTGATGGCCCCGGCCCCCATGCTGACCACGCCGATGTTGTTGGCCAGCGTGGTAAAAGCCGTGCCGGTCTCATCAGCGTACATCAGGTAACGCGCGGTGTTGGAGTCACCGATAAAAAGCGTCTCATCGATATAACTGCGCCCGGCAGCCTCGGTCTTTGGCAGCACCGTGCCCACCGTCACCGAGGCTGGCAGCGCCTCCACCGGGTTTGGTGTGGCAGCGGTTTCGTCCGTTGCGGCGGATTCGGCTGTCTCCGCCGTAGCGGCAGTGGTATCCACAGGTTTCTTGCAGCCCGTCAGAAGCATCGCCAGGGCCAGCACACAGGCCAACGCGGCAGTACACTTCATCACGACAACACCCCTTTATATAACTAAAATTCAGTACCTATCATACAGTATTTTGCGGTAACAAGCAAGAGATTTTCGAGCAACAGGTTGTAAAATCTGCAAAAAATGCACCCTTACCGGCAGTAGAAAAAGAAATGTCCCGCCAGTACCACCGGTGCGTTCACAACCGCACTGCCGCCTGCTATAATAAAGTCACAGGGCCCACAAATGATAAAGGAGCAAACAAGCTATGGAGATCAAACTTGCCGAATCCATCCGCACTTTCCGCAAAGAGCGCAGCCTGACCCAGGAGCAGTTGGCCGAAGTGCTGGGTGTCACCGTGGGTGCCGTCTACAAATGGGAAGCAGGCCTGTCCACGCCGGAACTGCCGCTGATCGTGGAAATGGCCGACTTTTTCGATACGTCTATCGATGTCCTGCTGGGCTACATCTTAAAGGACAACCGCATCGATGCCACCGCCCGGCGCCTGCGGCACTGCCAGCGCGTCAAGGACTTGAACGGTCTGGAAGAAGCCGAAAAGGCACTGAAAAAGTATCCCAATTCGTTTATCATCGTCTACCGCAGCGCTATGCTGTATCAGGCACTTGGGCTGTACAAACGGGACAACGCCAAACTGCGCCGCGCCCTGGAACTGCTGGAAAAAGCCCGTCCGCTTCTGCACCAGAATACCAACCCCCGCATCAGCGAGCAAACGCTCTACGTTGCTATGGCGGAAATCAGCCAAGACTTGGAGGATGACGAACGCGCCCTAGAGCTTTTCCGGCAGCACAACACCGACGGCCTCTATAGCGACTGCATCGGCATGATTCTGGCCAAGGATGCCAAGCGCGCCCAGGAGGCCCTGCCGTACCTGTCCGAATCCCTGCTCATCCACGAGGCCGCGCTGGTGCGCACCGTGATGGGCTACCTGAATCTATTCCTGAACAGCCGCGACTATGCCCAGGCACAGGCATTGCTTGCCTGGGCACTGCCGATCTTCACCGCCATGCCCCGCCCGGAATGCACCAGCTTTATGGATAAGATCAACTCGGTCTTTTACCTGTTCCAGGCGCACGTCCTGCTCAAAACCGGCCAACCGGAGGAAGCCAGAACATCCGCCGAGGAAGCCCACCGCCTGGCCGTGCGGTTTGATGCCGCGCCCAGCTACGCCGCCGATACCATCCGCTTTGCCATGCCCGGCGAGGACTCCACCGTCAACGACGACCTGGGGGAGACCGCCGCCCAGGCCACCCAGAACGCGCTGAAGCAGATGGAAGACCCGCAGACGACCGCCCTCTGGCAGGAGGTGTGCGATGCCCGCTGATACCATCAACCGCCAGCTGCGCGGGTCGTTTTACCGCGGCAACCGGCTGGCCTTTGTGCTGGCCGTTGCCGGGGCGTTGATAGGGGCCTTGCTCAACCTCATAATCTCCTGGCTGATGCAGCAGCTCATTGATACAGCCGCCGGCACGTCGGGGGCACTGCCTTTTCGCATCCTTGTCCGGGCTTGCGGCGGGTTCTTCCTTTTGCTTTTCTGCGGTTCGGCACTTGTCTACTGCGCCAAGCCGCGCTTTCTGGCCACGGCTATGGAGCAGTACAAAAACTGCGCCGTGACCCAGCTGATGCAAAAAAGCGTGCCGGATTTCCAGCGCCGGCCCTCCGCCGCCTACCTCTCGGCCCTGACCAACGACGCCGCCACCATCGAGGCCGACTACCTGACCCAGCAGTTTACCCTCATCCAAAAGCTGTTCTGCTTCGCCGGGGCGCTGGCTCTGATGCTGACCTATTCGCTGCCTTTAACGCTGGCAGCCATTGTGTTGTCGATGCTGCCTTTTGCCGTGTCGATGGCGGCAGGGAAAAGGCTCTCGGATGCCGCCTGCCGGGTCTCGGACCGCAACCGGGATTTTACGGCGTTTTTGTCAGATTGCTTAAACGGCTTTCCCGTCATCCGCAGTTTCCGCGCCGAGGATGAGATCAACCAGCGCTTTGCCTCTGAGAATTACCGCTTAGAGCAGCAGAAATGCACCCGCCTGAAGCTGCAAACGCTGCTGGACTCTGCCGGTTCTTTTACCGGCATCACGGCGCAGCTGGGCATCTTCCTGCTGGGGACCTGGCTGGCGCTTACCGGCCGGGGCGTCACGCCCGGCGTCGTCATCGCCTTTGTCAATTTGATGAACTTCATCATCGAGCCTATCGCCGCATTGCCCGGCCTGCTGGCCGCACGCAAGGCCGCGCTGGCGCTGGTGCAAAAGCTGGCCGACAGTCTGGAGGGGCAAACTGCGCAGCCGGGCGGCCAACCCCTGCCGCGGCTGATGCAGCAAATCGAATTGGAGCATGCCGGCTACCGCTACACACCAGGCAAGCCTGTGCTGCAGGACCTTTCCGCCACGCTGAAAGCAGGCAAAGCCTATGCGGTGGTCGGTGCCAGCGGCGACGGAAAATCCACGCTGCTGCGCCTGCTGCACATCCCGGACGACAACACCAGCGGTCAGGTGCTTTTTGATGGCATCGACATCCGCCGCCTTGCGCCCGAATCACTGAACGACCTTGTCTCTGTCGTCCAGCAGAACGTGTTCGTCTTTAACGCCTCTATCTTGGATAATATCACGATGTTCCGTGCTTTCCCGCAGGAGACCCTGGATGAGGTCATCCGCCGCACCCACATGGAAGAACTTGTGGCCCGGCGCGGCCTGGATGCCCTTTGCGGAGAAGGCGGGTGCGAGCTTTCCGGCGGCGAGAAGCAGCGTATCGCCATCGCCCGCGCGCTGCTCAAACAATCGTCCATCCTGCTGGCGGACGAAGCCACCGCCGCACTGGACGCTCAGACCGCCCACGAGATTACGCAGGATATTCTGTCCCTCACCGGCATCACCCGCGTGGTGGTGACCCACCGGCTGGAAGCCTCACTGCTGAAATGTTACGATGAAATTTTTGTCCTAAAAGATGGCCGCATCGCCGAGACCGGCACCTTTGCCGAGCTGGTGCAGCGCGGCGGCTATTTCAGCGCCATGTACAAGCTGGCGCATTGACACCGCCGCCCGCATCGGGTATCCTATGCTTAGAAATTAGAAAGGGGATGCCGCCATGCGCAAAGTACTGCAGGAGGACCTGATATACGAGATCTTGGCCGCCGTAGGGGAGATACCCCGCGGCAAGGTGGCCAGCTACGGTCAGATTGCCCGCCTGATCGGCCGCGATAACAACGCGCGGCTGGTAGGCAACGTCCTCAGCCATGCCGAGCTGTACGGCAGCTACCCCTGCCACCGCGTAGTCAACCACGCCGGCCGCCCCGCCCCCAATTGGCCCGAACAACAGCACTTGTTGGAACGGGAAGGCGTCCAATTCAAACCCAATGGGTGCGTGGATATGAAACGCTTCCGGTGGGAGTGCTGACCCATGGGCATTTGCATTATTTCCCGGTTTGCGTTTGCGGGTCGATTTACAGGGGGCGGCGTCCCTGTAACCCTGTCTGCCTTGCATTATCCCCCCATGAAACGCCGTTGCATGGACCTGGAGGGATTCTCCCGGGCGCTTTACTTTTCACGCACCGTTTGCTATGGAATAGCGGTTCAGGTATCTGCCAACTATTTTTATATCGTATAAATTACTCCTCCGCCAGTTCCACCACCAATTTGGCTTCGGTGGCGGCGATGGCAAGCTGGAGTTTATTCTCCAGGTTCGCCTTTTGCAGCATATTGATGACATGGTACTTCACGGTGGACGGCTCGATGCCGAGTTCTTTTGCAATCTCGTTATAGGATAGCCCGCGCACGAGACAGCGCAGGACCTTCATCTCGCCTTTGGTGAACTCTGCGCTCATGGCGGTACCGATCTCCACGCTGGGCGGCGTATCGGGGAAGATATGCTCCCCCGCCATCGTGCGGCGCACGACCTGCATCAAGGTCCCTTCATCGCCGTCCTTATACCACAGGCTGTCCGCGCCCACGGCTTTTGCGCGTGCCAAGACCTGTGTGTCAATAAGCGAGGTCGCCACCACGATCTTGATTTCCGGGTGCGCTTCTCGGATCTTTTTGGCAGCGGCCAGACCGTTTTCGCGGTGTTCGGTTTGCACATCCATCAGGACAAGGTCGATGTCCTCGGTATCGCACAGGATCGGAGCCTCTGCAGCGCCGGGGATAGACACAGCAAGCTGATACCCGTCCTCGTTCTGAATATAGCTTTCAAGCAGGCTCCGGACCAGCTTTTGGTCCTCAACGATCATAACGCGTATCATAAATGCTCTCCTTATCGGGCAGGGTGACTTCCAGAACAAACACAGGCAGGGAGTGTACGGTAATCGTACCCCCTGCTTTTTCAATACGGCGGCGGAGCGAGGAAAGCCCGCCGCCTTCCTTTATCTTCGCCTTGGGCGGTGCGCCGTTGTTCGTGATGCAAAGGTGCCATGCCTGCGGCCGATGCTCGGAATCGGCGTACAATTCCGTGGCGCCCGCATGCCGCACACCGTTGGAGGTACACTCCCGCAGGATCAGTGCGTAGAGCTCGCGGGTGGCACGTGCCGCAGGGTACGTGCCGCGCAGCTGTACGGTTGCGCCCAGCACAGCCGCCCGCCTTTGCATATAGCTCAGCGGATCCTCAGCACCATTCTCCTGCCGGGCGCGGCACAGCAGGGAGATGGAACTTTCCCACTCCGCAGCCTCGCTCTTGATCCGGGCAAGGTCATGCTCATGCCGCAGTGCGCGCCGTGCGGCAAGCAGGGTATGGCCGATGTCGTCATGCACCCGCATCTTCATTTTCAGAATTTCTTCCTCCCGTACAATGTCGGGCATATTGTCATATAAGCGCTTTGCACGGCGGTTCGCATCGGCAAGGCGCTCGTTTTCCTGCTGCAGTGCAGCATGCAATGCAGCCAGCTGGTTGACATCGGTGGCCATCACCTCGGTGTACGGTATGCCGTATTTGTCCTGAAC
>ERZ1026874.219-NODE-219-length-39551-cov-72.130114_pt1 | contig 39551 bp, 48 predicted proteins | sample MGYA00380167_ERZ1026874 | MGnify/ENA primary metagenome ERZ1026874 (study PRJEB33269, sample SAMEA4719803) | human gut metagenome | biome: human-associated habitat; feature: organic feature; material: feces | place: Cameroon | collected 2013-10 ...
CGTTCAACTTCACCGACCGTATGTACACCAACAAGGTGGAGAAATCGTGGGATGCTACCACCCAAAAGGAGGTGTGCGATACCACCTACGGCTTCCACAACGTATATAACTGGAACATGAGCGTGGGTATGAGTACGAAGATTTATGGCTTCTGGACACCAAGCCGAAAGATATTCGGTGATAAGATTCAGACCATCCGCCACGTCATCACCCCAACGGTGAATTTCAGTTATGCGCCAGATTTCGGAGCATCCCGCTATGGCTACTGGGATACTTATCAGAAGACAGATGCTGATGGCAATGTATCGCTGGTAAGCTATTCGCCTTATCAGACGGGACTCTATGGTGTGCCGGGCAAGGGAAAGAGCGGAAACATCTCGTTCACCCTGGGCAACAACCTGGAGATGAAGTGGAAGGACAAGAACGACAGTATCAAGAAGATTAGTCTGATTGATGCGTTTGATATCAACATGAGCTATAACACCGCAGCCAAGGTGCGCCCTTGGAGTGATATGAACATCAACCTGCGCCTGAAGTGGTGGAAGAACTATACATTCAACATGAACGCCGTGTTTGCGACCTACGCTTACGAGATGGACGAGAACGGCAACGTGTATGTGGGTAACCACACGGAGTGGGGCAAAGGTCGATTCGGACGATTCCAGGGTATGTCGCAGAACTTCTCGTTCACGCTGAATCCGGAAAAACTGAAGAAACTCTTCGGTGGCGGCAGCGATGAGGACGACCGCGACAAGAACAAGCGTAAGGGCGACGATGATGAAGGCTTGGATACCGACATCGAGAGCAACGTGGATGATAATATCGAAAAGGGTAAGACGGCTGCCAAAAAGAGCGGAGGCGGAAAGGCTAAGACCGACTCGGATGGCTACATGGCATTCAAGATGCCGTGGTCGCTCACCTTTGGATATGGTGTCACCATGCGTGAGGATACCCGCCGTGAGAAGTTCAACGAGAAGACGATGCGTTATCCGTATAAGTTCACCCAGACGCTGAACATGAGTGGTAACATCCGCATCAGCGACGGCTGGAACATCAGCTTCTCTTCTGGTTATGATTTCGATAACTCGAAAATCAGTATGACCACAGCCAGTCTGGCACGCGACCTCCACTGCTTCAACATGAGCTGTTCGGTGGTACTTGCACCATACACCAGCTACAACTTCACCTTCCGATGCAATGCAGCCACATTGACGGATGCCTTGAAGTATGATAAGCGAAGCGGCTATTCTAACGCCGTGCAGTGGTATTAAGCAGAGTATAATCGAATGATATGCTGAGGAATTAGCAAAGAAATAATTAAACGAGGACAGCTAGTATTGAAAAAATGCTAGTTTTCCTCGTTTTTTTTTATGATATATTTTGTAATCTCGGATAATAATCGTATTTTTGTACCGAAGATTTTGAAAATAAACATTATACGTAAATTTATAAAACCATGAGTAAGAAAATTACAACTATCCTAACTTTCGCTATGCTGGGGGCACTTCAGGCTTCAGCACAGCAGCAGACACAGTTATCTTATTGGTTCGACACGCCTGTCACCCTGAAGGGACAGCAGATCTGGTATGGTGGCCATCCTGAGAAATGGACGCACAAGAAGCCTATCTCGGCTGGTGATACCGCCCGCAATCCTGATCCTGATTGGGAGTCTAAGTCGTTGCCTATCGGTAATGGCAGCATCGGTGCCAACATCCTGGGATCCGTGGAGGCAGAGCGCATTACGCTGAACGAGAAGACACTCTGGCGTGGCGGTCCGAACACCAAGAAGGGCGCAGCCTATTATTGGAATGTGAACAAGAATTCTGCCCATGTGATGCAGGAAATCAGAGATGCCTTCGCTGCCAACGATTGGGAAAAGGCATCCCAGCTCACCCGCAAGAACTTCAACAGTCCTGTGCCTTACGAGTCTTATGCCGAGGACCCATTCCGCTTCGGTAGCTTTACCACGATGGGCGAGGCGTATATCGAGACGGGATTGAGCACAGTGGGCATGTCGGATTATCGCCGCGCCTTGTCGCTTGATTCAGCTTTGGCTTCGGTTTCCTTTGTCAAGGATGGCGTAAGATACCAACGTGAGTATTTCATCTCTTACCCAGCCAATGTGATGGCTATCCGCTATAAGGCTTCCCGTCAGGGCAAGCAGAATCTCGTGTTCTCCTATGCGCCTAATCCTGTCTCTACAGGCAGAATGGTGGCTGATGGCAGAAACGGCTTGCTTTGGGATGCCCGTCTCGATAACAACGATATGCAGTATGCCATCCGCATCCGTGCCATCAACAAGGGCGGTAGCCTCTCTAACGAAGGCGGAAAGCTGACCGTGAAGGGTGCCGATGAGGTGGTATTCCTCATTTCTGCCGATACCGATTATAAGGCAAACAATAATCCTGATTATAACGATCCTAAGACCTATGTGGGCGTGGATCCGCTTGCCACCACCCAGGATTGGGTGAGCAAGGCAGAAGGCAAGGGCTATGCGCAGTTGCTCGACGAGCATTACAAGGATTACTGTCGCCTGTTCAATCGGGTAAGTCTGAACCTCAATGATGCGTCTCATGCCAACGATATGCCTATCGACCAGCGCCTGGCTAACTATCGTAAGGGTGCCAAGGATTTCTATCTGGAGCAGCTCTACTATCAGTTTGGCCGCTATCTGCTCATCGCCTCTTCCCGTCCAGGCAACATGCCTGCCAACCTGCAGGGTGTATGGCACAACAACGTGGATGGTCCTTGGCGTGTTGACTACCATAACAACATCAATCTCCAGATGAACTACTGGCCAGCCTGCACCACCAACCTGAGCGAGTGCGAGCTTCCGCTCTTCGACTTTATCCAGACACAGGTGAAGCCGGGTGAAAAGACTGCCAAGTCATATTATGGTACTCGTGGCTGGACCACATCTGTATCCAGCAATATCTTCGGCTTTACCTCTCCGCTGTCAAGCGAGGATATGTCGTGGAACTTCTCTCCATTCGCCGGTCCATGGCTGGCTACCCATCTCTGGGATTATTACGACTATACCCGCGATAAGAAGTTCCTGAGCGATACGGCATACGATATCATCAAGGGAAGTGCCAACTTCGCTACGGATTATCTGTGGCATCGCAAGGATGGTGTCTATACAGCGGCTCCTTCCACATCTCCAGAGCACGGACCGATAGATGAGGGTGCCACCTTTGCTCATGCCGTGATTCGTGAGATTCTGCTTGATGCGGTAGAGGCTAGCAAGATATTGGGCAGGGATGCCAAGGATCGCAAGCAGTGGGAAGATGCCCTGAAGCACATTGCCCCTTATCAGATAGGCCGCTATGGTCAGTTGATGGAGTGGTCTAAGGATATCGATGATCCTAAGGATGAGCATCGCCATGTGAACCATCTCTTCGGTTTGCATCCGGGCCGCACCATTTCGCCTATCACCACTCCTGAGCTGGCGAAGGCTTCCAAGGTGGTATTGGAGCATCGTGGCGATGGTGCCACGGGATGGTCTATGGGCTGGAAGTTGAACCAGTGGGCTCGTCTGCACGATGGCAATCATGCCTATAAGCTTTATGGAAACCTGTTGAAGAACGGTACGCTGGATAATCTCTGGGATACGCACGCCCCATTCCAGATTGACGGTAACTTTGGCGGCACTGCGGGTGTCACCGAGATGCTGATGCAGAGTCACATGGGCTTTATCCATCTCCTCCCAGCCCTGCCTGATGCATGGCAGAAGGGTTCCGTCAAGGGTCTCCGTGCCAAGGGTAACTTCACGGTAGATATCTATTGGGATAACGGCCGCCTTACCAAGGCTGTCATCCTCTCCGGTTCCGGTGAACCATGCCAGGTAAGATATGGAGATAAGGTGAAAAAGATGAAGACTCAGAAGGGCAAGACCTACGAGGTTAAGTTCTGATGAATAAAAAGAAATTATTTAGCCTTAAGGAAAAAAATATTTTCCCTTAAGGCTAAATATTTCTAGCCTTAAGGGAAAATAAAAATACGCTATGATAAAAGCTGTGAAGGGGCTAATTAGTCCTTCAGATGCTTCAGCCTTCTCTTTGCCTCCGGATGGCTCGGATAAAGCGTCAGCGCTTTCTTGTAATTGATAATCGCCGCTTCTTTCATTCCCTCCTTTTCACACTCCTTACCCATGATGACATACTCCGTGGCAAGGCGCTTCAGGAATTTCTCCTGCTTCTTCTTTTCTTCATCCTTCTGCTTGATTACTTCTCTCAACCGTTCGTTCTCTGCCTGCAACTCATTCACCTTGTTCAGCTTCTTGCGGATGAAACGCTTGGCAAGTGGATGCTCTATGTCGTAACGGCTGTGGATGGCTAGGAAGAAATTATCCAGGGCGGCTTGCATGTCACCCTTGTCATACGCTTTTACGGCATCGTGATACTGCCTGTCGGCCTTGCTCTGCGTCAGCGCCGTGTTGATGGTATTCTGGTTGTTATACTGGCGGGCAAACTGCTTCACCTCGTTGCGGACGAATATCTCGCTTGGGCGGATAGGCTCCTGCAAACTGATTCCCTCCAGACTGGTGCATCTCGACAAAGCCACGTAAGTCTGACCACCTGCAAAGACGCCACCCGTAAAATCAATCTTCACCTGGTTGAAAGTCAAGCCCTGACTCTTGTGAACGGTGATCGCCCAGGCAAGTCGGATAGGGTATTGCTCGTATCTGCCAATCTCCTCCTCCTCAATCTTCTTCTCTACTTCGTTGAAATGATAGCGCATGTTGCTCCAGGCTGCAGGCTCCACCATCACGTCCAGTCCATTTTCCGTGCGTACATATATCTTGGCATCATCCTCATCATCAAAACCGATGATGGTGCCCAGCGTGCCATTTACCCACTGGTGTTCGATATCGTTCTTGATGAAGATGACCTGTGCTCCCGTCTTCAGATATAGTTCGATAGGGGTAGGCAAACTGCTTTCGGGGAACTCGCCCTGGATGTTGCCACGGAAGAGGGTTGGCTCGCCCGGCAGAAGCTTGAGCTGGTTCTCGTTGATGAAATCCACGGTGTCGCGGCGGGTAGAGAGGGTGATGGCAAGCTTGGAATCACTCTCGTCGAGTTGGGCACCCACCCGCTGGTTGAGCAGCTGCAGGTCTTTCATCTGCGCCTGACTGGTGCGGATATGGTCGAGGATGCCGATGAATACGGGGTCGCTCTGTCGATACACCTTGGTGAGTTCGATGCTCACGAGCTGGAACTGCTGGAATATCTTGGCATCGAAGAAGAAACTGCTGCGGTAGAAAGGATTCAGCAGCCTGCGGTCGTCCTCCCTTACCACAGGTTCTAGCTGGTAGATGTCACCCACAAGCAAGAGTTGCTTACCTCCGAACGGCTCCCTCATGTTTCGGCAATACACACGCAGCACCTTGTCGATGAAATCGATGATGTCGGCACGCACCATACTGATCTCATCGATGATGATGAGTTCCACTTCACGGATAATCTTGATTTTCTCGGAATTATACTTCAATGTATTCCGGATGTTGCGCACGGAATACATACTGTCGTTGGGCAGCAGGGGGTGGAAGGGCAGCTTGAAGAAACTGTGCAGGGTGCTTCCGCCGGCATTGATGGCTGCGATGCCTGTAGGTGCCAGAACGATGTGTTTCTTCTTGGTATTGGCTGCGATGTACCGCAGAAAAGTAGATTTACCCGTCCCCGCCTTTCCGGTGAGGAAAAGCGAACGACGGGTAAACTGTATGATTTGGAGTGCGTTCTGCAACTCCGCATTGTCGAGATCAATCATATTAAAAAATTAGAGATCATCGAAGTTGATAGGCTGCTCTGTTGGCTTAGCCTTCTTCTTCTCTTTCTTTTCTTCTGTTGTTCCGGAACTTGGGGTAGGGGTTGCTCCCTCGGTCTTGTTCACTGGAACTTCCTTGATAACAGGGTTGCCATTCTCATCGAGGATGATTTCCTCGTTGAAGGCGGTGCTGTCTACACGAGTGGTATCTACCTTAGGTTTTGGCGCATAGCTTGCGCAGATATACATATCTTGCGTGATGTCGGCATCCTGCGGCTTGTCAAACTTGGCGTGGTACTCCTTGAAGGCTGGGTCGCCAAATACGGATTGCAGGAAGTAACCGCATATAGGCAATGCTGTTCTGGCACCTTGTCCCAAGGCTCCGGTGCGGAAGTGCAGACAGCGGTATTCGCCACCTACCCAGGCACCAACTACCAGTTTAGGACTTACACACATGAACCAGGCATCTGAGTGGTTGTTGGTTGTACCCGTCTTTCCGCCGAATTCAGTGTCACGGTAGTTGCCCACATAGCCCCAAAGGCTCTGCGATGTACCGCCCGGCTCCTTCATACCGCCCTGCAGCAACTGCTGCATCAGGAAGGCACTCTTGTAAGGAATCACCTGCTCTTCTGTAGAAGGACCTTCATATACCACCTTTCCGTCGTGGTCCACAATCTTGGTTACCAATACTGGGTCGTGGTGCTTACCATTGTTTGCAATGGTACTGTAGGCACAGGCCATCTCCAGCAGGTTCACATCGCTGGAACCCAAGGCAAGGGCTGGTGTGTCATCCAGCGGACTGTCGATACCCATCTTTTTGGCGGTCTCGATGATGCGCTTGATGCCCATTTCCTGACCCAGGCGCACAGCCACGGAGTTGATACTCTTGGCAAAGGCACTCTTCAGCGGGATGCTGTCGCCCGAGAACGAACCGCTGGCATTGGATGGTCTCCAGGTGGTCATCTCGTGCTTCTTCTTGTCATAAACCTCCATAGAGATATATTCATCGCGGCGCTTGTCGCAAGGAGTGAGTCCCTGGTTCATCGCCTCGGTATAGACAAAGAGCTTGAAGGTAGAACCCGGCTGGCGCTCGGCTGTTACCTTGTCATACTTCCAGTGGTCGAAGTCGATGTCGCCCACCCATGCCTTTACGGCTCCCGTCTGTGGCTCCATAGCCACGAAAGCGCTGTGCATGAAGGTGGTCATATACTTGATACTATCCTCTGAAGTCATGTTGATGGTAATGCTTCCCTTGTCGTAATCGAACACCTTCACTGGGTGAACCCACTCCTTATAATAGTAGTTCACGGAGTCTGGATCGTTAGGGAAGCGTGCCAGCAATGCCTTGTAGAATGGCTGGCGCTCGGCGATGCCCTGGATAAAGTTAGGAATCACCTGGTGGTTCTCGTCCTGCCAAGGTTCCTGACCCAGCCAATTGCCCTTACCTGCCTGCGTGCGGCGGATGCTCCAGTGATTATTGAAGTTCTGCTGCACCTGCTTCATCTGCTTGCGGGCAGCATCCTCGGCATACTTCTGCATGCGGGTATCAATGGTGGTGTATATCTTCAAACCACTGGTGTAGAGGTCATAACCCTCGTCCTTGCACCAGTCTTTCAGGTAGTTGGCCACAGCCTCACGGAAGTACTTCGCCTGTCCGTCGTAGTTTTCCTCTACCTTGAAGTCGAGCTTGATAGGCTCCGTCTTCAGCTGGTCGTATTCGGCACGGGTCAGGTCGCCATGTGTCACCATATTATATAATACGGTGTTGCGGCGAGCCAGACTGTTTTCCGGATTGGTGCGTGGATTATAATAGGTGGTAGCCTTCAGCATACCCACGAGTATGGCAGCCTGGTCGGTGGTCATCTCCTTTGGCGTGGTATTGAAGTAAGTCTTGGCGGCAGTCTTGATACCGTAAGAGTTACTACCGAAATCCACGGTGTTGGCATACATGGTGATGATTTCCTTCTTGGAGAAAACCGTCTCCAGTTTCACGGCGATGATCCACTCCTTGCTCTTGATGATGAGCAGTCGCAGCACAGGCACCTTGCCGAGCAAACCGGTGGAGTATTGCGAACGGACACGGAACATGTTCTTTGCCAACTGCTGGGTGATGGTAGAGGCACCACGCCCACTATGATGCAGCAGGGCATCCTTGGCAGCAGCGAATACGCCGATAGGGTCGATACCGATGTGCTTGTAGAAGCGCTCATCCTCGGTGTCTACCAGTGCCTTGAAGAAGGCAGGGTTCACGTCTTCGTATTCCACAGGAGTACGGTTCTCGTTGAAATACTTACCGATGAGCTTACCATCGGCACTGTAAATCAGGGAAGCCTCCGAAGTCTGCGGGTTCAGAATACCCGAAAAATAACCAGGTGACTTACCGAAGAGCCACAGAAAGTTGATATCTACTGCACCCAAGTATAGGATAAAGGCTACGATACAACTAGCCAAGGCGACAACCGTCTTGGTGTACCAAGCCCTTCCCTGGTACAAACTCTTGTACCAAGTCCAACTGGCGCGAAACTTATGCCATATCCAGGCAAAGATAGTCTTGACTTTATTCATAATCGTTTATCTGTTTTTGTCGGTGCAAAGGTACAATAATAATTTGAAAAACCATCAATCTTTATGTTTTTATTTGTTATAAGGCATCATATCGGGTGCATGAAATGTTTCAGGAACTTTATCAGATGTTACATTTAGACGTTTTCCCCCCTTTTTTAACTTTTTTCACCACAAAAAAACGCAAAAAACGTTTGCTGGGATAAAAATAATTAGTAACTTTGCGCTCAGTAAAAACAAGCAGTTCATAAGCAATTATACAAAAACTTAATATAAAACATAATAATTATGGTAAGCAACAACATTCCACAAGTAAAGCTCGGCATCATTGCCGTTAGCCGTGACTGTTTTCCAATCGCGCTTTCTACTCAGCGCCGTGAGAACATCGTAAAAGAGTACAAAGGTGAGATTTTCAACTGCCAGACTACAGTTGAGAACGAAAAAGATATGCTCAAGGCTGTGAGCGAGGTAAAGGAGCAGGGCTGCAACGCCTTGGTGGTTTTCCTCGGTAACTTCGGTCCAGAGACTCCTGAGACTTTGATTGCAAAGAATTTCGATGGTCCTGTTATGTTCGTAGCTGCTGCTGAGGGCGACGGCGACATGATCAATGGTCGTGGTGATGCATACTGCGGTATGCTCAACTGCTCTTACAACCTCGGCATGCGCCACCTGAAGGGTTACATCCCTGAGTATCCTGTAGGCACAGCTGCAGAAGTAGCCAAGATGATTCAGGACTTCGTACCAGTAGCTCGCGTCATCCTCGGTTTGAAGGGCTTGAAGATTATCACCTTCGGTCCACGTCCTCAGGACTTTTTCGCCTGCAACGCTCCTATCAAGGGCTTGTATGAATTGGGTGTAGAGATTGAGGAGAACTCAGAGCTCGACCTCCTCGTAGCTTACAAGGAGCACGAGAACGATCCACGTATCGACGAGGTTTGCGCTGATATGGCCAAGGAGATGGGCGAGGGATGCTACTATCCTGACCTCAGCCGCAGAATGGCACAGTTTGAGTTGACATTGCTCGACTGGGCAGAGGCTCACAAGGGTTCTCGCCAGTATGTAGCATTCGCTGACAAGTGCTGGCCTGCATTCCCAAGCCAGTTCGGTTTCGAGCCTTGCTATGTAAACAGCCGTCTCGTTAGCCGCGGTATTCCTGTAGCTTGCGAGGTAGATATCTATGGTGCTTTGTCTGAGTACATCGGTATGTGTGCTTCTGATGATACAGTAACATTGCTCGACATCAACAACTCTGTTCCTCAGTATATCTATGATGAGGACATCAAGGGTAAGTACGATTATAAGTTGACTGATACCTTCATGGGCTTCCACTGCGGTAACACTCCACAGTGCAAGATGTGCTCTAGCCGTAAGATCAAGTATCAGTTGATCCAGAACCGTTTGTTGGAGAATGGTGGTACACCAGACTTCACCCGTGGTACTTTGGAGGGCGATATCGCTGCTTCTGACATCACATTCTATCGTCTGCAGTGCGATTCAGAGGGTAACCTCCGTTCTTACATCGCAGAGGGTGAGGTTCTCGATGTTCCTACCCGTTCATTCGGTGGTATCGGTATCTTCGCCATCAACGAGATGGGCCGCTTCTATCGCCACGTCTTGGTTCAGAAGGGCTATCCACACCACGGTGCAGTAGCTTTCTCTCACGTAGGCAAGACCCTGTTCGAGGTATTCAAGTATCTTGGCATCAAGGATATCGCTTACAACCAGCCAGCTAGCCTGCCTTATCCAACCGAGAATCCTTGGAAGTAAATAGTGGTAATTATCATCCACATGCCCTGAAAGAAGAGTGTGGTAATTATCATCCACACGTCCTGAAAGAAGAGTGTGGTCTTTTTTCATCCACACGCCCTGAAAGGGCAGAAGCTCTTAGCCCAGGGTAACACCCTGGGTTAACATATAAGCGACAATGTCGCCCTGAAAGGGCAAAAGCTTTCTAAATTCAAAGCTTTTGCCCTTTCTTCTTTTATTAAAAAAATAAAATATTCCCTGCAATTCTTGGCAATCTCCGAAATATATGCTAAGTTTGCACCATGAAAGAACCTAGATTGATAGAATTAACAGCATTGAAGCCAGGTTATTTGGCAAGTATCAATAACCTGTTGTCGCAGTTGAGTGATAGCGTACATACTATCACCGAGGAAGAATTGAACACCTTGCTCTCTTCATCCCAAAGTCATCTCTATGTCTTGGAATCCGATGGACAATTCATCGGTATGACTACCCTCTGTCTTTATCAATGCCCTACCGGATGGAAGGCATGGATAGAAGATGTGGTGGTGGATAGAAACTTCCGCGGCAAGGGATATGGCAAGCTGATGATTCGGCAGGTGATGGAACAGTGCAGGAAGAGGGGAGAAGTAACGCTGATGCTCACCTCGCGCCCATCCCGTGTCGTTGCCAACCAGCTCTATCAGAGCCTGGGCTTCGAAAAGAGAGAAACCAACGTCTATAAAATGAAATTCTAAATATCATATAGTGGAGGGTGTGTCATAAGTCTAAATAATGGCAGCCGAGGACGGGCTAAGAGCTTCTGCCCTTTCAGGGCGTATGGGATGTGGTTTATGACACACCCTCTTTTGTTTCCAGTAACCCCGCCACTAAAAGAAACGGCAATTTTGAACATATTGTGATATTTTGTGAATAGTGATTATTTGCAGAAAATCAGTACCTTTGCACCAGAATTAAATTGTATTTTATATCATAAGAAACATATTAAAAATGAACAAGAAAAAGATATTGTGTTTTTGTCTGGCTCTCGGGGCTTTTTCTGCTATGATGGCGCAGGAAACTCTGTCGCTGAGCCAGTGCCTGCAGATGGCAGTGTATAACAACTTGTCGCTGCAGAAAAGCAGGAACGAGATTGCAAAGGGAAAGTATTCCATCAGCGAGAACCAGGCGAAGTTGCTGCCGCAGATCAACGCCGTGGCACAGTTGAACGATAACTTCACCCCTCCCGTTTCCGTGACGGATGGTTCTGCCTACGGCAAACCTTACAATGTAACCAAAACCCTGCAGTATAATGCTTCGGCAGGCTTGCAGCTCCAGATGCCGCTTTACAACCAGATGGTGAATACTGCCATCGACATTGCCAAGATAGCAGACCATCTCAACCTGCTCTCTTACGAGAAGGCGCGCGAAGACCTCATCGTGCAGACTGCCAAGATGTATTACATGGCGCAGAATACGGCAGAGCAGATCCGACTGGTGAATGACAACATCAAGCGCCTGGAAGAACTCTATGGCATCACCCAGGCTTTCTACGACAACCAGATGACTCTGGAGGTGGATGTGAAGCGTGTGAAACTCAACATCGAGAATCTTACCGTGCAGCGCGACAATGCCATCGCCATGCTCGATCAGCAATATACCATGCTCAAGTATGTGATAGATTATCCTGCGGATAAGCAGATCAAGGTAACGGAGGTGAATCCGGGAGAGATAGAGACCGTGAAAGCCAACGGACTGAATACGGGACTCTACGAACTCCAGCTCCTGGAGAAGAGAAAGGAACTTGCCCAGAAGCAGACCAAGCTCGCCAAGGACGGTTATCTGCCATCGGTAAGCCTTACTGGTAGCCTGATGTATTCTGCCTTCACCGATAAGATTGAACATTGGATTCATTCGGGCGAATCAAACCACTGGTATGGTTCCAATGGCATCGGCATCCAGCTGAGAGTGCCTGTCTTCGATGGCTTCGAGAAGCGTTCCAAGATCAGACGTGCCAAGGTGGAGGAGGAGAATGCCCGCATCGGATACGAGGATGCCTTGAAAGGCATGCAGGCAAACTATATGAACGCCGTGAGCGAGGTGAACAACAGTCAGCGCAACTACAAGAAGCAGTTTGATAACTACACCCTGGCGCAGGATGTATATAGCGTAACTGCCGACCAGTATAAGGAAGGTGTAGGAACGATGACCGCCGTTCTTCAGGATGAGATGCGCATGAGCGAAGCCATGAACAATTATCTCACCGCCTACTATAAATATAAGGTGGCGAATCTCTCGCTCCTGAAACTCACCGGACAGTTGGATCAGGTAAAATAGCAAAGGAATCATCAAGTAATAATCAATCAGAATATAACAATGGAACAGAACGAAAACAACAAGATAGAAACCGCTCGTGAGGAAAATGCTGCCGCAACTCAGACTTCTCACGAGGAAATGCAGAAGAAATTGAAGAAGCAGCGCATCCGCCAGATCATCGCCAGCCTCATCGGCGTAGCCATCCTCGCCTTCGGACTCTGGAAGATTGTCTGCCTTTTCCTGGATTATAATGCCAACGAAACCAGCAACGATGCCCAGGTAGAGCAGTATATCTCTCCTGTCAACCTCCGTGCATCGGGCTATATCGCCAAGGTTTGCTTCAAGGAACACGAGGAGGTTCACAAGGGTGATACCCTTCTTATCCTCGACGACCGTGAGTATCGCATCCGTCTGATGGAGGCTGAGGCGGCACTGAAGGATGCCAAGGCTGGAGCCAACGTGATTGATGCTACCCAGCAGACCACCCAGACATCGGCTACCGTCTATTCGGCATCCATCGACGAGATAGAGGTGCGCCTTGCCAAACTCGCCAAGGACTGCGAGCGCTATCGCAACCTGGTAGAGAAGAAGGCGGCTACACCTATCCAGCTGGAGCAGCTGGAAGTGGAATATGCGGCTACCAAGAAGAAACTGGAGTCGGTAAAGCGACAGCAGGCTGCTGCCTATAAGGGCGTGAACGAGGTGGTTACCCGCAAGCAGAATGTGGCTGCTGCCATCGAACGTGCTGAGGCTGCGGTAGAGATGGCGAAGCTGAACCTCTCTTATTGTGTGGTGGTAGCACCATGCGATGGTAAGTTGGGCCGCCGCTCTATCGAAGAGGGACAGATGGTGAACGCAGGAACCACCATCACCTATATCCTTCCTAATGCCCAGAAATGGGTCATCGCCAACTATAAGGAAACTCAGGTAGAGAATCTCTATGTGGGTCAGAAGGTACGCATGACGGTGGATGCCATCAGCAACAAGGAGTTTGAGGGCACCGTTACCGCTATCTCCGGAGCAACCGGTTCCAAGTATTCTCTTGTTCCTACCGATAATTCGGCAGGCAACTTCGTGAAGATTCAGCAGCGTGTGCCTGTAAGAATCGACTTCACTAACCTCAGCAAGGAAGACAATGCCCGTCTGGCAGCAGGTATGATGGTGATTGTGAAGGCTGAGAGAAATAAAAAGTAGCTTGAAGGAAATGAAGTAATATATGGAAGAAGAATATAAGAATTATCCGTTCTATGACTGGGTGCCGAAACCGCTGGGCATCATCTTCATGATCATCCTCTTCGTGCCGATGATTACGATGAGTGGTGTCTATTCCGCCAACAGCGGAGAGATGATGAGCGGACTGGGCATCCAGTCGGAATACATCGCCTTTGCGGGCTTCTGCACGTCGATAGGAATGGCGGCTTTCTCGCCGTTCTTCTACGAACTGGTGTGCATCCGGAGAGAGAAGATGATGTGTATCGTGGGATTCTCCATTCTCTTTTTGCTCAGTTTTGTCTGCGCCCAGACCGATTCGCTGTTCATCCTCGGACTGTGCAGTCTGCTGATGGGCTTTGTTCGCCAGACGCTTCTGATGGCGCATCTCTTTGTACTCATCCGGTATGGTTTCGGCATCGAGGCAACGAAGAATATCACGCCGGGTTGCGAGCCTACCACCGAGGAGGCTTGGGATGCGGTGGATTCAGAAAAAATGGTGTCCCAGCCGGTCATCTATCTTTTCTTCATGATTATCGGACAGTTGGGCACCTGGCTCACGGCTTGGCTTGCCTATGCTTACGAGTGGCAGTATGTGTATCATTTCATGATGGCATTCATGCTGGCGGGCATCATCATCGTGTTCTTCACCATGCCTTATCATAAGTATCCGACGCCGAAGTTCCCGATTACGATGTCGAAGTTTGGCAATGTTACGGTGTTCAGCATCATGCTCTGCTCGTTTGCCTATGTAATGGTGTTCGGCAAGACGCTGGATTGGTTTGATGATTCTACCATCCGTTATTCTACGGTGGTTTGTCTCATCTTCACCGCCCTGTTCATCTATCTGGAGAAGACCCGCCGCTCACCTTATTTTATCATGGAGGTGTTCCAGCTCAGGGTTATCAATTACGGCATCATGCTGTTCTTCCTCCTGATGGTCTGCAACTCCAGCGCCATGTTCGTGAATGTATTCACCAATGTGGGAATGAAGATAGACAACTGGCAGAATGCCACCCTGGGCAACTGGGTGATGGTGGGATATACCATGGGCTTGATCTTTGCGGTCATCGCCAGAGCCAAGAATGTTCATCTGAAGTGGATGTACTGTCTGGGTTTCCTCTTTATCGGAGGCTACGCCCTCTTTATGTATTTCGAGGTACAGAACGACGGCATGTATGAGCGTATGAAATGGCCTATCATCATCCGTTCTACGGGAATGATGCTGCTCTATTCGCTCATCTCCACGATAGCCAATCAGCGCATGCCTTACCGTTTCATGTCCACCTGGGTCTGCATCATGCTCACCGTGCGTATGGTCATCGCCCCTTGCATCGGTTCGGCGCTCTACACCAATGTGCTTCAGCATCGCCAGCAGTATTACGTAACCCGCTTTGCGCAGGATTACGACCGCACCAGCTTGGAGACGGCACGGACCTATGACCAGACGGTGATGGGCATGCAGTATCAGGGTAAGAGTGTAACCGAGGCGCAGAACATGGCTGCCATGAGTGTGAAGGGAAAGGTACAGGTTCAGGCTACGCTGGTATCCATCAAGGAGATGGCAGGCTGGACCTTCTATGGCTGTCTGATCTGTGCTGGCTTGATGCTCGTGATACCTTGGCGTAAGCGCAACATCAAGGAGCTTACCCGCGAGTATCTGCTGAAGAATGTGAATGAGAAAAACTTGGGAAGGAGGTAGGATTCTGCTAAAATATCATAAATAATCGGGATTGTTGTCAGATGGAATAGATATTTTTGTTATCTTCGCAATTCAAGCAAATTTGAAATAATGGAGATAACAGATAATATTATAATATGTGAGGCAAGAGAATTTCCTCATTTTCTGATGCAGCCTTTCTATTCTGATTATGTCGGAATAGTAGTTTGTCATCAAGGGATGTTCCGTTTCCAGGTAAACGGGGCATCCTTTGCTGCGTCTATGGGAGAGACTATTTTCCTTTCTCCTGAAATTCTTTTTCATGTTCAGGAAACCTCTTCCGATTTCCGCTTTACCTTGCTTTTCTATCGTGTGGAGCAGATTCGTCACATGTTGGGTAATACGGTGATGAGCATGCGTCTTTATTCCACGCTTTATCCCAAGGCGTGCACTGTGGCGCAGACGGGTTATGAGGAGATGCTGACGTCTTATGCCCGGATGCTTTTTGTCTTGGATCAGAAGGAGAAGAAGGATACGTATAGTGATCATGAGCAGAAGTTGCTTCTCATGGCGGTGACCTATCGTCTTTGCAGCATATTCTCTGCCTCGCTCACCACGCCGAGGAAGGAGATGGATCGCAAGATAGAGACGTTTGAGGAGTTGGTGAAGCTGATAGATGCGAATTTCATGCGAGAGCGTGGTGTGGCGTTTTATGCCGACCAGCTTTGTCTCACCCCGAAGTATCTTTCGGTGATAGTGAAGTCGGTGTGTGGCAAGACGGTTCAGCAGTTGATTTTCAAGGCGATCATCCGTCGCAGCATTTATCTGATGAAGAATACGAACATGACGATTCAGCAGATAGCCTGCGAGTTAAGTTTTCCGAATGCCTCATCCTTCGGCACCTTCTTCAAGAAGCATACCGGATTATCGCCAAAGAATTACCGCATGGGGGCGGAGTAGGTTCGAATAATCTTCGTATTCTCGGTTTCAATGAACTGATGGTCAAAGTCCTCAACCACATCCCGAAGAAGCGGTCGTATATGATATAGCTGCCATTGTACTTGTAGATGAATTCCCTATTGATCAGGGTCTTGAGAGCAAGACTCACGCTGCTGGCAGCAGGCAAGTTGTGGCGGCTTTTTATGTAACTATCGCCACTTCTTTCCTTAATATTTTTTAAAACTTAAACTTTGCGTTTTCATCAGTTTCTTCAACGTTTCTCTTCTGGGTATTCGGCAAGAATCCTGCTATGATGCCGAGCAATGGCAGGAAGGCACTCACCTGGAAGATAAACTCAATACTGGTCTTGTCGGCTAACCAGCCGAAGAACGCTGAACCAAGTCCTCCCAGTCCGAACATCAGCCCGAAGAAAATACCCGCTATCAATCCCACTTTATCTGGCATCAGGTCGGTGGCATATACCACGATGGAAGAGAATGCCGAGGCGATGATCAAGCCAGAAAGGAAGGTACAGATGATGGTCCATGTGAAGTTCACAAAAGGCATGGCGATGGCAAAGGGTGCTGCTCCCAGAATGGAGAACCAGATGACATACTTTCTGCCAAACTTGTCACCCAGCATTCCTCCTGCCACCGTACCTATGGCAAAGGCGGCAAGGAATACGAAGAGGCACAGCTGCGAGGTCTGTACCGATACGCCGAACTTATCCATCAGGAAGAAGGTGAAGTAACTCGTAATGCATGCCGTATAGAAATACTTGGAGAACACGAGCATGATGAGGATGAACAGAGCCCAATACTTCACCCTTTTAGAGATATGGGTATTAAGAAGGGGCTGTTTCTGAGGATGGTTCACCACGTAAGCCAGTCGTGCCTTATACCAGACTCCCAATCTTACCATGATGATAGCGGCAAGCAGGGCTGCAAGGGCAAACCAGGAGATGGCATGCTGGCCGAAAGGCAGGATGATGATGGCGGCAAGCAAAGGTCCTATTGCAGAACCTCCATTGCCACCCACCTGGAAGATGGACTGTGCCAGACTCTTCTTGCCTCCCGATGCCATCTGTGCCACTCTTGAAGCTGTGGGATGAAACACGGACGAACCCAGACCTACAACGCTCACTGCCAGGAGAATCAGAAAGTAATTCTCGGCGAAAGCCAGCAGGAGCAGCCCCACCAACGTGAAGCACATGCCGATGGAGAGGGCATAGGGACGGGGATGCTTATCGGCATAAAGTCCTGTGAAAGGTTGCAGGATGGAAGATGTCATCTGGAAGACCAGCGTGATGATACCAATCTGTGCAAACGAGAAGTCGAACTTATCCTTCACAATCGGATAGATGGAAGGGATAATCGACTGAATCATATCGTTCAGGAAATGGGAAATGCTACAGATGATGAGCATGGAATACACCGTACCCTCTACCATCGTAGGATTTCCCTTGATTTTACAGCCTATTGACTTGATGTTCATTTCTTTAATTTTTTGTCTTTTTTTATTTTCTTATTTGAAGATCAATATTTTATGTTGTTTTTATTCAGTCAGATACGATTGAGTAGTGTATTATATTGTACTTTTCCTGCAAAGGTAATAAATATTTCTAGATTACGCAAGAAAAGGTGCAATATAATGTTCTTTTTTAAAAAAAATATAAGTTTATGGGATTTTTTTTGGTTATTTGCCTTTGAATATTTTTTTTCTTAACTTTGCATGCACAATTCTTGCTCCCACTGCCATCAATCAGCAGAAGTTCTCATTCTTCCTGCAAGACCAGGAAGGTACAAAAGCTGGTTGTAAACCTACAACTACTGATCTCATCCATCTCTCAACAGAGGAATATGAACATCTGTTATCTGATGAAGAATACGAACATGACGATTCAGCAGATAGCCTGCGAGTTAAGCTTCCCTAATGCCTCATCCTTCGGCACCTTCTTCAAGAAGCATACCGGTTTATCGCCTAAGAATTACCGCATGGGGGCGGAGTAGCTTATTTTGTAAATGCTTTATACTTTTTAGCATGCGAAATTAAAATTTCTCCCCAAAAGTTTGTTGGTTTCGAATAATCTTCGTATCTTTGCAGCACCAGTACCCGCCAAGCCTCTCAACGATGCTCAAATGTGCGGGTCGTTTTATTTTTATACATTTTGAACCTTCTAAACTCATTCCTTTATGAATAGTCTTATCCCATTTCAAAAGGAATACCAACATGCAGATGCTCTTGTTCAATTACTCTTGTCAAGAGGACTTGCTATTGATAATCCCGGTAAAGCAGAACAGTACCTAAAGACGATAAATTATTATCGCCTTTCAGCATATATGTATCCATTGCTTTTAGTTCCCAAGTCAGAGCATCGGTTCAAGACAGATGCAAGTTTCCGACAGGTCATGATGTTGTATCGTTTTGACAAGAAGCTTCGTCTGTTTATGTTTAATGAAATCGAGAAAATCGAGATAGCCGTTCGTACAGCTATCGTTGATGAGTGTACATCAGCGTTTGGAGATAGCTTCTGGATGACGAATGCTTCTTACTTTATAGATTCAAATAAGTTTCAGAAGACTTTGGTTTTACTAAAACATGAAGTAGAAAAGTCTCGTGAAGAATTTATTGCGCATTTTAAGCAAACGTATTCTGATCCATATCCGCCAGCTTGGATACTGGCAGAACTCATTCCTTTGGGTGTAATGGTAAACATCTTTAATAATCTCAAGAATGCGCAAGTAAAAAAGCGGATAGCTTTACGTTTTGGATTGCAATTAAAGGTGTTTAATTCATGGATGACAATTATAACTTTAACAAGAAATTCTTGCTGTCATCATGCAAGAGTATGGAATAAGCAGAATACAATGTTGCCTATGGTTCCACGTCGAACCACCCATGCTTGGATAACATTACCTTCCAATCCTTTGCGAGTTTATTATGATCTTTGTATCATTAAGTATTTCTTGGATACAATTTCGCCCAATAATGATATGGGGCAGAAGTTACGCAATTTGTTGTCGGCTTTTCCTCTTGTCGATCCTGCACCAATGGGATTTCCAGAGGGTTGGGAGAACGAGGAATTGTGGAAAATCGGGTAAAGTTAAGCAAAAGATTAAAACTTATCTCTAAAAATTTGCTGGTTTCGAAAAATCTTCGTACCTTTGCAGCACTAGTACCCGCCAAGCCTCTCAACGATGCTCAAATGTGCGGGTCGTTTTATTTTTATACATTTCCCTTGCTGAGATTCTCGTATTTTCAAATGATTCTTATTTCTTTGTGAATATTGAAAATATGGAAGAAAATGGTAATATATTAATAATCAAGGAATTATGGTTTTGTTGGTTAATAGCGCTAAAATAGGAATTCTATAGTTGTACGACCATAACCCCTATAGTTGTACAACTATAACTCTACAATTGTACGACTATAGCCTATATAGTCGTACGACTACAACTTTATAGTCGTACAACTATAGGGTATTCGATTAGTTAGAAGCAGAAAATAGGGAATTTGAGATGCCCAAAACTCCCTATTTTCGTTGCTAGATTCCAAGTTTACCAGTATGCAAAATTTGGTTATAAGTATTGACAGAAATAACCTAGACTACTGAGTTGGCTTCCTTCTGTTCCAAATGAAATAGGCTTCGATGGCGAATGAAGCCTATTTCAATCGCACATGAAGCATGTTTCGATAGCACATGAAGCTTATTTCATTTTTACCTTCAATTATTTAGAATTCTGCATCAAACAAGACGCTGATTTTATAAGGTATGAAGAAAATCATCAAAGAATATAAGCATTTTGAAAAGTTCATGGGCTATAAAGCACCAGAATTCAAATCTAATTCCGGAGAATTCCATGTAATATTATGGAATCTCAACTATATTTCTAACAACAAAAAAGAAATCGCTAACTCAAAAGTACAGTTCGCCAACTCTGAAAAAGAGTTCGCCAACTCCGGAAAGCAGTTCGCCAATGGAGCGAGAGAGTTCGCTAATGACATGAAAGAGACTACCAAAGTAGTCAAACAAAGGAAAGAGTTCGTGAAGGCTAAAAGAGCAATCTATAAGCTCATATCTTCCAACCCAAAGATGACAACTATACAAGACTGATGAAGAGCGAATGTTTTTCTTGATAGACATACCATGAAATCCGGATTGTCTAGGAGGACCAATCCTGTAAGGTGACATGAAAGATGACATGAAAGGTGACATGAAAAACCTATCTGATATACAGAAGGTTATTGTTTCGTCTGTTTGGGATAACAACAAGATGACTATTCCCGAATTAGCAAAAAAGACAGGTATGTCAGTAAGTAAGATTAATAGAGAAATCAGAATCCTTCGAGACGATTTCCATGTCTATTTCAAAATGCTTTCACACTCATATTAACTCTTTGTATCATAGTGGATTAAGTGTGAAAGGAGAATAATGAAGAGGAAAAATGGTTGATAGGTGAAGGAGGGTGGAAGATAATGATGAGTGGGAGTAGCTGGCAGGTAAAGAAGGACGGGGAATGCTCTTCCCGTATCGGTTGACACAAGTAATCTATATAGCTGACTAGAGTCATCCATATAGCTGACTCGTGTCATCTATATGGATGACCCGGGTCAGCCGATGCTAGATAGTATCTGTTTCTCCTGATAGGGATATCAATACTTCTTGTTGGAAATGTCAGCTACTCCTATTAGTACTATCATATTTTCTGCTTATAAACTGCCTTCATCCTAAACGTATTGGTAATCAGTGGTTTTGAAGAATTGTGAAAGCAAAAATAAATCGTAAACAAATCATTCCTGGCACTTCATGTAGAGATGGCAGTTGTAGGTGTTTGTGAAGATGCTTGCTGCTGCCTTTTCTTTTTTAGCTCTTCACGATGCAAAAAATCAAAATAAAAGTTGTACCTTTGCACCCAAGTTGAGATTACAGAAATGAAAAAGGAACGTGAAACGGCGAACAAGTATCGTCAGCAAGCTCTTGAAGGAGATTTGATGGCGATGAACAACATGGGTGTCTGCTATGCGCAAGGCATCGGTGTTTTTTGGTATGAAATGGCAGGTCAGCAAGGTGATGTATTAGACTGGTACAAAAAACAATATTAAAGACTTTTAAATATGAAACGAATCTTTTTTTTAACGGTAGGTTTCTTTGTTGGTATGAACCTGATGGCACAATCTCCAATCAGTTTTTATCCACATGAGAATGCCCAGGACATCAACGTTGATACACATCTGGTCATTGAGTTTGACAAGACGGTGAAAGTCGGCAGCAAGGGTGTTATCACAGTTACTGATAAGACTACCCGCAAGGTGGTTGACAGAATCGACATGAGTATTCCGGCAGGTCCTGTGGAAGGACAACCCAAGAATCCCCATGCCATCTATACTCCAGTACCCTATATATATAAGGTAGGGCACATCACCAATCGCAATACCCGTCCGGGCACTCCGTCGGGTGCGGCCAAGGAGGATAAGCGCAAATACCAGAAGACCATCATAGGCGGCTTCTCTGATGCTTTCCACTTCTATCCTGTTATCTGTCATGGCAGCAAGGCCACCATTTATCTGCATAACAACATGTTGGATTATGGCCATGAGTATGAAGTAAAGATAAGCAACGGTGTGATTGAAGGGTGGAAGGGCAAGACATCTTGGAAGTTCACCACCAAGAAGAACGCACCTTCTGCGGATTTGAGTCAGGTGGTAGTGGCTGCAGATGGAAGCGGAGATTTCTCAACCCTGCAAGGTGCCATGGATTGGATACCAGATTCATTGCCAACAGAAGCTTGCAGGAAAACGGTTTTCGTCAAGAATGGAGATTATGAGGAACTGGTGTATTTCCGCAACAAACGATTTGTTACCATCCAGGGAGAGTCCATGGATGGAGTGGTAGTACATTACCCTAATAACGAGGTTTTCAATCCTCATCCTGTTGATATCAAAACCAATGAGTTGAAAGGAACCTTCCCTTCACGCCGTGCAGCAGTTGCAGCAGACAACTGTGCCGACATGATCTTCAAAGATATCACATTCAAGACTGATTGCAAGGGACAGGCAGAGGGCTTTCTTCTAAATGGGGAGCGAAACCTGGCAGAAGATGTACATATCATCGGTGATGGCGATGCACTTCAGGTGAATGGATCAGCCTACTGGCTCAACTGCATCATAGATGGAGGAGGGGATACGGTTTTGGGAAGAGGTCCATCCTATTTCAATCACTGCACCCTTTCCAGCTATGGTGCTTTCATGTGGATTAGAAATACCAGGGATAACCATGGTAACATCTTCAATGATTGCACTTTCAGAGGATTGAGCAAGGATGCCGTAATAGCCCGTCTGCCTGATAATAAAGGAAGGAATTATCCTGATGCGGAGTGTGTGTTGCTGAACTGTACACTCGACGATGTACCTTCTGAAGGTTTTGGGCCGATTGACAAATCTGCATCTTCAGCAGTCCTGTTGGAATTCAATAGCCATGACAAGGAAGGTAAAGCTATAGATACCAGCAAGAGAAACAAGTATGTCCGCCAGCTTCATGTCATCAAGGACGCAGAGATTATAGGAAAATATTCCAATGCAAGTTGGGTGTTGAATTGGTAAGAAAGGAGATTATTTATGTCACAAAATGGGTCAGCATATAGAAGCCATGAATAGTTCTTTTGCAATCCGTTATGCAATAAAAACAAAAAAAGCAGCTGATTTTCAGCTGCTTTTTTGCTTATAGGGTGGAGCTGGAGGGAATCCACTGCACACCGTTTATTTGTCTGATTTTCAATGCTTTATATTTTTACTGCATAAAAATTTTGTGCATAAGACTCATAAACCATCACGTCTGCGGTTCAACTTGATAGTGCAAAGATACGGATTTAGGTTTGAAAAATAACTATAAAGTTCTTGTATTTTGTGTTAAGTAACTATAATTAATATTCGATAACAGTTAATATATGTATTATTATTGTTGTGCGTTCTTTTATGCACTAGATTCATAAACTGCATAAAAAGCCCCAATATACACAGCTAGGCCATATATATTGGGGCTTTAAATTACTTTTTCTTATGTTCTTTGAATATAGATATAATCTGTTCAACAACATTAATAGGAAGCTCATCGAAATAATCCAGGCATTCAACAAACTCTTTTCTTAACTGAGATCGTTTACATGCCTCATCAATTTCTTTTTGTAGTTCTGGAGTCCACGGTACAATGTGCTCGCAACACCAACTGTACCGTGGAGTAGGTAAGCCATCTTTTCTAGCAAACCTTTTGCTTCCACAAATAATTTTTGTTTTCGTTGTTCTGCTAACCGTGAGGACAGTCATCTTATTCATGGTTGACAGAACAACTTTGTCTCCAGCAACTATGCTATCCAACGACTCTTTGCACATGGTTACTCCTCCATAACAATCTCCCAATCATCAGCAAAAATATCACTGGAAGAAGCGGTCCAGGAATCTGCACGCCCAGACTTCTGTACAAGAAGTAACTGATATGTGTAATTAATGCAAGGTTGCTTACGTTTCATCAAGAGATTCTTGACTGGCTGAGGAAGCGATTGCATTTTAGATATGACATCTCCTTCTACATTGCAGCTAACCTGCTTGACAACGAACATGCCCTTACCGTTCCAGCCCTTACGTCTTACTGGCAATCCGAACTTCAATGCTTCGATAGCGATTCCAAATGGCATGCCTGGAAGATCACCAACAAACTTGTCATTGATACGCTGACTCAAAATACAAGAGTACTGAGTCATTATCATACTCTGAAGAGTCAACAAGAATTTAGTGCCTTCTTGCTTGATTCTTTTGAAGTACTCACTTTCCAAGAATGCAGCCAATTTCTTATGACGGCTTTCAACGTCTTCCAGCTCAATATAGAGTCTGTTTACGTATGTCTCAGCACACTTGTATGACTTCTCAAAAACATCCTTTGGAGACCAACTGTCATAAGTGGTTCCATCTGTATTGTTGTACTGTACGTGATAACCTGGCAAGTCAACCTTATCATTTGAAGTTCTTGCCCAGCCATTAGCTACTGCGACAGATTTTAACATAGGCTCTGCCATTACCTCTTTTGTTCCAATGTACTTTTTCATATCTGTAATGTTTTATAACTTTGCAACATTGTGCTCGGCACGTACTTCAATATGTCCGTGACTGTTGTTTACCTCAATTTCCACACAGGAATATCGGCCACGTTTGCAAGTGCCAACCACCTTTCCTTGAAGGAATCTACCAGATCTTGCGCTGGTGAACTCTATGAATGCTACAGTATCACCTACATTAAAGCTTTGACCTCTAAAATCTTTCATATACTTTTATTTAAAACATGTTACAACTCTAACTTATTCGTTACACAGAGTTTCTGCTCTGTATTCCTCAGACTCGTTGTAATGACAAATCTTGCCTGTCTTGTTTGTGAAATACACATATCCTCTTCCAGAATCATAGAAGCGATACACAGTTACACCGTCAACATTAAAAAGCTTTTCAACTTTAAAATTATCAACCGAATCTGTTACAGGAACTTTGGTTCCTCTACTGACGCAACCAGCAATGAGAACTGCTAGTGCAAAAAATAAAACCTTCTTCATACTATTTATTTTTATCGAATTTATTACCAACTCTTTCTATTTTACCAATTTCAAGAACATCTGGAAGCCAATAAAGAGGTTCATTTTCGCTGGCTACCATAAAAGCATAGTTCTCTTCTGACCAAATCACTTCTGCTGTAGGCTTATACCCTACGAAATGTATTAGATCGTGCTCCCAAATTTCATTGCCCTTACAGTCTTTTAATCCTGTGAACTGGCAGACGGAAGATGGATCGACTCTGTGTACTACTGGTACATCGGGAAATGCACTACTTGGATAACCTATGCCAATATAACTTGCGCTATGTTTCAAGTCTCCTTCAACCCATTCTCCGTTATCAAGGCGTTTAGCCTTAAATTTGATTTTTCTTATTTTCATATCTATTGTCTTTTTTATTCTCGATTTTATCTAATTCTTTTATAATGTCACCTAAAAGAAATTCATATTCACGATTGGGTATATAATGATCAAACCCCCTCAACTTACAATTATTAATAGTAGCCCTATATTCGAGTACTTTTAATTTTTGATACACTTCAGCATTTGTGTAACAATTTTTTAGGTCCCATTCAATATCAAAAGAATAATCACGAGAAGTTTTATGAGATTTTAAATAATCTTGTATTATCTGTTTGTAGTTTAATATCCTTTTATCATTATAATATTTTGCTACCCATGCCATAGTTATTCTTCTTCATACTTTGTTATCGTTTAGTTCTGCCGCACTTAACACATTTTTTGTAAGAGTGACCACCAAATTCTCTGTATCGGTAATCATGTATGCAAGTTATATTCTGCTTCCACCATTCTTTAAAGAACAGTATCAAATCTCCAATCATTTAATGTTTTGGTTTAACGTTATACATTCCATTTATGATTTCTACCTCATAACAATCTGGGCAATAATGCTTACCATCAATTTCTTCCCAGTCTGAGTAATCACTAATATCAGTGTCCTTATCTCTGAACAATGAAGAGCATGTATCTGTACCACCAAACACTTCTCCACACCTGTCACAGACTATTTGATACATTTCAATTGGCCTATACATAACTATTCTTTCATTTCCTTTTTGTTTCAATACGAAACAAGAAATTTTTTGCAAAATCTTCAGAATCAAATTTATCACCCGATATATTTCTATCTATTCCAGAAGGCGTTTAATAATTGCGTATTATCTTAACTTTCCACTCTTTAGAAGAGAACTTCTTTTTGAAGTTTTTAATTAAGCCTTCTAATTCTTCGAGAGATTCAAAGGCATTAACTAAATCTCCTACTTGATACCAATAATCCCATCTATCTGGTTGTTCGTCTTTCTCCTTTTGAGTGAGAGGTCTGACAAACTCCCCTTTGATGGATTTATACTCATTCGGAATTTCAATCCCTCCCAAATATCCTCCTACAGAACTATTACCACACACATTGCTTACATTAATATACAATGTTGCATAATAATGTATTGCGCCACCACAAAGACCACAAAAAGAACTAATTTCAATATTAGCAAGTCTCTTTTTGTCTTTCGTATAGCTACCCTTAGTAGTGTATGTTTTCCCGGAGAGTTCAAACTGAAATCCTTCGCCAATATTCTGAGGGATAAATCCATCTATCTTAGATACATCAAATCCCTTTTCTATTCTCATATCTCTACAGTTGTCTAAAATAGTCTTTTTCATACGCTTTACTATTTACGATGATTATATTTCTTAATAGCATCCTTCTTAGAAGCAGCCATAATCTTCAAACCTTTAATGATGAACTCGTGTTGCGCTTTTTGTTGACACTTCTGTTTATCAGAAGGAATGTTGCCTTTGGGAATACCTAATGGTTGTGCTTTTGCACCAAAAGGAAAATCCTCCATTTGATAGTCTATAGGGGAAACAATCCCAATCATTGATAATAATTTATTCATACTTTATTAACCAAAACTCTTAGCAGCTTCTTCTTCTGTAGGAAATAATCTACAACTCCAGATAGAAAGATTATCTTCATTAAAAAGATATTTTTGTTGGGGATTTTTATTTACCCAATTAATAACTGCTTCCCTAAAAGTATTTCCTTTAGAAGTTCCTAACAGCGTATGTTTACTATAACCACCTGTAACAGAATATCCTTCCATCCATATTTCAAATGTTTTCATATTACTTTAATAATCCTATATATTTAATATTAATACTAACTTCATCTATACCATACATTAGTTTGTCTACGTCTAAAATCATATTTTTACCCCCTCCTTAGTAACAAGGAGGGGGTAGTTGGTTACTTACTCACAAATAATAGCGAGTTGGCCACAAGCTGCACCGTTCTCGATTTCAGCCTTTGTTGCAATGGCTACAGCATAATCGTAGCCCATCTTTTCCAATTGATTCTTAATTGCATTCATACTTAGTAATCTCCTTTTCTTTAAATGATTTATAATATAATTGCTTAAAGCCTAACTTAATCAAAACATTGATGTAATCTCTATACCATTTACTGATAAAGATTTCGTTGTTGTTGTCAACAAATCTATACCACAAATTGTCAAGAAATACATTTGTCTTGTAATGATCTTTATTGCAGTCAATGACAACTAGCTTCCCACCCACCTTCAGATACTTCTTCAAGGTTGTGAAGGTCCTCTGTAAATCTGGAATATGATGAACAACGTTTCTTAGATAAAATACATCTACTGATTTTTCTCTAAGTCCGACAATCTCATCTTTCCCATCATACTGGAAGTCCAATTGTGGAAAGGTTGTTATATCGCAAGTTTTATATCCAGCCTTTGGATTATAGCCACTTCCGAAATCAATGCACAATTTTGTCATCATCAATATGATTGTTTCTTCTTACAAGCTCATTGTTCTTAACGGCCTTGCAGTACTTTTCCCAATCACAGAAATTTCCAAGAGGTGTTACGATAATATCGCTTCTGTTGTACTTCCCATAATTACCAAATACTCCAAACGTATGGCCATTCCACTTGTAATCGTAGAATCCATATCCGTCATCGCCAACCTTTACAGAGCCTTCTGGAAGTCTTATCTCGCCATATCTAGCCTGTAAATCTTCGCAAACAATGCTATAGAAGCCATCCTCCAGTATTGTTTCCAACAGTTGTGGATTCAAGCTTTCCTTGCACTTAGGAATGTTTATTCTAGTGTTTGGAATAATCTCCTTACACAGAAGTGCCATGTCTCTACGTCTTTCGTACTGTTCGATAGAAGATACGCTAATAGCAACCTCAGTTAATCCAGCATCTTTCAATGCTACGATGATGTCCTCATTAAGCAGTATTCCATTTGTAACAAGACAAATACCATCAGATGTATAGTTGCTGACTATCTTTACGATCTTTACCAGATCTGGGTTAAGCAAGCTTTCGCCTCCCATGATAGTTGCTCTTTTCAGAACACCAACCTTCTTCAATGTTTCCTCCATCTTATCACAATCCAGGCGCAACGGTGACTTGAACTTTTGGTAACAGAAGTAACAGTTTCCGTTTACTCCTGTACTTTCGTTCATGTTGCAATTCAGATTTGTGATAATTCTATATCTGAAAATGCCCTTTTTCATACCAAGTTAATTCCTTCTACGACACCGTTTCCTAGATGATTCTTTTCAGATATGTTGTTCACATTGATAGGAGAGAGCTTTACAAAGAAATAATCCTTGTCAAACCACTCCTGGAGTTTGTCTGCATCGAAATCTGATATATCTACCAGCGTAAGATTGATTGTAGTCTTCAGATTGCTTTCTGTGCGAATCTGGCCAAGCTCCTTGATTGTCATCTTGTTCTTATAAGGAATCAACCAATTGCGCTTGTCATCGTCAAATGAATGCAAGCTAATCTGCAATGTGATGTTTCCTTTAATAAACGAGAAGTCGCTTCCCTTGATACCAATCGTTGATACGTAATGATGAGTATTAGGATATTTCTCCGTAATAATGCGAATAGCCTCCTTTACTGCATCAATGTTAAGGAACGGTTCACCCATACGAGTATAGTTAATCTTAAACTCTTTGGCCTTACTTGGGTCGGCACCAGCCTTACTGATGGCAAACTCAACCTGTGCAACAATTTCTTCTGCTGTAAGATTGCGATAACGTTTCATGTTACCTGTTGCACAGAACTTACATCTTACTGGGCATCCGCTCATTGTTGAAACGCCAATCATCCAGCGTTCTGTGCGATCACCTAGCTCATTGTTGTCGAGCTTATTCTGGTGTCTGCCAATAGCGTCCTTAGTATAATAAGGTAAGAACGTGTCTGTAGTTTCTACCAGGAAACCATCTTCTAGTTGCAAGCAATATACAACTCCGTTCTTAAATGACTTCTTTCTCAGTTCTTTCATATTTATATTTTTATTTATAATTTATAGCAAAATAAAGCATAAGTGCAATTGGCACCACTGCTACTAATATACTTACTATATCCATTTACATGACTTTATTAAAAAGTTATTACTTCACCTTTCTGATGCTTTCTGTAAATGTCTTAAGCCATTGTGTTGACTCTGCGGCTGAAGCAACAGCTTGATGATATTGTTCAAGATGATCATTCATGTTTTTAACAAAGTCTGGACGGTTCTGCTGATTAGCTATCCATTTATCTTTTGGAATGATTTTAGTAACATATATGTTACAGTCCACTTCAATACTTTCAAGAAGCTGACTTTCCATAAAATCTTTCACACCTTGATAACTTGCTGATGGAACCACCCACTTTCTTACCTTTTCAAGCATGGATTCATATCTTGCACGCAAATCATTTTTCATCTTTGCGAACTCTTCGTTCTGTGCGTTCACCTCTTTAACATACTCAAGATATTCTTTCTCAAGCTGTTCTTTAGATTTTGGGTGACGTATAAACTCTATGTACTCAGCACTTAATTCATCATATTTCTTCTTATGGAAATCACTGGGTTCAATTTTATCTGGAATCTCATAGTCTCCAACATTTTGTTTCCCTTCCCATCGAAGATATATGCCGAAATTTCTTAAGCAACTATTTGCAAATTGCTCAAATGTTATGTCCTGGCCGTTATAAATCGGCTCTGTATATCTACTTGGCATAATATATTGAATTTGTGTCCGAAGACGGTTAAAGATTAATATCTTTCAGTTCATTGTACGTGTCTCTAATAACATCCGCAACATAGAATCTATCTATATCTGGATTTTGTGGAACACTATAACACAATGCCTTTAATAACTCAAAACGTTGATTCTCTTGTAACTTCATATTTTTACTTAGTTGTATCAAAGTTCTTCCAAGCCCAAGCTTCTGCTTTTGGCTTAGTTTTAAACTTTTTATTTTTCACTTCATGCCAAACTCCAAAAGGAGCTGTTTTATACTCAATAAGGAAAAGACCCTTTTCGATCTTGACAATTCTGTATTCTAATATTTTTATTTTCATATATGTTAATTTGTTCCAGAAGGCAAATTAATAACTACAATCCATCAAATTCTTCTTTGAATTTTCTAGCCCACTCATCAACAAATTCTTCAAGAGATTCTGCAAAATCATTTTCGTAAAACATGGCATTTGCAAAAGAATCTCCAATTTCTTTTATTGTTGCCTTGTCAAGCGTGCCAGCAGAAACGGCTACTTTTAATCTTTCAAAAGCTGGGAGTGTTTCTTCTTGTAGTTGCTTTGCTCTTTTATAATCTTCAAGTTCCATACAATGATAATTGTTATCTAGTCCCACCAATGAGATTTCTTCTTCGTTAAAGCTTCAATCTCTTCCTTCAACTTAGCAATCTCTTCATCTTTTGCGTCAATTACGCCTTGAAGGTGAGAAACCTTTCCAGACTGTTCTGTCAAGTTGTACTTAAGACCAGTTATCTGTTGATCAAATCTGACCTCCAATTGCTTATAACACTCTTCTTTATATTTCTGGATAATCTCATCCTTTTCTTTGTCAAGCTGATCCTTTCTTGCAAGATATTCAGTTTTTGCATTGTCACATTCTTTAATGCTCCTGTTAACTTCATCTTGCATCTTGTTTTCAACCTTGATTCTTACGTCTTCAAAATTAACAAAAGATTCAGAAACTTCACCTTCAGCATCTTCTTTGTATGAAATTGTTCCACGAACATGCAATGCGTCACGTAAGCTTTCATGTAATGCTATACTGTTAATTGAATTGTCGCAAAAAGGACTATCAAATCTTCTACTTGTATAGTCCGTATATTTTTGAATCGTGTTTGAAATTATCTTGTCTATATCAAATTGAGCACGATTCTTTACACGGACCGTTTTGACAATGGCTTTTGATGAATTCTTAAGAGCCTTAATGCTTTCCTTCAGCTCTGCGCATTCATCTTCAACCTTTTGTTTTGCCTGTCTGAGCATATCATACTCAGACAGGTCAACTTGTACTATAGCCATATATTACTTCTTGTATTTGTTCAACGTCTTGTTAATTGTTGCAATAGGAAGTGAAACGGCAGTTGTCGTTCCTTTTTGATACTTCTCAGCAAATGGAGCTGCGTCTGGGAACTGTTCAATAACTCGCTTGATTGTTCTGAGAGAAAGCAGAGTTGACACAATTGATTCCTTTGTCTTTCTCTTTTCTGAAATCAAATTGCTGATGTCTTTCTCCATCTTTACGATGTAGTCGTACTGTTCCTTTGTACATTCATAGCGATATGAACGATTATTCAAAGGAACCTTATAAGGTTCAACACTCACATAAATTTGTGCATTCCCATTGCACAAATAAGCGTAAGACAAATACTGGAAATATTCTGGATTAGCTTTGAATGCTTTCTGAATTGATACAGGAGTTTTACCCAATATAATAAGCGTACAGTACTCCTTCATTTTGGTCTCCTGTGTAATCTGATGATCAACCATAGGCTTCATCATCTTGTCGGCAATATCTTCTGCAATAGCCTTTGTTATGTTCATAATTTTATTGTTTATCAGTTTATAATTCATTTAACAAAAAGGCTGGAAGGCCGTTTATGACTCCTCCAGCCCCGATCTGAGATTATTTTGTGTACGCTTCAAGAAAATCTACTCGGTAAGCAAAGAACTGCTCATCGCAACCAGACAATGATACAAAGTACTCACTCAAATCTGTGCCAATGACATAAATGTTACCGTTGCCGATATACTTGCAAAAACCTATGATTGAATCCCAAGGCTTGTGTGGATTTGTGACCAAGGCGTATGTAAGGCCATATTGCAAATCATCTACATGTACCTGTTTGTTATCCAAATGGCAGCAAACTGGCTTGAATTCATCCTCTTTGTAGTTGCTCTTGACAAGGTTGACAATGTTGTTAGCCTTGTTTGTAAATGCAACTACGTTCACAAAGTTGAACCCGATATGGTCCCCAGCCTTCACAAATGTTAGCAAGTTGGTTTTAAACTCAATAGTGTTATCGTTAAACAACTTCTTGTTGAGTTTGTCGTAAACTGACTGCTCATGCTTGCTTTCTTCTACTGCTGCCAATAAATTGCAGAGATGATACAGGAATGCGTCAACTTCCTGTTGTCCGTTTCCATTTAAAAATTTCATATAAAAACTTCTTTAATCAATATGCGAGATTAATTCATCAATTTTGTTAGTTACCTCACACGGATTCGAACCATGAATGACAGAACCAAAATCTGTTGTGTTTCCAGTTACACCATGAGGCAGTATTTCAACATACTGGAGAAAGCGGAATTACTTATGATCAATAAGCCAAATCAGCAAACAGATCACGATGATAACCAATGCGATAGCTGCTGGAATCCAGAGCGGTGCCAACACCCATACCCATGACCAGGTAATTACGTTGCATAACTTTAAAACGATGAACGCCACGGTTAACAGACCACACAGGCCTATTCCACCACTGTTTGAAGAAGAATTTTGACTCATAATATAATATGTTTTGATTAATAATTGCGGAGAAAGAAGGAATCGAACCTCCGATACATCTCTGTATTACTCGTTAGCAATGAGCTGCCTTACCACTCGGCCATTTCTCCATAACAGTTATCATGTCAATCAAAAAGGAGCTATACCGTTGTTGGTACAGTTCCAGTGGGATATGCAATATTGCTTGCTACAGCCATTTTGCAATACCATTTTACAGCTTTCTTGATAAACTTAATAACTTTCATCTTTCAAACAATTTAAATTAAACATCTGGCACAACAGGATGGACTCGAACCACCAACCTTTAGTTTTGGAGACTAACATTCTGCCAATTGAAATACTGTTGCAAATAAAAACCTGGGAGCCATCACTCTCCCAGGTTAGTAAACATCAAACAATAAACAATAAAAATAAAACTATCAACCTTAAAATATGAAAACAAACTGCGGAACTGACAGGACTTGAACCTGTGACCTGCTGATTAACAGTCAGCTGCTCTGACCAACTGAGCTACAGAACCGTTATTTGCGGAACAGGGAAGAACCGACCTTCCGACCGCTTGGATATAAGCGGTCACTCAACCAACTGAGCACTGTTCCATTTAAGGCAAGTTTCACAACTTACCTTAAAATTTAAACCATGTTACACCATTTATCCAATAAGCAATGTGGAGAAGGTGAGATTCGAACTCACGACTTTCTGGATGCAAACCAGACGCTCTAGCCAACTGAGCTACAACCCCAAAAGCCGCACGTATGCGGCCCAAACATTTAAAATTTTATCGTATTATGGCAAATACATAAATTCTTGGGCTATAACTGGGATTCGAACCCAGATGTCATGTGCGTTGAATTGACAGCCATTCTTTCGTTAAATGCGTGTCTACCACTTCCACCATTATAGCCTTAATATGTTTGATTCTTACTGGAAGAATTTCGAGAACGACTTGATAGAACTTACGTTGTTCTTCTTCATCTGAGCCAACTCCTTGTTTCTCTTCTGAAGATCGCCTACCATCTGATTGTTCTGCTCGATCTCGTAATCAATATCAGAGTTGAGCTTTTCAAGATCGTCCTTTGCCTGTGAGAATACCTGTAAGATACTGTCACGTCTTGTTTTAAAATCGTTCATATATATAATGCGTTTAAATTGTTAAGCTTTCTCCAATATGTCAAAGATCTATTTGCACTAAGTGCTGTTGTTGCGGAGGACGGACTCGAACCGTCGACCTCCAGGTTATGAGCCTGGCAAGCTACCAACTGCTCTACTCCGCAATATAAACGTTCAGCCTTCAATCAAGCGAAATTTATGAAGAATAGCCGAATTGTCGGCTGAACGTTGTTGTTATCCTCAATCTTTTTACAAACTAAATACCTACCAATCGTTTAAATAGAAAAATAAAGCCCTATATAATAGTATTCATCCCAAATTTATTTATTACCAAAATCAGCAGGTGTTTCTCCCCACTCACGATTATTCCAATGCCTAACTTCTATTGTGTCAACATCCCAAGAGAAGGCTTTGAGAAAAATTTCTGCTTTCTGAAGGTCTCTGCATTTTTTCTTAGATGCTGTCTTCTTGTTTTTGAACCACGATATGGCAGTCATACTGTCCGTATATATAACACGTGGCCAATAGTCATTCTCAATTATGTACTTAACAGCTTCTACCACACCCAGGAACTCACCGATGTTAACGGTTTTGTTTCCTAGATTTTCATAAAAGATTCGTTTTCCAGTCTTCAAGTCTATTCCTTGAAACTCTGTTACCTTATTCTTTGTAGAGTGAGCTGCGTCAGTAGCTATACCTTCTGTTGGAATATTGAACATAATATATCAGATTTACCAGAATTCAGTTGGAGTAGGAATTGGTATTCCTGCTTCTTGATTAAAAGCATTCACAACCTTTGATTTAACCCAAAATTTAACTGGGTACTCTCCAGTTACCATTGCCAGCTTGATAGTGACGTAATAGGACATTCGACCATCAGCCTTTATACAAGCCTTTTTACGCTTTCTAGGAAGCTTTCCTCTCTTTCGACACTGGAACGACATAGTAACCATCCTTTTTTAACTGCTTCAAGAGAGCATAGCCAGTGTTCTTGAAATCGTCAATCACAGTCAACAGATCCTTGATGTCCTTTCTCTGCTCCAGAACCTTAATAAAACAATTGATGTCACGAACAGAATCACGCTGTCCATCCATTGGGTTGAAAACAAGCTTCTTGTTTCCAAACTTCACATGAACCTCATAAACCGCATTCTTTACAACAATTGTTTCAATTGTTGCCTTAAAAGCGTGAGGATCTGCTTGAACTACAATGTAGCCAGCGTTCTTATCCTTCATAGGTATCATCTCAACATCGTACAGAACGCCACCTTCTATATAAGGGATGATGTCACGAGTCACAACACATACCTTCTTTGGTGCTGGGTCATCCTCATGTACACCTCTGATCATTCCGTTAACCTTGTTGATAGATACGAACCCAACCCAGTTTCCTGTCTGGTCAGATTTCTTGAACTTCAATTTAGTCTTAATTCTGTTCATATTTATAATCAATTTTATATTTTACGCAATAAAAAACCACGCAACTCATTCAGAATTGCGTGGCAAAATTATAAAAATACTTTGAATTGACAAAGCAAATTAACTAATATTTTTAACTTAACTTTCTGTAAACCAGTGTTTTGTGATTTATGTAAACTAAACAAAATACTTATTAAATGTGGTTTAATATCAAGCGTTTAAGATTTTTTATATATAATATCGAAAACATCAATAATCAGCCTCAATATCTTCCATTATTTGTTTCACTTTTGGAATGGAGAAATTTCCGCAATCATCACGATATTCGACAATATACATATTAACAGAGTCAGCTGATAAGCGTGCCATCACTTCAGAAACTTCATTATCTGGGAATCCACACAACTTAATACCATCTTTCTCCAATAAAAGATAGCCACATTTCTCACTCAGTTTTGCTGCATCTTCTTCGCAAGCTTCATATCTGGAGCCTACATGGAATAACAACAAGCTGTTTGCGTGTGTTCTTTTGTAGAACTTGTACGCATCTAAATACAGATTACCCATAACAATAAAATTTAAATTTTGTTAGACAAGCATTTATCACATAGTCCTTGATTTCTCATAAACTTAATCCTGGAGATTTGCTTACCACAACAGGTACAGTAATACGGCTTTTTCCGTTTGGTATTGATTATATACTGTATCTGTCTAACATCTAGGTCATAGATTCCAGCAAGTTTATTGTACACTTGTGTATCTGTAAACTTCTTTGTTTTTAGTAAGGCATCACAGTCATGTCTAATTAAGAAATCTCTGACTGATTTTTCATCTAGCAGTCCCATGTCTCTCAGTCTTATGACATGGATATATGGGACGGAGCTTTCATCAGAAATCTTCTGCGCATACAAATCGAAAACTTCCAAGCGACTCATTTACTTCTAATTTTAACGATAATATCCACAGATTTGGAATCTTCTATCTCTGCTATTTTGTTGAAAGAATCTTCCAGCATAGCCAACATGATACGATTGCTATCAGCATGCGTCATAGTTGACCAATCAATTTGTAAGTTTTTGGCCATGTCTTGAGCCATCTTGTAAAACTTGCTTCTTTTAGGTATATCTGTTACATTGTAGATCTCCTTCAGTCTGCGGTTAAACAAGATTTTGCTCAAGTCAAAGAACTCAAAGAAAGCATCCAGTGTCTTCTTACGTTCTTTTGGATCGGCCTTCATGTTACTTTTGTTCATTTTCGTTTTCTTGTTTCTGCCTTTACAAGCAAGAAAATAGTACTTGCTATTAACCAGCCAATAATTGTAAGAGCTGTTTTAATTGCTTCACTTTTCTTCACAAATTCTTCAAGCATAGTAATACTAATGCCAATAAAAGGTGAGCTTGCAACGAACAGTCCCCACATAATTACATATTTTTTATGCTGTTTCTTGATAATAGCCAATTCTTCTACTGATAGGGTAGCATAATATTTGTGTCGTTTCTTGATACTTATATATAAGAGCGAAAACACAAAAATGTATGCAAACCATAACCATAACGACAACTGGCTTTTGATAAAACTCTCAAAATATGCTCTAATATAATGGTCATCATTATTGCCTATAACACCAATTATATGTAATGTGAGTACTGCTGTAATTGGAAGCAAGGGCAGAACTATAGTTATGCCTCTTTCACTTGGTGACATATTCTTATATTTCCAAGATGACTTTTTGAAATTGCTATTTGTCATACGCTTTCAATTTTAATCTTATACCCAAAAGCATCAACAATCTTAAGAAATAAGTCTACACCAACAGTAGAACGTGCTGTTTCTATTTTCGTAATAGTAACAACATTACTTCCTATTTGTTTTGCCAAAGAATACATAGACATGTCTGAATCACGTTTTTTAGTAACCCATGATCCAAATTTTTCTACGCAATCAAGTGCATCTACATTGCTATTGTTAACTAATTGCAAGTTGCACCCAATAGCCTTCAAATATTTAAATATATTGCCCATAGAATAAGAGTTAACAGCATCTTCAATTCTATTTATCTGAAGAGATGTTAACCCAGTATTTTTAGATACCTTATATTTGCTAATATTCAAAGACTCTCTTTTACATTTTAGTGTATTTGAAAAACTTATTCTATCCATTGTATATTGTTTTTATGCAAAGGTAATAAAATATATGATAGCTACCAAATATTTTAGCGTTTTTTAATTATATTCTTTTCAATGAACGTACACACATTGTCAATCTGATCTCCAGCATCTTCCATAAGTTCAATATAGTCTTCCATTTTTGAACCTCTTTCTGAGCACTGCAATCCAACTGGCATGTTATCAAAAGCATCCTGTTCATCGTTCTTAACATCCTCCAGAAGGTCTTTTGCTTCTTCAAGAGATGCTATAACGTCTGAGAGTCTGTCTCTTCTTTCTTTGTTCATATATCACACCTTATTTATATGCTAAATTATCATCATATTTGATGAATTGAGAGAACTTTTTGTCACTTGCGTCAATAATATTGCATACAGTCTCTCCATTCCATGGAATATATCGACTGAAGAATGCTGGTTTCCATGTTTCTTTATCCGTGTTGCGGACAAGAATCATCTCTCCAAGCTTAAGTGACATATCTTTTGGTGTTACTTTCTGAAAGCAGAACAAATTCTTGTTCCACGCCATACCAGTCTTTTCAATCATGTCGAACAGCTGTTTCTTTTGTTCTTCGGTAGCTGGCTTGATTTTACCATGATTACAACTAATACGCCATACTTTGTTAAATTGCATGTCAAGTTCTCCATTGCTATCAATTCCAGCATACGAACGGTATCTTGTAACGTTGTCAAACTTATTATGCCACTCACCAGCATAGATGAAAGGCAAATTATCCTTGCATGTAACAATATCCCCATCTGCGAATTCATCGTCTTCAAGATTCCACACGTTCTTATATTCAATTGTCTTGATTGCATCAGCGTAAAACATATCTGCTGGGTGTGGAGCATTTTCTTTGGTGCCATTCTCGTACCAGTCGTACAATCTACCAAGTCTTTCGAAACAGCCTCCTTCAAGACAGTCATTTTTCATACGCTCAAAGAAAGCCTTCTCTTTTCGAAGATCCTCATAGCTAGGGAATACTTCAACTCTGATATACTTTTCCTTATCCTCTCTGCGGAAGATAAAGATACAATCTTTCATAGGGTAATTTCCTATTCCCCAAAAAAGACCTTCAGAACAATCTTCAATGTCCTTTACATTAGATTGCTTGAGAAGCCACTGTAACTTCTCTTCAGCTGTATTTGCATTTTCAAACATAATTGTTGATGTTTAATTTGTTTATATTATTGTCTATCAAGTTCCTTGTTTAATTTTACCAATTCCTTTTCTGCTTCTGTTCTCATACGTTTTCTATGAGCAAGGCCATCTGCATATCCGACATCATATCTGTCTGCCTGTTGATATTTATCCAGTTCAAACAATAAGCTGTCAGTCCTGTATTCCTGTTCTTTTTCACGTAATCTAGATGAAACTAGAAGCTGAAGGTAGGCAAGCACAAGTACAGCTATTGTTATAGCCATAATTACTTGTGCTTTATATTTGAAGTCTAATTTATCTTTCTTCATCTTTTGGTGCTACAATGAAAGTATCAGATAAATCAGAGTAACCTGCAATATCATCTGGGGTGATTTGCTTTGCCATATATGTGTCATCTTCAACACAAAGAACTGCATACTTATTACTATTCTTAGACAGCTCGTAAGAGTTCATAATTGACCAATTCTTTGGAATCTTGTTTCCATTAATAGCCCATGACTTACAATCTTTAGGATTATTGAACGTGATGATCCCAGCGTCTTTCATTTCCTTTCTGACGGCTTCATAACGCTTGATAATCTCTTCTTGCTCATCCGTTAATCCGTAGTTAGGATATTTTTCTTGTACAACTTCTTTCACAATATCACGATCTGGATTCTCTTGGTATATTTTGACAACTTCCATTAAATCTAGGCCCAGATATTTCTTGCGAATTGCTGAAACAATTTCCTGGCAGCATTCTGACATTACCTTATTATAATGTGAGCTATGATCCAAGTAAAAAGCTTCGTTCAACAATGACTTGATGAACATCTTGGTATATTCTGTTGGAATGTTATCTACCATTGTGTACAAATCGTGATAACCGTACTCGTCTGTGATAGCTTGTATAATGTTGATCATATCGTCAATCATCAACATATCATCTGGAAACTCCAGAGTTAACATGATCGAATCTATAGGTGAGTCTGTAACAACTGGCTGTAAATCAATAGCCTTTGTGTTAGTAACACAATCTTCAAATGTCACATCTTTAATGATGACTTTTAAAGATTGCTC
>ERZ1026874.223-NODE-223-length-39301-cov-12.409647_pt1 | contig 39301 bp, 34 predicted proteins | sample MGYA00380167_ERZ1026874 | MGnify/ENA primary metagenome ERZ1026874 (study PRJEB33269, sample SAMEA4719803) | human gut metagenome | biome: human-associated habitat; feature: organic feature; material: feces | place: Cameroon | collected 2013-10 ...
GGAAATCCTTCCGCTGGTTTGCGATGTGTCCATGGATCTTGGCAACCTTTTTCTGTTGCTTCTTATAATTATTGCTTCCAACTGTCTTATGTTTCATTTTCCGCTGTGCCTTTGCCAGCTTACCTGCAGACTGGCGAAAATAATGCGGCATACCACAGGTTTCTCCGTTACTTGAAACATACAGACCATCGGACTTGTAATCCAGACCGATCGTTGTTGTTTCCGTTGCAGCTGCATTTGGAATGGTTTTCTCAAATGCGAACAGGACGGACACCTGATAGCTGTCATCCCTGTCCTGTGTTACGGTTGCCGATTTGATCTTCCATCCGACTTCCGGTTTACGGTGGATCTTGGCTTTTACCACACCAAGTTTCGGCAGCTTGACAAAGTTCTCACCGATCTCGATATTCCCATTCGTAAAATTTGTAGTATAAGATTTTTTTGACTTATGCTTGCTCTTAAACTTAGGGAATTTACTCAGGTGTTTGAAAAACCGGTCATATCCATTTTCCAGATGGTAGATCGCATTTGTTAATGCGAACTTATCCACTTCTTTCAGGAATGGATAGTCTTCTTTGAACTGCTGGTTACAGTAGTTGTTCGCATTCTTTTTGTTTAAATGCTTCTCGCCGTTCTTGTAACGGTCCTGCTGCAGTGACAGCATATGGTTATATACAAAACGACAGCAACCGAATGTCTTCTGGCACTGAATGTTCTGTTTTTCGTTCGGGTATATCGCATATACCAAAGCCTTGTTTGCCATTTGGCCTGCCTCCTTTGTAAATGTTTCATACTTTATTGGGTGCTAACCCCTACCTACTTTGTTGAGGAAGGGGTTAGCACCTAGATTTTGTTCAAAACACACCTCGCGAAATAAGTTCTATTGTTTCGGAAATAAAAAATGTACCATATTAATATGAAACTTTAAAAATTATGTTGTAGCGTAGTGTATACCGCACGGCTAGAACATACGGTTGCTTTTCTGAGAAAGACAATGTAATCTTATATTAGACAAGATTAGAAGAGCGCAGATTTTTATAGTACGGAGGTAAATTTAAAATGGGACAAACAAATGAAACAGAAGGAAAAATCGCGTTAACTAAGGAACAATTCATTTTCTACAAGGCATTAAAGATTATCGAAGAAGCACAGTGTCAAGATCCAGTTGATACTGAGATAATTAAGAAAGCAAAAGATTTACTGTGGAGAAGAATTTGGAAATTTGCAAAAAAGATCTGCTTCGAAATGATGGGTGATTTTTCAACAGAAGAAGAACGTAATGATGTTCTTCAGGATATGGCAGTGATCTTTTTTGAAAGATTACCAGATTATGATCCGTTACGTACTACACCTACCACTTATTATGTAAGATATTTCAAACAGGTAATATCCGATTACATAAGAAAAAACAAAGCCCATCTTACACAATACGATGCAAATAATGCCAGAAAAATTCATCAGGCGATTAATGAATACAAGAAAAATGGGATTCCTTATACGATTGATATGATTTCTACAAAAACAGGATTATCCCAAAAAGTTATTAAAAACACCATATATTATTCCACAAATGCAAAAATGGCAAATGTGGAAGAGGCGTATTCATTACATGCGAATGTTCCGACACCAGAAGAAGCTTATGAAGAAATGGAAAATCAAAGCATTTTATATCAGACAATCAAAAATAAGACTACGCAGCAAGAATTAGAATTAATAGTTATGCGTATGAATTTCATGGGAAGAAAAGAGCTTCCATATGATAAAATTGCAGAGTTGACGGACATGCCGATCAGACAGGTTAAATCTATCATTAATAACGCATTATGTCGTTTGAATCAAGATGAGACGCTGAGAAAGCAGTTTGGTAATCACAACCAATATAAAGACATCAACCCGATCTGTATGCAGGAAGAAGCAAGCGCTTCTATCGAGAAAGATCTTATTGACTTCTATAAACAGATCGATGGTTGCATCTATTAATCATAGAGATTAATGAAAAATAGAGCCTCGGGCAAAATTGCTCGGGGCTTATGTAGTCTCATCAATCGAAAGTTTCCATAAGTATTTTAGCAAAAAACGATGAACCTCTTCATCTGTAGCAGTCCAGGTCTTCTCAAAGAATTTTTCCGTTCTTGTGTTATTTGATATATCGTGAATGATCAGTTTACCATCTAATATCTTATAGCTTCTATGAAAACTTCCCCTAATGGAATTGTAATTAGTTTGTGCAATAAAACCATTGTTTTCATCTAACAGCTTTTGTTGATTCGCTTTGGTTAATCGAATTGTTTTTAGCTTTTCAAATTGATCCATCTATTCCCTTTCTTTATGATCACCGATATATAAAGTCTTAGATCGCCAAAGTCGCTTTGGGACAATGACAGAAAAATTGTTTATTATTGGAAAACAGACCGGGTGATGTCTATGGCATCAACCCAGTACAATTTCAAGCTAACAAAAACAGCTTATTTAAATATCTTCTCTCTTTCTTCGCAAGCTTCTGATGCAATCAAGAGTAGTTTTTGCTATACTTAATATCTAATCTACCCATACATTTCTAGTTTATAGTATAATTATACTGTAACTAATAAGGAATTTCAATTAATATCGCAGCAGGAATCTCCTGATAAAATCAGGAGAAGAATGCGTCCTTTTTGCTTGTTGTATTGGTTCTGGAGAAAGCAATCGCGGATGCATCTTGGCGGAAATTATAGTAACCTGTTGAACTACGCACCATGGTATGGCAACTCACCAGGATAACCGTCCGGCCATTGGCGGGCCTCCACCTATTCTTCCGCGGGAGAACAGGCGAGTCTGCTATAGCCCGGATAAGCTTGAATGTCCTTTACCAGATAATTACCGGTCAGGATTCTTCAAGCTCCTGATGTAATCAGGAGTAGCTGACAACAGAATCATGTTACATCATTCCCTTCTTTATCTTATGTAATCATCAAACAAGCAGACACAAGATTTTTGTACGCGGAAAACAAAATACGGTAAACCACACTTTGCTTTTGTTAAGGACATTTATTTCATACTTAGCAACATGTAAAAAGAGCCTGACGATTAGTCGTCAAGCTCCATTTTTACTTTTGAAAACAATTCATAAAGTTCTTTTTTTGCAAATTTAGCAAAAATGGATTTTTCAGTTTAAATTAGAATAAAGTCCATTTTTGCAACATTTTCCAGAAAAATTTTTTTCGGAAATAAATACGAATTATAGCTTACATGTGTAATACTCTGTCTTTTATTTCGGCAGTTCTGCCTGCGTTGAAGTACTGGGTTCCGATGTAGCCGCAAGTACGCCTTGCAACATTCATCTTAGTCTGATCACGGTTTCCGCAATTTGGACACTCCCAAATGAGTTTTCCGTTCTCATCTTCTACGATCTGGATTTCTCCATCGTATCCACATTCCTGACAGTAATCACTTTTTGTATTCAGCTCTGCATAGATAATATTATCATAAATAAACTGAATTACGGAAATAACTGCTGCAATGTTGTTCTGCATATCCGGCACCTCAATATAGCTGATTGCTCCACCCGGGCTTAAATGCTGAAATTCTGCTTCAAACCCCAGCTTTGAAAAGGCGTCGATTTTCTCGAATACAGGTACATGATAGCTATTAGTAATATAGTTTCGATCTGTAATACCTTCAATCACACCGAATCTTTTCTGCAGGCATTTTGCAAATTTATAGGTCGTTGATTCTAGTGGCGTGCCATAAATAGAATAATCAATATTCTCGGCCGCTTTCCATTCTGCACATTTCTGATTCATGTAATTCATGACATCAAGCGCGAAACCTTTTGCATTTGCATTTGTATGAGAAAAACCAGTCATGTATTTCACACACTCATAAAGCCCTGCATATCCAAGAGAAATTGTAGAATATCCTCCATGGAGCAGCTTGTCAATTTTCTCGCCAGGTTTTAATCTTGCAAGTCCGCCATAACACCAATGGATTGGTGAGGTATCAGATAATGTACCTTCCAATCTTTCATGCCGAAGCTGTAATGCTTTATGGCATAACTTCAGACGTTCATCGAAGATGTTCCAGAATTCTTTCATGTTTTTTTCTGATGAAAGTGCTACATCGACCAGATTGATCGTTACAACACCCTGATTAAAGCGTCCATAATACTTCGGCTTACCATTTTCGTCAAGGTATGGTGTAAGGAATGATCTGCAACCCATTGGTGGATAGCAATGACCTTCGCCATTTTTATCTTTTTTGAGTTTCAGCATCATTTTCTCTGATACATAATCAGGGACCATTCTCTTTGCAGTACATTTTGCCGCAAGCACGGTGAGATAATAATATGGTGTGCCTTCTGCGATGTTATCATCCTGTAATACATAGATCAGTTTCGGAAATGCCGGAGTGATCCATACACCGGATGTGTTTTTCACACCCTGCATTCTCTGTTTCAATACCTCTTCGATGCAAAGGGCAAGGTCTTCTTTTTCCTGCTCATTTTTCGCTTCGTTAAGATAGAGATTCATAGTAATAAACGGTGCCTGTCCATTTGTTGTCATTAATGTAATCACCTGATACTGAATTGTCTGAACGCCACGTTTCACTTCATTCTCAAGACGAGCTTTTGTGATACGTTCTACATCTTCTTGTGTATGTGGGATTCCCATTAATTCCTGTGTTACCTCACCACGGATCTTCCTGCGACTCACTTCTACAAATGGTGCAAGATGAGCCATTGAAATTGTCTGTCCGCCATACTGGTTGCTGGCGATCTGAGCAATGATCTGAGTTGCAATATTGCATGCCGTTGAGAAACTATGAGGCTTTTCAATTAAAGTTCCTGTAATAACAGTACCATTCTGAAGCATATCCTCAAGATCTACCAGACAGCAATTATGCATATGCTGTGCAAAATAATCAGAATCATGGAAATGGATCAAGCCATCATCATTTGCTTCCATGATATCTTCCGGGAGTAATAGACGTCTTGTAATGTCTTTACTTACTTCTCCAGCCATATAATCTCTCTGGGTTGATGCAATCACAGGATTTTTATTGGAATTCTCCTGCTTTGCTTCTTCATTACAGCAATCAATCAGTGATAAGATCTTATCATCTGTTGAATTTGCAACTCTAGCCAGTGCATGATTATATCTGTAAGTGATGTAATTTCTCGCAACCTTATATTTACCAAGACGCATCAACTGCTCTTCTACCATATCCTGAATCTCTTCCACCTGAACAGTACGTCCAAGTATCTCACATTTCTCCGTAACAAGATTCATAACTGTTGTTGCTTCTGCATCAGTCACCTGATGATCGTGTTCCGGAACACTCTTGTTCGCTTTCAATACAGCCACTTTAATCTTTTCAGGCTGAAATACTTCTTCCGTTCCATTTCTTTTCATTGTCTTCATATATTTACTCCTCCTTATATTGAATTTCAAAAGCAATATGAGAAACTTTGGCAAAAAGAAAAAGGCAGCAAAACTGCTGCCTTTGGTCTACAATTGAGACAATCACTGCTGCGATACATACTGTGCATCGCCAAACGCCAACATAGCTAAGAACACTGGTGGCAAGAAAATCAATCCAACACCAAATCCTGCGGATTTTCCAAACGCTTTCGCCAGATCAAGTTTTACTTTGATTCCCAGATAAATGTTGTAAAGCGGAACCAAAAGAAGCAAAAACTTCAATCCATTCCCATATACGATATCGAACAGAACGTATTCGCTGTAAAACGGTACGATTGCAGCCCATCCCGGGCGACCAGCTTTTGAATACACCTCCCACATTGCAACAATGCTTACAATAACGAAAGCCAATATAACAAGATTGTATATCATCAAACCAGCTCCAAGGTCTGGGCTTGTTCCACAATCCATACTTGTATATATAGCAGTATACATAACAGACTCCTCCTTTCCCTTTGGATACCTAGAATATGGGATTTCACAGATTCCTACTGTCAAAAGCGGAACTTTGTTCCGTTTTCAGCAAAAGAAAAAGGCAGCAAACTGCTACCTTTTCTTAAAAACTTTTCTTTGGTTCTACACCTATTCGTTAACAGATACAACTCTGACTTCAACAATTGTAACGCCAAGTTTGGATTCTTTTCCGTTCTTTGTTACTGTCGCACCGTTTACCTTATGGTATCTTGTTGCGATCTCGCCAACAAGGGAGATTGTATCACCTTTCTTATATTTCTCACATGCGACTGCATCATCTGCGACAGCTACAACATTGATTACATTGTTGCCACTCATCTTTCCGCCGAAGCGTAACTTGAAGTTTGCAATCTTACGTCCGTCTTTTAATGTTGATGTTTTCACATCATTTGCTACGATTCCTGTTAATTCTAATCTGTTTGTTGCCATGTTTTTCACCGACCATCTTTTTGTAAAGGATGATCTTCTCCTTTCTGGTTTCTGTTTTTTAGGATTCGCATAAAATCCTTTGTATTAACGTTCACCAAGAATATGGGATTTAAGATTTGTTGTCGAAGACCATTTCCGCTTTCTTATCTTTATCGAACCTGATTGCTGCCTCAAATTTGTTGCCACTCTTAGTTGAGGTAAAAGTTCTTTTTGGTAACGTCTTTTTTGTAAGAAGCTCTTTGATGTCTTTTTCAGGTAACGCAGCGATCGTACTATTAATGCTCATGCCACAGGTGCAAAAATAACCGTATTTCCCTTCCCTGACTTGCTGCCCACAGAAAGGACAGGAAAGGCCGGAAGAAAAATCAAATGCCAGACCATCCTCTTTTAAGACCAAGCGTGCAGTAAAAGTGGAACCGTCTTTCTTTCTAAAGGAACTCTTAGGAAGTGTTTTTCCTTCGAATAAAAGATCGAGCTGGTGATCGGTGATCTTTCTTCCGCAAACAGAACGGCTGACCTTAAAATCGCATTCTTTGTTACTGCAGACCAGTCCCCACTTTAGATCTTCCAAAGGAGAACCACACTTTTTACAATGATAAGTAGTGGTCGGACGGATCGACTGTAATTTTTCAGCCTGTGAACAGATCTCGTGAAGTTTTCGTATTACTTCATCATAGGCTTCCTCGTAAGACATTTCGCCGCGCTGAACCTTTTTCATATCATAATCGATCACTGCTGCAAACGTAGGTGAAATGATTTCGGTTTCCTTGATCGATTCAATATATGCTTTTCCTTCCGGCGTAATGTATAAGCCTTTTTTATCCTGAACGTAACCACGCTTGATCAGATCACTGATAATGGTATCCCTTGTGGCCGGTGTACCAATTCCATGACTGTTTTCCAAGGATTTTCGAAGCACATCATCTTCTATCTTATTTGCGATACTTTCCATTGCAAGCAAAAGTGTAGACTGTGTCAGTCTTTTTGGTGGTTTTGTCTGAGATGCTTTATTTACCTTATCTATCGCATGTACACCTTGTCCTTCTTTTAGGTCTGGCAGGGCGGCATCCTTGATGTCTCCATATAATCTTCTCCACCCGAGATCTACTACTACCTTTCCCTTTGCCAGAAAATCATTTCCGCCATGTGATAAGTGTATTTTTGCCTTATCCTGGCTTAATTCCGGAAGGAACTGAGCAATCAGCCTCCGGTAGATCAGATCGCAGATCTTCTTTTCTTTTTCATTTAACTTACCTGCATCCGGCTTTGTCGATGTAGGTAATAAAGCATCATGGGATTCCTTTTCTACTTCCTTATCATTAACTACCTTTTTATTCCTTTTTACACGCTCGATATCAGAAGATTTGATCTGACCCGTAAACTGGGAAAGCCCCGGGAAATGGGAGATTACATTTAGCATATCCGGAAATTCCTTTGCTTTTTCTTCTGATACATACCGGCACTGTGTTCTCGGATACGAGATGAGCTTATGCGTTTCATAAAGACTCTGTACGGTATCAAGCACTTCTTTTGGTGTATATCCGTAGATCCGTCCAGCTTCTACCTGTAATGCAGAAAGGTCATAAAGCTTCGGGGCAGCGGTCTTTTCATTTTTCTTTTCTACTTTCTTTACAATGCCATCCATTGGGATATTTAAGGCAGCAGCTTCAAGCTCTGTAGGGAAATGTACCGGATTATCTTCGTTATCAACCAGAATGCCGGCAAAGTTTCCGTAATTCATTCCGACTGTATAATACGTTTCCGGTTTGAAATTTTCTATTGCAACCGAGTTATCGTATACAAGCTTTAACGTAGGTGCCTTTACTCTTCCTATTGTAAACAGCTTATTTGTCTTAGAGCTTACCAGTCTGGTACAGTTCATTCCGAAAAGCCAGTCCGTCTTTGCACGAAGGACAAAAGACTTTACAAAGCGCTGATGCACCGGGTCTGTATGATAATCTGTCATAACCAGCAGCTGCTCTAAAATCTCTTTATCTGTAAGGGAATGTTCGATAAAACGCAGTGCCGGCATATCTGTTATCTTCAGATAATTCTCAACTAGATAATAGATACCATACCCTTCTGTATCGGAATCCGTAGCAACAATGATCCCATCGTAATTTCTTACCTGTTTTCTTAATGTTGCCATGATCTTATCTTTCCCACGATCTGAAAGTGGCTTGATCCCCCAATGGGTTGGGACCATTGGATAATCGATCTCTCCCCATTTACAATTCCATTCTTCATATTCATCCGGTGTATATAACCCGCACAAATGGCCTGCAATGGCAATGAAATCGATTTGTCCTACCTTTCTGTTGATTTCTGACTTATGGTTATTATAGCAATCACGGATCATCCGCATCAGTGACGGTTTCTCCGCTATCAGTAAATATCGCATTTATTAACTATAGCCTCCTTATCGTTTCCAATTACAATTACCTTTCACTTCCTTATCAACGAGGATTTTCCGGATGCTGTGATACAGCGGAAGCCCTCTATGATACCAACGCAGACAGGAAAGAATGTTTGGTTCATCCTTGATATATTCTGTGATCGTATCCAATGTCATTTTAGGATATGCAACGTCTTCTAAGAGTTCCTCTTTCGTTTTTCTGGACCAGTGATCAACACCATCTGTTTTTAGCGTCATGTAATCACCAAATGTGAATTTTGACGTGGCAAGCAGGAGAATTTTTTCCGCACATTTTTTCTTTACATGATAACGTGCTACATACTGCTGCACATCTGTAATCAAAAAGGTCTCATCTGAAAACTGCACAGGCAAATGAAGTGGTTTTGTCATCGCATCACCTTTTCTCTTCTTAAGTTCTTTATGCGTCGCGAACAGATTTGTTTCCTTGTATCCTGTATCATTAGCAAGATTTTTCCCATTCATTGCCTTTGTACATAATTGATCACAACGCTCATTGTAAATATGCCCATGATGTCCACGCACCCAGATAGGATTTATTTTCTTTTTTCCAATGACATCATTTAGCTTTTTCCACAGATCTTCATTCTTCTTGATTGCAAACTTCCCGGTAAGTGTTTTGATCACATATTGCGAATCAGAATAAAGGTCTACAGCGGCATCGTTTGGCAAGTCTCTCAAACCGATGATAACTGCCATGATCTCCATACGGTTATTTGTTGTCGATTTAAATCCCCTATAAACCTCCTTAGGAGTATTACACGAATCATTAAGGATCAATGCTGCTGCCCCGCCCTTACCCACAGGATTACGGTCACATCCTCCATCCGTATAAACTGTAAATTTCCGTGAATTTTTTCCATTTGTATGAAAGTTCTTTTTCTTTGTTCTTTTTATTTTCATATAACACCTCTTCTATGATTCCTGATGTACATCTGAATCTCTTCCTTTTCGCTATCAAATATCCCTAAAACTCCACTGATACGATTCCTGACATACATCCAATACTACACATGGATTATCGACCTCTTTTAGAATCCCACTGATATCGGTTCCAAGCTCAAAAGGCCTGTTGATCGATTCATCCGTGAGGGATTTAACCGCTGCCGCTGAAACTGTGTATCCTTCCGTTGGGACTACATCAATTTCAATTTCATCCTCTGTTGGTAAAAGCATCTTCCCGGAAGAACAGTTGGAATAGACATACTTATCAAAAGATGAAATGTATACTTCACAATTCATCGGTTTACAGAGTTCCACTTCCTTTAATTCAGAAAACAGAAACAGATTTTTATCAATAAAGTTTCTAAGTGTTTTCTTGCTGTACTCTTCCTCTTTATTTTTCGGTGGCTTTGATTTTTCATAAAAATAACAAGCAAGCGGAAGCCAACGGTCAGGGTCGGTTTCCATCAGATCCATTTCTTTCACACTTGGCCAACGCACCGGTGAATTGATCATATTAAATTTCTCCAATAAGTCATCATACTCTTCAAACGTTTTCAGCATTTCTTTACTCTCCTTACCATGTATTTTCTAACGCCTTCTGTATTGGCGATTAGCTTTGCTTTGATTTTATCTGTTTTATATATGTTACCGGTATTGCTGCCGTCACTGGCAGCAGTGCATTCTTTTACGATTTCATCTGCTTCACGCAGTGATAGGTGGTTATTACACACCTTTCCGTTTTTATTACAGCCACAATAGAGATATGTGGAATAATATCCATTCTTTAAAGAAAGAAGATTTCCATCATATGCACAATAAAAGAAATTTGTTTGTTCCACTATGTTTTGTCCCCCCTTTGGCAGCAGGAAGAACGGATATCTTCTTTGATTGCACTCTTCATCGCTTCAGAAGAATGTTTTGCTGTTTCTGCCGATTCAATGATCAGTGGAAACATTGTAATGAACTGTTTACGATTGGTTTCATTTAAACCCCTGACAAAACGGTTATATAGGTCCAATACATCTTCTTCCGGATTGTCGAATACGAATAAAATAAACTGATTAATTATCTGATCCATTTTAAATTCACCTCATACTTCTGAATTGTTCATCAAAAATTAATATGATTCATTTTGACCAGTACAACGCTGATTTCATGGAAATTTTTTCTTTTTTCTCAAAAGCGGAACAATGTTCCGTTTCACAAAACGTCTTCGTAATACTGATAAATACAGTTTAGTACTTCTCTGACTCCAAACTGTTCGAAGTTCCCATTCAGATTCTTCAATTCTTCACGATTGTACTTCCTTAGCCTTTCGCCAAAGACATGAAACTCTTCTTCTGTTGGAGTGAATACCTGCTTATACTTCTCCAAGATCTGTTGACATTCCCTCACAATCAAGCACCTCTCTTTCTACAGGGTTTCTTTTTCCATACCGGGTGTACCTAATAGGCTGTACTTACCAACAGCACGCAGGTACTGTATCGGCTGTTCTAGTTCTCAGCTCCTTGACAACAGCTTGCGCCAGGTATTTGACTACAAGTTAAGTGTATCAGCTTTGCAGGTTCCAGAGTTTTTTGCACGTAAGCCAAATCGTGATCACATGAGTTTCATCAATGTGGATAACTTTCGTTTTCAGCAACTGTAAAATTCTGAAGTTATTCACCGTTTTGTTGTAAAGGATAGCGTGTTTTATCGGATGGATTGATGAGACCGTAGTAGGCAGGATTTTTTTTGATAACAGAGGATTGTTATGATAAACGTAAGTCTTAGTCGATGAAGTTAATTTGTAGGATGTTTCTGTTGGTGGAAAGAGTGATAAGTGATGTGATAGTTACTGTTCATGAGGTATTACAAGGTAATTACGATTTGTAATGTCTGAGCAATGTTATATAGGGATGAGATAAGAAGTGGTTGAATTTCGATAACTTAGGAAAAGCTGAACTGAGAGGATGTTTTCCTATATAAGAACCATGACTGGAATTGCTAGAAACGTATCGTGTTCGTAAGAAGCTCTGATTTAATACGGGCTTGGTTAACTGACTGTGTAATCGTTAAAGTACTGGAGATATTAAGGATGGGTACTGCAGATTTGAAGAAATAAGAAATTAAGGAAGGGTTTCCCGAAGCGAAAGGAAGAAATTAGCAAGTTGGTGAACTGGTATCATTCTGTAGAAGGGCAGACTTCTCGTCCCCCCCCACAATTTTTGTGAAAAATAAAAGACATTTTTACAAATGCCTTAAGATTAAAACAATATTCTATTTATTCTTCACACACAGATTCTGATCTTGTCAGGATCAAGGGCTGAGGCCGTGCGTTATACCCTATGTGTCAACATTTTCTGTGTTTCCTCTCACGGACGGGTCTTTCATGCAACTAATGCCAACATCTTATAACAGCACCAGCGATGCTATAACATTAATTGTAGTGGAATCCTTCTCAATTTTTGGAGTATCTTTATAGTGGCCGCGTCCCGAGTTAAGGTAACATCCCTAAAGACCGTGCCGAGATATGATACTCCGTGCAATCAGCCTTTAACGCCGGACCCACCGCATTCATAAAGCTACTTGACTAGGGCAGACCGAATGCGACTGGTTATTTTAACGTCATAATCACTGTCCTACTTTTATATCCCGCCTCTGTTGTCATCCCTACGTCAAAAGAACAATAACAAATCACCTTTTGTTAAGGCATATTCTTTTGAAGATGCAACCCGGACCTTCCTCTCAAGACGAAAGCGGTTCTCCATGCCATCTACGGGATGACATGCCTGACAGAATCATTAAACACCTTTGACTCATACTGTCGATAGCACATCAGATATATTGTGTTTGATGTTTTATATGCCAAACAACGAAACTACGAACGATTTGCGTTCTTTGCAATTTCTACTTACCTTTCTCAAAAGATAACTCTTGATGCGGATAAGCTGCTGACATACTGGAATCTATCATGCCCTGACATTTTTTCTTTAAGTATACTGAATATGGTAGATTACCTTTATTTTGCACAAACACTTTTTTTAATGGGGATTCCCCATGCACAGAATCCCCACGTACGGAGTTAAAACGACTTTGGGGAGAGTATCTATATGATTGGATGCTTTTTTGATCCAACATCTTTTTCAACTCTTTTTCGTCGCAATACCAATATGGGAGATTCTTCCAATCGTTGACAAACACCCAGGAAAAACAGAAAAAGCGGAACTAAGTTCCGCTTTTAAGCATCTTTGAGAATCAGATCATACGTTTTAAGACGTTTCCAGATCTGATTCTACCAATTCTACAAATAACTTTCGAAGCATCAGAAAGATCCCGTAATGGAATCCGATTGCGAAGGATAATGCAATAAAGAAGGATAAGGTAGAGATTTCTCCGTTCCCGTACCCTTCACAGATGCCAGGATAAAAAAGACAACCGGTGATCACTAATACGTAGAAGAGAAAACCAAATAATGTTTTCTTTTTCTCATCAGTCAATTTCAAAGCTTTGCCTCCTTTTTAGCAGCTTTCCAGCTGTAAGATAACTCATCCATTGTGGTTGCGGCATATCTCCAGCCGTAACGTTTCATTACCTGTTCCTCAATGTTGGCAAGGTCTATGGAATGAAAGAGTTCTTCCGCAAACTTATTCTTCTTAGCTCCCCAGCATTTTTTTACGCAGTCCCAGTAGATATCTCCATATCCGCCTTCTGAAAGCTGCAGGTTGATGCGCTGCATACTTTTCTGCATGGGATTGATGAAAAGGGAAGCATATTCAAGATGACATTGCCTTTTCTTGCACATAGCATCTTCGTAGTTATTATATCTCTTGACCAATTCCGAAAACACAAGAGCCATTGCCCTGGTATCAGCCAGAGCGTCATGAAACTCAAAGTATTTCGTGGGGAACAGATATTTTGTCACTTCCGATAACTTATGGCTCTCGATCTCATCTTTTGAGATAAAATCTCTGGCCATCTCCAGTACATCGATTGTATACTTTTCAGTATAGTCGATGCCGGTACGCTCACTCATCTGAGCGAGCATACGGTTATCGAACTTGCAGTTATAGGCAGCCCAGATATCGCCACCAGACATGAAGTTGAAGATTTCTTCGGCTTCTACGGATTCCGGTCTTGCTCCTTCAAGGATCTTATCCGTTATCCCTGTGATCTCAATGATCTTTTTCGGAAGGGGCATTTCCGGATTGATATAAAGATTCAACTTATCAATCTCTCTCATCCCGCTTTCCCTGAGGAGGTATTTTACAGCTGCAAATTCAATGATCTTCGCATCTGTCCCAATACCTGTTGTTTCGGTGTCGTAAAGGATGATCGTCCTGGCATTTTTCAGCATCGGTACGATTTCCTCTTTGTGTTTCTGAATGTTTCTCCACATTAGTCTTCCACCTTTCTCACAATTCCACGGTAAAGACCGGCGTATGCTTTACGAAGCATTCCAGCCTGTTTTTCCGGGAGATTTGTGTATGTTTCTTTTACCAGCCCAACAAAAAGATCATAAGCTGGGTATTTGTTGCCATCCTGATAGGAAAGCTCAAGAGCTGCACTCCTTTTCTTCCCAAGGGCTACATATACATCAGCAAGAAGATCCTCCGTGTATGCTATACTTTCTTCTTTCAAACGTTCTACATCCTTTAAATAAGTCCGAAGCGATGACTCGATGCCTGTCATCAGCAATTCGTAGTTCTTTTCAGGGAACATGCCGTTATGACGTTTCACATTCCACTTCAGTGGGATATAACATTCATTGACCTTGGCATAGGAAGTGATCGATACGCCATTTCCCGGAAGATCTCCTGCGGAAATGATGATCCCAACATGTTCTGTTTCATCCAGATACTCCAGATAAACCTGAACACTGTCATCATACAGGAACCATTTATCTACTTTGTAGATGTGTTCCTTTGAGACAAGGTCGTAGATTTTAGAAAAGATCTCCTTTAAGTCCAAATGGTTAAATTTAGAACCACAGATAGATACTACAGGTTTCATTTTTCCTGTATGTTCACGGTACAGCAAACGGATTCCTTTCTTCTTTTTGGCAAGCTTTTCTGAAATCAGGATCGCACTACCAAGCTGATGTTCGTCCATGTCTTTAAATGCAGCTGTACAATCAAGCAAAGATCCAATGCTTGGGATTGCCTCTTTTAAAATGGGATATATTTCCCCATTGTGATAAAAAGCAAGCTTCGTTTCCATCATCTTTTCCCGTTCTCTTTCATTCAGCTGAAATGACTCAATATTGAACTTTGGCTGGCCCTTTGAAGTGATCTCGTAAGGCACTCCTGGATCGATACGAAACCATCTGGACTTATATCCTGATTTCATCTTCTTTTCATCCAGAAAACAAAGTACGGAACAGAACTGATCCGGTTCAAACAGTTCTGCTTCCTTATTCAGTTTTTCGATCATCTGGCTCAGATAATCAAATCGGGTTCCCCTCTTGATCAGGGTGTGATTGTTTGCCTTTGTAGGTGATGTGATCTTCCAGCGCACGATCTTCTGTGCATGAAAGTCAACGGTTAAAGTATCCGGGGCATCATTTACAGACTGCTCCATTAATTTTCTGTTCCCAAGTGTCTGTAACAATTCATCAAAGTTTTTGCCATTCTTGATCGTCATTGTCATTGTATTTTCCTCCTTTTTTGCAATAAAAAAGGATATTCGAAAGTCATGTATTGGCTTTCTCCTATCCTAATTTTAAATTTCATATCAAATATGAAAGATTTAATCATCCGAAAATAGAGGCTTTCGCATTATGCAATGCTTTACTTTGCTCAAACCCTTTTTTGATAACTCCCACGGTTAAAACCGTGGGAGCGTTTTTGCATTGACATTCCCTGCCGTACTGACAAAATAGGGACGGATCCACAGGGAAGACATCCCGGATAGCTGTGGAAATTCATCCCGCAGTGTATGACGAGAGAGTGATGTTCTTATATTTCATTCAATGAAAAAACTGCTAATATGATATGCAGTAACGCCACGTTCTTCTGCATATTTTAAATAATGTAATACATCATCAATAAATACGCATTTTTCTAACGTTACGAAATTATGAGATTCAATCCAATCCCAAATGCAAGTTTTAGAACCTTTTACAATGGTTCCATATTTAGTTTCAATATAAGCATCATTATCAGCAACCTTGTACATGACACTATTATAATGGTCAAAATACTCAAGGAATTTATCCCAATACTCTTCTGTTACAAACCAAAACATGCCACTAAACTTAATACCTTTACAGTTTTTCTCAAGCCATACAGTCTTATCAAGCAACTCTACAGGTGATATAATAGCGCCACATATCCAAACTCCACGCATTTTCGCTCTTTTAAGCGTTTTGATTACTGTTTTTAATGGTTTACTATGTAGAAAAACATGGTCACTTTCTATTTCTTCCATAGTTTGTCCATTATTAGTCCCGTCTTTTGCACTCACATGATTATTAAAACGATATTCCGCTAATGTTCCATCTATATCAACGTAAACGCATTTATTTTTTAAAGTTTTTACTAATGTTTTGTTCATTGTAAATTCCTCCTTTTATGATTAGATTTCAGATTTAATATGGAAAAAAACAAAATAAATTTTTATTGCAGGAAATTTCGAATAATAGTATTTTTGCTATATCAGGAGGCAGAAAAAAATCAACTACTCTTGACATTATCAGGAGTAGTTGACATTATTGCATTACACAGGGAACGAAACCGTTCCTGCCGCGTACCCGCGTAAGCGTTCCTGCCGCGTACCCGCGTAAGGTCCCTTCGCCAATGTCATGAGGCTTGAGTTCTTTGATCCGTGTGGGTTCACACACCACGATCGGTTGCCCGGATATAGCTTCCTTTTAGGGCTCACAGGATGGTATCATGACACTCATAACGTAGCTCATCTGAAATCTAAGCGGTAGGTAACTTGACTTATCCAAAAATAGAGGCTTTCGCATCATGCAATGCTTTACTTTGCTCAAACTCTTTCGTAAGGGCAATCTCCTCATCCGTGATGTAATCGCTGAGGTATTCGACAGAGTAAGGAATAAACTCAGTTGTTTGATCAGGGAACTCATAAGATATACCGCAGGTTTGGCACTGAATGTGGTTATTGATCTTCCTGTTTTGAATAAATCCATCTATCAGAACAAGAGAACCATTCTTCAAGTGTGTATAATCACGTTCTGCTTGCTGCGCATAACTATAGACCCATGGATAATCTGCATAGATATCAGACTGTGTTTTGATAAAATACTTTCTGTCCACTCCCAGTTTATACCTGCAGCACGGAAGCTTTCCGAGCATCAGAAGTTCAGGATCAGATACTACAGTCCCAATGATCAATACCTGGTTGGAGACTTCCATGAAATGTTTCTCCAAAATTCGTTCCGGAGAGTCCATGCTGTGTTCAAATGCTGTTCGTAAGCCATTGATTTTTGTAAAATGGATCGGGTAAATGAATGTAGCCTGTCCATTCCATTTCGTGTTCGGGGAACCACATCCGGGACATCTGGATTTCTTTCCAAGCGTCTGGATATTGAAAACGCCCTTGATGTCAACAAGGTCATATTTCTGTAGTTTTTTCATACGTTCCATGTATTCTTCGCCGGCATAAAATACCACAAGGTCCTGAAACTTGGCACCATTAAATCCATCAAGGTCTCTGTGTACTGTTCGGACCTGATACACGATCCTTTCCGCTCCCTGCATCCCTTCATTCACAATATGAGGATCATTTAGCAAAAAACCAACAACTCTTACTTGATTGTGCGTTGCCATATATTCAAAATTCTCCTTTCTGAAACAGGAAAAAGCCCGACCAAATGGTCGAGCTTACCTTTTCGTCTTGTTAGAATATGGGATTTATCGTTCACACTCGCCTAGATCACAATCTATATCTGGAGCTTGTTGATTGTAAGTTGGTTGTTCTTTAAATGTTTCACATCCACCTCTCTCAGATCGTTCTTGTGTTTTCTGTGGCTCATCTGTATCAGGTAATTCACGTTCCTTGTCTTTTTCTGTTTCGTATTCTTTACTTACTCCGTCCAGTACATTTTGCTTGTTTCTTGCTTCCTGCAGGATCTTGTGTGCATTACTTGCACATACGATCGGTTGCTCAAAAACGGTTGTCCTTCCGGTTGTCTCCATTACATTATCGCGGCTGTAATTTATTTGTACATCAGGAGTTGATTCGATCTTCCTTACGGCGTCGTCAATATTGGAATAGATCCGGTAAATGTCCTGACTTGTCAGATTCCGGTTATCATGGTATTGACCGATCACCAGATGTTCTCCATCTGTTTTTTCCTCACATGCGATGAAGGCTCTTAAACGGACACCTCTTTCTGTATGTTCCAGATATAAATGGGATTTTCCATCTGGTTCTGTTTTTCCACTGAATGTGTTCTTTACTTCCCCTATCTGAGTTCGGTTAGGCTGCATACTGCCATTTGATACTGCTGCAACCGTGTAAGCAAGATTGTTAAGATCTGCTGCCCGTTCCACGCGGTCGCCGGCCTCTGTCTCAACTGAAAACCGGACATCCGCCTTGATCTTTTTCAAGTCCTGTGCTAACCTTCTGACATCTTTTTCTGATTTAAAAGAGTATTTACCGACAAGGTATTCCTCATTACCTTTATTGCAACGGATAAAGAACTTGTCTTTATCCTGACGGATATACAGTTTCTCTTTTCCATCTCCGATCTGTATCTTCATTGGCTCATTCATTTTTTCATGAAAAGCATCAACCAGTTCTTTCTTATATGCATCAAAATCATTTTTTAAGACTGTTTCTTTAGAAATATTCCGGATCGGTTTTCCATTATACGAGATCTGAACTCCTTCATATAGGTCTGGGCTTCCCGTGATATCGATAGAGGCAGCTCCATGATCTGTTTCAATGTCTATGTGGGACAGATCCATAGGTGTACCGTTCTTTTGGCATCTGTCGTATTCCTCTTTATTACCAAGGATGCTGATGGAAGCAACAGCAATCGCAGCTTTCAAGGAACATTCTATTTTTTCTTTTTCGTTATTACTGTAAGCATACATTGCAGATGCAAGGCTTTTTGCATCTCCATTAAGCAGATCCGTTTTTGACATTGCATAAACATGGTGCATACCATAGGCATCCTGATCCTTTTGAAAGATATAAATTTTATCTGTATACGGCTCAGGTTCTGCTCTTAATCCTAATCCGGCAAGAGCTTCACGGATCTCTTTATTATTAAATATTTCTTTCGTTATTTCATCTTTACTATTCTGATCCAGATCACTTGTTATGTCTTCACGGTCTGGGAGAACATCCTTTTCTGCCTCTGTTCTGTTTGGATTTGGTTTTTCTGGTTCTGTTTTGCCTCGTTCAGTTCGTTCCGTTTTACCCGGCTCTTCTTTCCCGTCTTTTTTAAATGCATCATCCGTAAGTTCTTTATCCATCAATTGTCTTTTGATAAACTGCCTTAATGCAAGCTGCGTATGCTCTCCTAAAAATGCATTACTAACAAATACATGGATGACATGCCCTACAAGAGCTGCAGCACAAGACACTGCTGTACAAAGCCCATCCCATATTTTACGTCCAATGGATTTTGCTGTTTCTTTTTTACTTGGGCTTTCTTCTTCTCTTTCTTTTCTTTTCGGACCTGCCATTCTATATGCCTGTTTAGATGACGATCCAATCTGATCCGCTTCATTGTCCCAAGCAACTTCCTGTGGGTCGTAATCGTAATCATAGTCGTATTCGTATTCTTGTTCTTCTTTTTCCTCCTCCATGGCAGCAGTATCATCCCCCTCTTCTCCTTCTGGATCTTCTTCCTCATATTCAGGATTTGTTTCCTCCGGTTCTTCTTGCCATGATTCTTCTTCCGGCTCTGTCATTTCTGCCGGTTCATCCTGCTGCATCTCTTCTTCTGGCAATGTCGTCTCTTCATAACCCTTTTGGCTTTCCCTGGAACGCTCTCTTTTAGGTTCTACCTCTTCCCAATTGGTTTTTTCTTTTGCCATAACTGATACCTCCTCATTTCTTTCTTATGAATATTAGAATATGAAAAATATCAGAAAATGAAAAAAGCGGAACAATGTTCCGCTTTTGGTCATCATATTGTATTTAGCTATGATTCACCATCTTGATCGTTTCCTCCCGAAGAATCCTTTTTTTTGTTCCAACCAGGGAAAAGGACATTGTACAAGTCTTGCGGAGCATGATTACGCTTTACTACTTTCCTATCAGTGTTTATTGTATAATAGTTATAATCATACAACGTTTCTTTATGTATAACGATAATACTATAACGAGTTCCCATACCATCCGCTTCGTATTTCATGAGGTCGTAGAAGATGTTATTAAATAATTGTTCACAAAAATTCCGCAGTCCTCTCGCCCCAGTTCCAAATTGAAATGCGATCTGCCCTATTTCATTAAATGTCTCTTCATTATAAAGTCCAAACCTGATTTTATCAAGCTGATATAAACGGTGTGATTCTGGAAGGATATACTTCCAGAAAATATCAGAAAGATCCTTTGCGGTCAAATGCTTTAATTTTATATGGACAGTTAAACGACCTAATAACTCTGGGATAATGCCCGGATAATCTACAGAATCATCACGGTAAGGATTACTATCATCTTCATCATTTTCCCAAGTTTCCGCTTTTGCAAATGTACCTGCACAAATGAACAGGATCTTGGATGTATCCATTTTGATCTTTGAGCTGTTTGGTTCAAAAGAGGTAGAAACATATAATTCAGATCCTTCAATGATCTTTAAAAGATCTTGTTGCACGCCTTCTCCTGAAACATCTGCAGACTCACCAGTCGCTGCCAATTTATCGATCTCATCAATCATAACAATGCCGAACTCAGCCTTATTGATATCAGAATCACTTGCCAGATACAGGTTGGTCAGGATTGTATCAACATCGTTTCCGACATAACCAGCCTCTGTAAGTGATGTAGCATCAATTACTGTAAATGGGACATTCAAAAGCTCACTAAGCTTCTTGACCATATAGGTCTTTCCACAGCCGGTAGGACCTGACATTAAGATATTGCTCTTCTTCATATCATCAAAGGCAATTCTCTTATTATGGTTATAAACAGCCATCGCAAGCTGAACCTTTGCCTCCTCCTGTCCTACGACATATTTGTCAAGGTATTCTACCATTTCAACCGGTGTATATTTCTGGACATACTCTGCCTTTTTTACACGCTTTGTTGGTTTCTTATTGTAGAATAATTGCTGGATTTCCTCTTCATCAAAAATATCCTGAAACTGCCAGCTTGTATCAATTGTATCCAGTGGGTTTGCTGGATTGAAATGATAATTTTCCGGAAGATACGGAGATAAGTTCTCTGAATTTCCAAGTCTTCCTTTGTACGGGATCAGCTTTCTGGTTTCTGCGTTATAATGTCTCGGATTATGATTATAAAATCTTTTTAGCTCCGCCAATGAACGGAGATCGGAATAAGCGTCAAGCTCGATCATCTCATTGTATGCTAAGATACATCTAGGACAGATGTGACTACCATTTTCTCCTGTAAAACATTTATCTGTGTAAGTAATTTCTTTATTGCAAAAATCACATGTATATGACATAATTACAACCCCTTTCGGTTTCTATCTATATAAAAAAACTTTGTATATATATGAATCAATTTTTATCTATCTTTTTGATTTTATTATACCATATCAATGTTTGCAATGATTTTTTGCACAAAGAAATTTAAGATCACAGTGTTTGGCTCTTTTTCGGACAACAAAAATCCGTTGTCTTAGCCAATTAGACTATGACAACGGATCCGTATCGAATTCAGATTTTCGTTCTACTTAACGCAAAGATTCTCTTCAGCTTTTCGAATTTCTTCGTCTGTAACGCCGGACTTCTTAATATCTTCCACAGGCATATGCTGCAAAATCATATTTTGGATGAGACTTAGACGTCCCTGCTCAATACCCTGTTCGATGCCCTGCTTAATACCTTTTTCGATACCACGTTCTTCGATTCCATATGATAAATCACACATTGTATCCAGCTCCTTTCTAATTTGAGTGCCTGCCGGCATATCTTCTCTTTCACTCAACAATCGAACCTTATCCTTTGATGACAAGTCATTGGAGAATATTGTTCCGAGCATGTAGTGCAAATCACTATCTGTCGCCTGCAATGCCTTTTCACTCAAATCTTTGTTCAGTCCCACGAGAAAAATATTGATGAGATCCAAATCACCTTTCCATGTATGAGAACCCAGCAAGGATTCATTAGTTAAATGTAGATGATTCAGACAATTTTCTTCTACATTAAAACAAATCCAAATTGAATAAGTTCGCAACATATCGCCGTAATCAGAGTGTTCAAAATTTCTTCCTTTTTGCGAAGAAATTAGCCTCGAAACGTAAAAGATCGATCGGTTAATTAATGGGTATCCGGGCTTCTCTTTGCTCTGGGCTTCCAAGTTAATGATGATCCGAGTGATGCCATCTTTCATCCGAACATAAAATACGATGTCGAAAAAAATTCTACCTTCTCCTAGTTCTGTATTTTCGGTGTTATTTCCGGTGATTTTCCCGTGGAAAGTTCGATTGGTTTCACTAGGTTCCACGCTCACCTTCGAAACAAGCGGTTCACCTTCGATTAGTTCTGCAATTTCATCTGAATCCATATCCTGAAAATCAGCGATTGTAAATTTTAGAATATGTGCCAGTACGTCTTTTTTGGATAAAATATCCTTCGCATGTTCGTCATACTGGATGTTTTTCTTTTGCTCTTGTTTCACGTTTCTCTCCTTTACAAATACATTGTAGTCAATTTTTTTGATTTCGTCAATTGATTTGCTTATCCTCCCGAAGAAATAACTGAATTCATATTTGTCTCCTCCTCTTCTTTTAAGATTTCAGAAGAAATATGAACGATTTGAGAAATTAGAAAAAGCGGGACAAATGCCCCGCTTGTCAAGTACTATTTTTAGATTTTACCTTTTTTGTGAAGAATAAAAAGTACAATCGCGCAAATACTTGCAGCTATAAGAATTGGTACATTTCTTGCAAATACAGAAGAACTTTTCGTTTTTTTATCATAATACTTCACTTTTGTCTTTTTTTCTGTATTTTCTTCTGTATTTGAAGATTCCGAAGATTTTTTCTCTTCAGATGTTGAAGGATTTTTTGTAGATTCATTGCCTTCCGTTTCTGAAGGGTTTGTGGACGAATTGTTCTCTTCAGCCCCTGATTTTGAAAAGGTTCCATCATCCATATCAGAATGGGATACATAGGAACCATTCTGTTTGATAACAACAGCTTCGTACTGCTTATACAAAGCTTCTACTTCTTCTGTTCCAATCGCCAGTGTTATTGTATTATAGTCTTCTGTACTATTGGGTACTGCGAAGTATGATGAGACCGCATAACCTTCCTTTTCGATCGCTTTATTGTAGCCATTATAAGTTATGTCCATAACCTGATAGCTCCCGCTTTCTAATGGAAGTTTGGCGTCTCCACTGTCACCGACACCAGAAGCGTCAAACTGTAAAACTTGCGATTTAGACGCATCATCTCCCTCACGGCAAACAGTGATCTCAAAATTATCTCCTGACTGTTCAGTAAGAGAATCAGAATAATATGCAATCAAATGGATTGCTGTTGCCTCGTCTGCCAACGCAGGAACTGCAAGAGTGGCTGCTAAAGCAAGGGAAAGACATGTACCTGTGATAAATCTATTTTTCAAAATGCACACCTCCTATTTTCTGTTCTCTTAGTTGCCATTAGCTGTATCGTCTTCTTTGACGGCTCTAAGCCCAGAATTTGTTACTTCTTCCTCATCTGAAAGATTCTTCGGAGTTATGAGGTTCATCCGCTCCTTGATTCTCTCTTCATATGGATTGTATTTTTTTGATTCCTCTATAATTGCTTCGGCTTCATCGATTTCGGCCTGAATCTCTTCTAATTCAGCCTTTACTTCTAATTCAGCTTCTTTTAAGTACTTCTCAAAGTCTACCTCATCTGTAACCATAGGTGTTGTCTGGGTGTTATCGAATCCGAAGATCAGCCTGATTGTATCGTCAAATTCGTAATAATCAAAAAATACCAACTGATTATAAATCATTATGATTTTCCCATTCAATGCGAATGGAATAATGGTAAGTGTTAAATACTGCTTTTCAATTTCCGGGGAATTCTTTTCAACATCTTCCAACCATTTCGTACATAGATTATGGATACGCTCAATGATCGGCATCTTTTTTCGTTCCATATCAGCCGTGATCACGGCACATCCTCCACTGGCTTTAATATCAAAAGCTGCTTCCTCTAAATATTCAGTTGCAACATTCAGATACTCTTCACCTGGTGTCTTCTCCTCATCGATAGAAAGTGTACCGATAGATAACGGGATCTGGTTAATATCCACTCCGTTTGCAACGAAGAAAAATTCATCCCATGGGAAAATAACTTTTTCAGTTTCCATATTTTACCTCCTTTTTTTTGCCCCTACAGGGAAATTTCAACAGCCTGATGCTGAATAACTTTCTATACTATATTTTAACAAAAAGGAGCGTAGATACTGTTTTTGCACAAACACAAAAACAGTATCGATCCACGCTCTTACGCTTTTCCTGCGACACCTTCACCCGGTTTTGTTGTCATGATGCTGTACAGCATTGTATTTTTCGGGAAGGAGTCATCCATTGGAATGATATCATTACCGATTCGCAGCAATCCCATTCCAGGCTTTGCAGAGTTAATGTATTTTTGTTCCTCGATTGAGATATCAAGCATTTCCGAAAGTTGCTGCTTGTTGATTGGTGTCTGTCCAAGGATCGTAAGGAAAGAACAGTTGTTAATGATTGTACGCGCTTCTTCACTCTTTAACATGTCCTCTACGTTCTGTGTGATCGCAGTTGGAATACCATTCCATTTTCTTGCTCTTTTCCAGATTTCCGCAATATAGGATGCTGAAGTCGGTTTCTGCATCATCAGATAAAACTCATCAATGTAAAACCATGTTCTCTTTCCTTTCTTGTGGTTCTCGATCATCTTATTCCAGATATTATCAAGACAAATCTGCAGTCCAAGCTCTTTCAATCCTGGTCCGATATCCCTGATATTGTACACAGTAAAACGGTTATCAATGGATACATTTGTGTGATGTGAGAAAGTATCAAGTGATCCTTTTACGAAACGTTCCAGAGAAATCGCTATGTATTGCGCATTATCATTTGGCTGCCGCATAAGCGCATTATAAAAATCAACCATTGTAGGTGCTTTTTCTATATCGATATCCTTACCAGTTTCTTTCAAATACTTGACATATGGTTCATAAATTTCAGATACACAACGCCCGATCATTGTTTTTTGGATTGGATCCAATCCGTAACGTCCACCGATCGCAATTTCGCAGATCGTATCAATAAAGTTATTTTTAACTTTTACCGGATCCCCGTTATCATCTGCATTGGTGATGTTAAGGTCGAAAGGATTGACGTAAACATTTGAGCCCGCAGCCATTTTGATGATAGAACCATTGAAAGCTTCGGCCATAGGTGTATAGTCAATACCCTCCGGGTCGATAACATAAACTTCATCATCCGTATTAAGCAAGACGTTAGCTATTTCTCTCTTAGCAGAGAAAGATTTACCTGCACCTGGCATACCAAGAATACAGGAGTTAGCATTGAAGTCGGTACTCTTATCGTGAAGGATCAAACTTCCACTGGCAGCATTCAGTCCATAATACATTCCTGTCTTCTGACGTATCTCTTTTACATCCAGTGGAATCACTGCACTTACAGTGTTTGTGGTCATCAGTCGCTGGATATCAAGCTGGTAATTCCCAAGTGGAAGTGAAGAATTAAATCCCTGTTCCATTAACATGTTCAGCGGTTTGACCGTAGTAAGTGTTTTGTTGGATATCATTTTTAATTTCTTATCAAAATCATCCAACGCTGTCTCATTTGGTGCAAAAATGGTGATCACAATATTAGCTACGAACAGACGGTTATTTTCTCTTGTCATATCTTCCATAAGTTCATCTGTTTCTTCTTTTGCGACCTGCAGCTCTGGGGAAATCAAAGAAGCATCAAATCCTTTTTTTGCAGCATTCTTTTGATTTTCAAGGATAGAGGATGAAATATTTGTTCCCTGTCGTTTCACCATTTTGATGGCTTCATCTTGCGGGATTGTCTTAAAGTATGCACTAACAAGCATATTTGTTGGCAGTGATGCAAGGTTTGGCAGTACATTTGCTTTAAGCCAGGTCGGATAATTGGATATATAGTAGCTTTTTGCGAGGGTATTTCCAACCGTAATGTCATTGGAACGAAATGCCATTCCAGATGGAGCAATCACATCTTTCGTTGTGATTCCCTGTGCTGCACAGTTCTCAAGTGAAAATGATTCTACCTCATGTCCATCGATCATCCTTTTCCGATATAAAGGAATGGATGAATCCTGATTGTAAATAGAATTCAGGATTTCCAGTCTTTCAATGATAGACAATTCTTTTGCTGTCTGTTTGGTAAGCTGTCTTGTATATTCACTGATATTGGAACTAAGCTGACGAAATCTTTCATTTGCCCTGTCGATATTTTCGGCTTCAAAAGAGATCGTAAGCAAAAGAACACTTTCCAGATTATTTTTTGCTCCTGTCATTTTATCAAGAAGCATATTGTTGTATTCCACACGGTATTTATCCAGGCCGTCATTTCTCATCTGGACCATAACTTCATTTTGGAACTGCATGATATCAACAGTTTTATTGTAAATGGTTACTTCAACATCAATATCAGAATCAAAAGAACCGATAAATGCGCCGTATGTTTCAGCCATCACCTGTTGCTGGCGAACTCCACAAGTCCGAAAATTTGCAGACGGAAGTTCATATGTTCTTGAAAAGACACCATCCCGGATCTCGATGACACCATTTTGATAAACCTGCTTATACGGAATACTCTGGCTCAGATTTTCCGGAATGTGCTGTGCTTTATTATTTTTTGCTTTTTTTGTTTTACTATTTCCAAACATGGGTCAAGATTCCTCCTACTTAAATGGTTTGTAATCTGGATTCGTTTTAAGCAACTTATCAGATTCCTTCTTTTTTTTCTTTCTTTCTTTTTTATTTTTTGGTTCTTCTTTTGCATTTCTTGTCGATTTCATACGGTAAATGTTCGTTTTTTCAGTCCTTTTTGTCGGCGCTATAAATGTACGAATGAGTATTTTCTTTAAATAATTCTCAAGAGGCATCCCCATAGGTTCCAGCCATCCGAACATAGCAATCGGCACATCTAAAAAGATAACACCATAGATTAAAAAATCAGATGAAAGATGAAATGATTTCCATATTGTTGAATAAAATATAAAATCAACAGCAATCATAATAAAAATGCATGCAGCCTGCCTGACTGTAAAAGGCCCTATGATTTTTGTTTTATAGGATCGTATATCCTTAGGTACTTTTCCTTCAATCATAATAAAATCTCCTTCCTGAATTTTAATTTTCTTTAACGACCCACAACATCATTTGCGATCTGTGAAGCTTTCATCATTGCTCCTACAGCTGACAGTTGAAGCACAATAGCGCCAATACAATACTTGATTGAAAGCAATGAAAGCACGTTGTCTGGCGTAATTCTTTCAATTTTTCCAGTTCCACCCAAAATTGCAACCTGTATCCTGGACATTGCGTACATAATGCCGAGAATAACTGCAAATGTAAGTGCGTCAGCTACAATCTTCTTCAAATAACGGATACCGGAACTGCGTAATCCCTCATCAAAACACTGTACTACGCCAAGCGGTGCAAAAAGTACTCTGGCAATAAGGGATAAAGCATTACCTGCTACGACAAAATATCCGGCAATTTTTCCCACCCACATGACCAATATGACTAAAATCGTAGTGATCAGTGCAAGGAAATTTTTCCATAATGCAGAGATTCCATTTTTGATTCCTGCTTCCTTAAAGGCTTTCTGAAGGTCTTCAGACCATTCCGGATAAACAGCAGTATTTGGGTTATGTCCCGGATAATACTCAATATTTAAGCTGTTGAAAGAGGCTTTTTCGCCCAACATATCATACAATCCTTTCGCGAGATTAAATAAGGTAACGATAAGATCTGGCAGATTGATCAGAATCATAATTGCAAGAAAATACTTAATAAAGATCATAATCAGTTTTTCTAAAGTGATCATGTCTTTTGTTGCTTTATCAAGGATATCAATATATAGAAATACGGTAAGAAGTGATACGCCAATTCCTAAAAAAATATCTATGATCTGCTTGATCGAAGCATCTGTAAATACTGTGGTCAAGGCGTCTAAAATTTGGGAGATAAATCCTTGGATTTCAGTAATGGAAGTACCACCATATAGCAACCCTGCCGCATTAAAAAAAAGTTCAGCCATGTTTCTTATTACTCCTTTCTGGTAAAAATATGGGAGAATTTTTGTGTAGTGTACATTTTAGAGAAAAAAAGCGGAACATTGTTCCGCTTTTCTTTTTTAATGACGCAAAAATGGTCATACAAAGCATCTGACCAGAACTCTTAAGTGAGGTAGCTGCTTACGAGAGTTCCTTTGGTCGATGACAAAGTTGTTCTGGTATTATTTTGTAATATAACTTATAAGATCCAGTTTTTCGATCAGAGTTGGGAATGCAACAAGAACGATTGCAACTACAAGCATTGTAGAAGCACGGCTCTTTGAATCAGCATCTTCATTTTTGAAAGCCATGATCAGCTGTCCAACACTGTAAACTGCAAGGATAACACCAACTGCAACAAAAATCTGCGCGATAATCTCAATCATCTGGCTAACGATAGATGAAATGCTGGCATCAGCGAATGCGGGATTGATGGTCAGCATTGTGACGGTCAGAAGCATAAATACTCCTGCATAAAGATATTTGTTTGTAAGTAACTTGTTTGGTTTTGATATTGTTCCCATGCTAGGACACTCCTTTCTATTTAGCCAAGTTTCTCTTGGCGTTAATAGAATATGGAAGATTTCTCTCAATGAAGATTTTTCGGAGGAGATTGTCTGCTGCCGGGATGCAAATTCTCCCAACGAGAACCCTTGCGATCATCATAAAAACTACACCATTGCTGATAAATAAGGATGCTGCAAGCAGAAAGATCCAGAAGATATCTGTTAATGTATCCTTTTTTGTCAGACAGATCCATAAGATGACGATCAAAATAAGAATGGTCAACAAATTAAGTTGGATGCCGTTTGTATCATAGACAGTTCCAAACACAGGAGCCTTCAAAATTGATTTCAATGTAGAAAATAAATGTTTATACATATCTACAGGCTCGCAATTTTTAAGCACGGACTGGTCCTTGAGGAAGTATAGGTATTCCGCAATAGATGCAGACCCACTATAGTCTGTATTGGATGCAGATTGAAAGGAATCCAGATAAGTTTTTGATTGTAAGATAATCCCACTGCATGTTCCAAGCGCCAGCCGGATACGCTTGTGTATCATCGGTAGGCGAATGATCATATATCTTACGGATAAAAAGAAAAGTGAATCAGTTAATAAGACCACTCCCTTGCGCTTTGTTTTCTTGATGATCCAGTATGTTGCTAAAGCATATACGGTTGTAATCAATAATAAAATAAAGTACACATTGTCACTTAGTTGTCCAAATGTGGATAATAATATTTTCCATAACTGGTCATTGCCTTGTTTTAGTATTCCCATTCGTCTTCTCCATAGATAACTTCGCAGATCTTGCTGTAATACTCTGCTTCTTTTTTCAGTTTTAAGAAACCAAGTTGATTGATTTCAAATGTTGTATGTGGGTGTGCGCTTTTCCACGATTTTAGCAGCTCTTCCGGTGTTTCCGTTTTAAGCAGGAGGATGTAGAACATATAATATTGCTGTTCATCTTCTAATTTCTTTTTTATCGTGTTCATGATATGCTCATTCAACCGATCCTGTATCTGAACGATTAAATATGCTTTTGCATTTTGAAGCTCAGAATAATTATTTTTTATCTGCTTCTTGTCAGCTTTTTTACCGAATACGGCAGCTTCCAGTTCCTGGATATTGACTCCGGAGTCTGCCCCTTTCTCATCTTTCTTTTGGTCCTTAGGTGACGCTGCCTGTGCGCGATTAGGCCTCTCTATCTTAGTTGACTTTGTGTTTCTCCTCTTATTTTCCTGTCTTTCATTTTTGTCAGTCGCACTTGTCTGATTCTTTTTCTCAGTGGCTAGTAAATCGCTAAGAGGGTTCGATCCATCTTTAACCGCAAAACTTTCATTAAAGGAATCCAAAAAATCCTGGTCCATCGTCTGCTGCTCTCCGGCACGTTTCAATTTCACTTTACGCACCCCAAAAGTATTGTGCCATCCTACGCCATAACAGATAACAGCTATATCATTGCAGAACCGATCAAAGATTGGTTTCATCGTGTCACCAATAAAATAAATGGACTCCCCGCCCTGACAGGTTGACTTAAGTAAAGGCAAAATATCCTTTTCTTCTAAATTCAGCAGTTTTTCATGTCCCAAAAAGAAACCTGTATCTCCTTCCGCTAGTTCGATTGCTCCCTCATCGAAAGAAATGATCAAAACGGTATCCGTGTCTTCAATTTTTCCTGTTTTGCATTGTTTCGTCAGATCCGAAGGGTGAACTAAAAAAATTCGTTTGTTCTTCATAATAAAAAAGAACGCTCTCGCAAGAAAGCGTCCTGTACTCCTTTCTTGATATTCCTTATCTAAATATGGAATATCAGGCAAGATCCTCTTTTTCTTCTTCCGAAGGGAGCTGCCCAAGGATTTCATCCATATCCAATTCGTTGTACTCTCTTTTCGGTACAGCCTCAAATCCATTTGAGATCAAGATATGTTTTTCAATCTGATCATCGGCTAGTTCAATACCATGTGCTTTTGCACTAAATACCTGAGTATAATATTCTGTAGTATCTTCGGTATTTTCAAAGACTACAGATGTATAAAGTGGCGCATGATACATCTGGCATAATTCCATCAGTTCATTGATTTTCTTTTTAATGTCTAATTTGGCGTTTTCAGTCACTCTTCTTACCTCTTTTCTAGTTTGTCAACAAAGACGAAAAAAGCTGTGTGAGCTCGTCTTCATTTGAATCATTGTTTTCTTCTGCTGGTTCCGTCATGCCGGCATCTTCGGACTTCACATTTTCTTCCAAAGCGGAACTTTGTTCCGTTTTTGGAGGTTCTTCCGGAGAAACAGATTCTTCATTCGGTGTAATATCTGCTACCCATTGATTGAATTTATTATGAGAATCGGATTTTATTTTGTTTTCTTGTTCGCAACTTATTTCGGTTTGCGTAAAATCAGAAGGTGTTGTGTTTTCATTCAAAATAGAGGACTGCTCCGTTTTTTCATCAGCAGTAGATGATTGTTCTGCCTCTTGGTTCATATTCAACCGGATAAATTCGAGCTGTATTTTCGGATCTGTAACATCTCCTCCGACTTGCTGCGCGTATTTCTCAAGTTCTTTTATGAATGATTGATCGAGATCCTTTTCTTTCTTTTCCCTTGCTTTTCTGTCTTTACTACGCCCTTTCTTTAATCCAGCAGCCGCTTCTCTCTTGCCTTCCCTGAAAATATGGAAGTATTCTGAAAAAACATCCATATCTTGTGGATCTCTTAAAAAAGACGGTGTCAGCGGAATACATAGGTACTGTCGTAAGATATTTTTTATGAAATTGTTTTTGTATCCATTTTTTATCATATCCAAAAGCTCGATCACTTCAGGATCCCTGTCTTCATAAAGGGTCATTGTCTTTCTGTATACATGTTTGATATCATCCATCTGAATCGAAACAGGTGCTCTTGGTGGAGTCTTGATGATAAACAAATCATGTTTCGCAAAAGCTTTCAAGGCACAATAGGCTGCATGTGCGATATTAAACTCGTAAGACATCATGTAAGTGATAAGATCCAGATCATGTACTTTGTACATACTTATTGTATATGTTCTCAATGTTGATTCACCGCCTATCTCTTATTCAGGGTGTATTGAAACATGTAGTAGCCTCTTACATTGGAATAGATCATTGGTAAATGGTCATTCACATTTCCTTTCATGACATGAAGTGTATGCATTCCGGATAAGTACTTCTCAATCTTCTCGTACCACGCATCACCAGTACCTCCTGATACGATCAGGTAATTATAATCGCGAAATGCACTTGTAATACTTTTGGCCCTCTCGATCGCATCCTTAAATACTTCATCACTGGCTGCAGATAACAATGGCTCCAACGGACGGTCTTCTGTTTTCATTTCCTCTTCATTCAGGCAGGTTACTTTACCAGCAGTCAGATTCTTCTGAAGTGCCTGGATACGAATCTCCTCATTCATCTCTTCCATGATCTTTTTTGATGTTGTCTTAAATACCTGGCGCATTCCAATTTCGTCAATTGATTCTTTACATGTGATGGTCCTGCTCTTGATACCATAAAAATCAAAGGTTCCAAACCCGATATCCATTACCAGCACATTTCCAAACAGGTAGTCTTTGGCATTTGCAATGTATTTACCGTCATCCTTGATAAGTACAGAATACAAGGAACCAGCAGGCTGAGGCATGACAAAGATATTTTCAGGCTTCACTGCTAGTGAGAACTTTCTCCACGGTCTGTTACCAAGTTTGATTTCAAAGTTTCCCTGTTTCGATAATGCTTTTATGATCGCTGGTCGGTCAGCCGTTTCGTAGGAAGACGGAAGGCCGGTTTGAATAACTACCTCACGATTGTCCTGTTTATCCAGAATTGCGATTGCGATAGATGCATTGCAGAGGATTTTAAATGTTTTGTTCCCATAACGCTTTCTGGAATACAGTTCTCCATCTGTATCATTTGTTTCATCACTGCTGATCATATCCTGTGCGGATTGGCCTAGCATATACAATTCATTTGTATCTAAATCACGGTATAAGATGTCCTTTTCACTTGTTACTGAAAGCATATCTCCATCAATTTTCCTTGCGTAACTAGGAAAACAGAAATATCCATTCTCATGATACACTTTCATACTGGAATACCCCGCATCCAGCCCAATAATATACTTTTTTGCTTTCGGATGTGTTGTTGTCCGGACAATTTCTTGTCTTGTTCTGAATTCTTTTGTGTCCATAACGATTTCCTTTCTAAAATTATTTGTGAAGTTTTACTGCATTAATATGGTAGATTTGCTGAAAGAATACTTAATTACTTAATATCTAGTGGATCTGTAAGAGTTAAAAAAAAAGGAATCATAATCTGATTCCTTTTAAAGTTCATTATGATTACCGGCGCGTAAAACCCCAGACCGGCGAAGTCGCTCGTGGTCTATGACGTACATTTTCGAGCTTTTTTGTATAAAAATTTTTTTGGTTATAAAAAATTTTTTCCTTACTATTCCCTACCTGGTTAGTTATATCTAACATAGTGCTCAACCCTTACTGGTGATTCTTTCACTGGCACGCCGCTTTGCTGGGCTTCAATCATCTTTCCGTTTCCAATATAGATGGCCACATGGCCTGGGGTCCAGCAAATATCTCCAGGTTCAGGGTTATCGACAACCGTACCGTTGTCTAAAATTTCTTGACTTGTTCGCGGAATAGAAATTCCAGCTTGACTGTAGCAATATTGCACCAATCCAGAGCAATCAAGTCCAACTCCTGGTGTACTTCCACCCCATACATATGGAACTCCGATCTGTGAATAAGCTGCATTTACTATTATTTGTCCTTTTTCAGATGTTGGCGTAAAATCTTTATACAGATTATAATAGTAATGAGCTGCTTCTATTCTGTGTGGCATATTGGGTTTTCCGGCGCGTTCAAACGACCTTTCGAATGCTTCAACAGCCCAATCAATATCCGTACTACTTTTGAAATTATTAAAACCTCCGTAATAATTGTTCAATTTACTTAGCGTTGTAGGATCTCCGCCCTGCAATTCGCTTATAAGAAAATCCAATTGACACTGTAGGTCGGTCCAATCCTTTCCTTTGGATTGAGCGTAATTGTACAAGTTAAGCCAACGCCCCGCTTTTTTATTTATATTTTCCCACTGACAAATACCTGCTGCCGGACCATTTCCATTGCTTTGGATGCTAGTTGGGTTTACACCAGATTCTTGATCCATGTTTCCAAGTATCGCTGCGGTACATTCTTTTGAAAAGCCTGATGAAGTAAGGTAACTCCATACTTGCTCTGCATAATTACTTCCTTGTAAGATACCAACTTTATCAGTAAGTGTGCAATCAAATAAACTGTTGAAATAGTATGTGGTAAGCGTAACGGTTGCATCTGTGTATGTGATGGATTTTCCATTCTTGTCTTTTACGGTTTCTGTAGTTGTAGAAACAGAAGTTGTATGAGATCCGTTATATAATTTTCTTATATAATCTTTTACTTTATTTTCGCCAGCATCTTCGAGATCGAAATCAAAATATACTGTTGCCATGGATAAAATTTCGGCAGAATTTGTTGTTTCGGAAAATTGTACTTCTGGCTGGTGTTCCTCTGTGCTATAAGCTTCTTCATTCTTTTTATCCACGTATACTACAGAAAAGTTTCTATATAGAGAACGCATATCACTGATTTCTTTATTTTGCTGTTCGTAGCACTCTTTAATCTGACCTAATGCCATTTCTTTTATACTATCTTCGTTTTGTGAAAAATCAAAAGCACTTGATATAATTGCTAAAATAAGTATGATGATTATAATAAAGAATCCAATCAGTAAGAAGATCGTTACCATTGCAGATAAAATAGTTGCAATGAAGGAAAAAACGGAACCGATTGCACGAAATATCCTGTTTTTAAAATCAAATACTTTCGTCAGCATATTGATTGGCTTTGCCAGGAAGGTTTTGTTGAGTGAATTTAAAACTTTTTCCTTCATTCGTTGCTTAAACTCTAATCGTTTTGCTCGCAATCTTCTTTTTATAGAAGATGGATAGATGCGGTCTCCGTAATGTTTTATCTCATTTTTGATACGAGTAATTTTACCATTAATTTCTTTTCCTTTTTTTACTGTTTTTTTTGCATTTTTTCCGATTTTTTTTACACTTTTCGGAACCGTTTCCGACGGGACTTTTTTGACGATCGCTGTTGCGATTTTTGCTGCAGCTTTTGCTGCAAGCTTTATTGATATTAGAGCCATTCGTGTTGGAACTGCAATAATAGAACGGATCATTTTGGCTCCAATACGTGCAGTTGTCATTGCTTTTATTATCGTTGAATAAGCTAAAAATAGAGCATAGCCTCCATCTGTTTGTCTCATATATCTAGCTGCTCTTCTTAGCCCGAGTTTTCTCAATGCGTGAAAGCGTCCGTGGTTTACAAAAATAGTTTCAGCCTGTGCTGAATAAGCCAGCATTGTTATCATTTCTATTAGTTCAGGAGTTAACTTACCTTTGTTTCGAAATAGGTATCTTCCGATATTTACCAAAAGTAATTTTCCATAACCTTTAATTGGAGCTAATCCTTGCTCCATTAACATAGCGTTTATTCCCTTTTGGAACCGGCGGATATCCTTTTTGCTGTGAAACGTTGTATTGATTCCGTACTTTCCATACACCTTTTCTCCGCCAGCTTCAATTAAAAGAGAATTATAATGAGCACACATCTTTACGAAATTGTTGTTAAAACCTTTTGATAGCGATGTCATTATGTTATCTGCAATAAGAGCAGCGGCTACTCCAGCTGTGTCCTGCATAGATTGAAAACCACGTCTTACATCTGTTCCTTGTGTGGCTGTATAAACAAGGAAACGGGTACCGGTTTTTATAAATAATCGTTCCAATGCTGCAATTCTGTGTCCTAGTGTTCCAGGACTAGAGAATTTTTTGAAATCAATCTCTTTATTTACATTTTCACGATTTGATTTTTTTATTCCAAGAGCGCATGCTTTATCCGTTCTTTTATCTTTTGATTTTTCAGTATCAGATGTCTTTTTTGCTCCAAGGGAAACATTATCTAAAACGTTATAGTCAGAATCTCTTTTTAATTCATCCCTCGCAGATCGTTTTGTATTTTTTTCAGGTCTTTGAAGGAAAGGGCTTTTTTGTTCCTGAATTTTTTCATAATGTACTCTCTGTGCTTCAGCTACATTTTTATTAATTCCTTTATTGATAGTTAGCTTCTTGCCAGCTACTTGTTCATGTTGTGATACGATTTTTCTGTTTGTTTTGTTATTTTTTATGGTATGATCTGTTCCACCAATAAAATTTTCATTTTTCGTATGAGTCGGATTTTTCTTTTTATCAACTCCGGTTCTTTCAGAGGATGAGTTATTCTCTGTTGTTCTGCTGTTACTTTGATCTTTAATTTTCGGAACTACTTTTTTTTCATTTATTTCGCTTTGGTTTAGGGTATTTTTTGGTACAACGATTGGAACTACCTGATGCGGTTTTTTTGTCTCCTCAAGAATAGATTGAACTTTCTTGTGTACGGTATCTTGGAATTCTCTTTGCGCATCTTGTACATTCTTATTGATATACGGGTCTTCCTTGATATTCTGTTTTTCTATTTTTTGCTCAGATACCACGCGGTTCTGATTTGATTCGAGAGGACTCTGTGTTGTACCGGATGTTGACGGTTTTCTTCTGTTTTCAGTTTCACTACCACCAATTCTGGAAGCGTGCTTTTCTGTATGAGAAGTTGAAATTCTCTCATTCTCCTTTGGTGCATCTGCCAATGAAGATATCTGATATGAAGAAGTAGATTTTGTACTAGCAAAAGAATGTTCCCTTTTCTGTACGACTTCCATATGCTGTCTCTGAGCATCCGCTATATTCCTATTGATATGATCGGAACTTTGTGGTTCCTGACTTTTCGGTTCATAACTATGACCGGAAGGAATCTGTGTCGTACTGGATGTTGGCGGTTCTCTTCTATTTTCAGTTTCACTCTCACCAATTTGGGAAGTATGGATCTTCTCTTTATAAGATACAGAATGTTCTCTTCTGCATTCGATACAGTCAATTCCTGAAGACTTAATTACATCTTCATGTTTAATTGTATTGGAGTTCGAAATTTTCTCTTTAAATTTTGTCATATCTGCAGTAATAGAAGGTATGCTTGTATCTTTTGACCTAACATCATTAAAGGTATGCTCTTTCTTTTTCACATCAGCATGAAATTCTTTCTGAGCATCTTCGAGATTTTTATTGATGTGATCATTTTTATGCTTTTTTGCCATTGGTATTTTCATCTCCTTTCTCCGTTTAATATGGAAGATTTCATGAAGAAATGAAAAAAGCAGTCACCTAATGGTACAATGTCATTAAGATAAGAGTCGTTCGAGGTCTTGACACCCTGAGACAACTGCAAATCTATAAAGCGACATTAAGTTAAGAACTTACAAAATCAAAAGAAAATGTCTATCGAGATATAAAACCAACGGTAGGCATTTTTTTATTTGCATAAATATTAAAAATAGACATGCTTTTAGAACTGATTTTTTTTGCCAGCCTGAATAAAGGTACACAAACCAAACAGCCAATTTCGATTTGAGATTTCGCTTATCTGAGTTTGTAGCACCGATACATTGCAACAAAAAAGAATCGTTATCTTGCTTTTTTGAAGAAATAACGATTCCTTTATTTTTATCTTTGTCTATATAAATATTCTTTGTAATTTTACAATGAATTAAATGCAACGCTCTTATTAAAAATTGTGTATACGTTACCAGATGTGTTAATCAACACCCAAGTGTGTATTTAATTCAGTATACAACATAGGATTATCGCTTAAAAAATCTCTTACCGTGTAGCCAATTTCAATTAGTTCTTTAGAATTAGAACGTCTAAATCTTTTATAAGCGCAAGAGGTGGCTCCTAAAATATCTTCATAATTATCTCTTAAAGAACCATTATATCCATAAATGGATGGATAGCCATAATCAGATATATCCACTACATAAAATGGTATATCTCTTAATTTAACATTTTTACCATATTCTCTGATATACTTAATAGCTGAATGTAGATTATCTACCCAAACTATCGAAGTGTCACAAAAATCATATTTACAAATAACAATTCTCACAGCATGATTATAGTTATCTTTCTCCATCTTTGTGATTATACCTGTATGAAATGAAATATCACTAGGGTGTCCACTATGAACTCCCCATTCACAAAAATTATAACCTAATTTCAATGACTCTGTGTATAATTTATCTGCTTTAGTTTTAATATTGTTTTGACTATTTCTAATGATATGTTTACAAAACATATCTATTAACTTCATATTCAGCAAATATTCTGGAATATCATCATTGATTTTAATATTCAAATCATTCATATTTTAGCCTTTCTGCAATACAAATCTTCATAACATTTGCAACCAATACCAGTGCAGTACGAACAGCCACCTTCATAATTGCAAAAACAATTATGTGGCACTTTCCAATGTACCCTTGACTCCACAACCTCTTCAAAGCCAAATAAAGACATAAGCGTATGTAAATTTGGTTTGTCATTATTCGGCAAACGCCAACAGCTACAATAAACAGATTCATGTACACCATTTAACATTTCTGCAAATAGTTCTTGCATATAACCTTTATGTCTGTGTTCTGGACGAGTACAAGTCCAGTCTATTTCTAAATGACCGTATTCGCTATTAGAAGTAAGTCCAGACATTGCAACTAGTATATTATCCTTGAAGTGCAAATAATACCTGTCCTCTAAGTTTTCGTATGGTTCTAAATTGTTTTTATCTCCGAAACATAACTGCATAAGCTGTTGTATTTGTTCTTTATCATCTGTTGTACTTTTTCTAATCTTTATACAATCCTTTAATTAATAAAAATTGATATTGCTATCAAATGTATTTTTTATAAGAAACTTCATTAACGGATTTCTTGTCCTTAATTCAAATAAATAAAATCAGCAAAAATCATCAAGTCCGTTCTTAAGTGCTAATGCCCTTAAACGTCTTTGATGAGGAGTCCCTAACTTCTTCATCATAAAATAAAATGTAGAACCAAATGGGCAATCGGACAATTCACCAAAAACAGTATACCCCAGTTTTTCATAGAATGGTCTTGCTTGAAAATCCCAAGTTTCAAAATAAATCCCAATTAAGCCATTATCTTCAGCATATATCTCAGCTTGATGCATTAATTTTGAGGCATATCCTTGACCTCTATATTCCTCATCTATCCATAAACAATCTCCATGCCACCAACCATACTGTATGTGACCCAATAAACCACCTATCAGCTTTTCGTCATCATATAAATAAAAATCATGGTTATTATCAATTGTTGGTGTGATAGGACTATTTTCCTTCAACCAAGAACATTTTTCTCTGTTTAATTTTCTAAGATTAGTTCTAACAACATCTGCTATGGACTTTTCGTGTCCTTTAATTACTTTTAACATAATGCATACTCCTTTAATCAATAAAATTGATATTGCTATCAAACGTATTTTTAATGATAAATTTCATTAACTGATTTCTTGTCATGCACGAATATCTTTTCTTTAAATCATTTTCCGTGATAATCCTTTCTTTTGAAGAAGATAAAAATTCATATTCAACATCAGAATCTTCTATAAAACAGCCTGTTTCATAGAAACCATTTC
>ERZ1026874.225-NODE-225-length-39053-cov-10.747167_pt1 | contig 39053 bp, 24 predicted proteins | sample MGYA00380167_ERZ1026874 | MGnify/ENA primary metagenome ERZ1026874 (study PRJEB33269, sample SAMEA4719803) | human gut metagenome | biome: human-associated habitat; feature: organic feature; material: feces | place: Cameroon | collected 2013-10 ...
AAACGAAAGTCTTAAAACTTTCGTTTTTATTGTTGAGGTGCCGCCTATCTTCGCATTAAGCAGAGATAGTGCAAACCGAGCACAATACAAAACGAAAGTCTTAAAACTTTCGTTTTTATTGTTGAGGTGCCGCCTATCTTCGCACTAAGCATGCATGTAAAACGTTTCAATGTAACGGAAAAATATTCATGGAAAGTTCATGGACTTTTATGCCCTTTCCATCCCCAATAAAATGGGATATATAAATGTCTATCCCCTAAAAATATGAAGATTTGTATTTTTCACAAAATCCTCCATCTCAAATTTGTGTGTCCCATTGAAAGGTACTAACTTTGCAGCCCATAGTATAACCTAAATAACAAATTTAATGTATAAACAAACATTTAAGAAGTTCTCGCTGTTATGGAGCTTGATGTGCTTAGCGATTGTTTTGCAAGCACAGATACCAGCGGGCTATTATGATGGTGCTAAAGGTGCTAAAGGTAGCAACTTGAAGACAGCACTTTTTAAAATTGTGTCTGGGCATAAAGCACTGTCGTATGATGACTTGTGGAATGCCTATAAAACAACTGACGTGCGTAGCGATGGTAAAATTTGGGACATGTATTCAAGCAAAACCAACTACAGCGTCAACGACCACGGTGGTGGTTATCGTAAGGAGGGCGATATGTTTAATCGCGAACATTCTTTCCCCAAAAGTTGGTTCAATGATGCCAAACCCATGTTTACCGACCTTTTCCACCTCTATCCAACTGATGGCTATGTTAACGGACGCCGTAGCAATTATCCCTATGGAGAAAATAATGGTGAAAAGTATAGTTCGGCAGATGGCTTTAGCAAATTAGGAAAATGCACAACCGAAGGTTATTCGGGTATAGTGTTTGAACCTAACGACGAGTATAAAGGCGATCTTGCACGTACTTATTTCTATATGGCAACAGCCTACGAAGATCGCATCTCAAGCTGGAGTTCACCCATGCTTTCGGGCAATGCCTATCCCGCCTATGCTAAATGGGTGGTTAACATGTTGTTGCGTTGGGCAAAGGAGGATCCTGTAAGTCAAAAGGAAATTGACCGCAACAATGCTGTTTATAAAATCCAACACAATCGCAACCCCTTTATCGACTACCCAGGTTTAGAGCAATATGTGTGGGGCGCACAGACTAGCACAGCCTTTGATCCTGACAATTACGAAGGTGGCACAGGTGGCGGTGGTGTAACACCTCCTAATCCTCCTGTACCCTCTGTTGTAGTGGCACCCACCTTCTCACCAGCAGCAGGCGTTGTAACAAAGGGTAGCACTGTGACCATTTCAACTCCAACCAAGGGGGCAACAATCTACTACACCGTTAACGCAGGCGAACTCAAAACTGCTTTCGAGAAGGCAGAGGTTGTAATCAACGAAAATACGACCATAAAGGCCTACAGCATGTTAGGCGAGAACAAGAGTAACGAGGTGGTTGCCACTTACACTGTTGTTACACAACCCACAGAGGGCGAAAATGTTTATGTGCTCACAACCGATGCTTCATCGCTCGCTGCAGGCACCAAGTTCCTTATTGTTTGCACCAGTCAGCAAAAAGCTCTCTCTGCAGCAGCAACTAAGTTTCGTCAACCAGCATCCGTAAGCATTGCTGCAGACCATAGCATCGCCACAACAATCGTAAATTCCGACTCTCATGAACTCTATCCTGTAGAACTCACTTTGGTGGGAACATCAGATGCTTGGAGCATTTTGGATGCAGCAACTCACACCTATTTGGCAATTGAGAAAAATGCCAATGCTCTTTCATCAATAGCTAATAACACAAATCTCAATGCGCAGTGGACCATCTCAATTTCTGATAAGGAGGCAACCATTACGAATTGTGAATACACAGCGCGTAGCATTCGTTACAACAAAGAGCAACCGCGTTTCTCAACCTACACAGCCAATCAGCAGCCTGTGCAGATTTATGTATCGGCAGCCAGCACCTCGTTGTTGCAGCCTGCAACGTCTGTTCAGCAACACGTAATTGTTTACGATCTTAACGGACAATTTGTGCGTGTAGCAAGTAGCATCAATGATGCATTTACAGGGCTTCCTGCAGGCTTATATATTGTCAACGGAAAGAAAGTGCTCGTACGTTGATTTTACTATTACCCCTCTATTTTATAAGTATAATTTGGGAGACAACGAATTACTCCGTTGTCTCCCTTTTTTTTGGTATTTGTGTGTTGCATGATGTTTAGGTCACTAATTTCGTTTTTACTTGTTTACTAGGAGAATACTTCGTGTTTGATTAACTCGTACATGTTTATCGATAGACTTGAAAAGGGAATATTGAACACGGATTTTGCTGATTGTACTAATTCTATTCTCCTCGGATTGAAAAGAATGAAAAGGGGGATTGTTTTCTGCAGCAGTATGGAGGTTTTTATTGGTTTCACATGTAGTCACTCGAGGACTATGGCATTCTTGGATGGAATTTTTGATGAGTTGTTTTACGCAGTTGTATAAGCAAGTTAACCAATAGAATAGCCTAATCAGTACCATATAAGTGTTACTGGAGTTTTATTTAATTGAAACTCCAGTAACAGTTAGCTGAAACTGCAGTACCAATTATATGGTACTAAAAGAGGTACTGAGTGTGATAGAAAAACATAAAAGATTAAGTCCTATTTTAGAAATAAAAATAATATGAGATATCAAGCGATATACAAAAGATGCACAATGTTGAGCATATAAACAAAGAAATTATTCGCGCCAGCTTCATCTCTAACAGAGTGAGGCTGGCGCGTAAATAGTTGTAAATATCAAATTAAGGGAAACTCGAGTAACAAATAATAGTTAAGTTGTGGTTTATCTGGGGCAAATTCTATTCCTTGCCAATCAGCACCACGGCATAGGCAGAGATGCCTTCTTCGCGTCCGGTAAAGCCAAGGTGTTCGGTGGTGGTAGCTTTGATGCTAACATCGTCAGTGCTGACACCCATAAGTGGTGCAAGACATGCCTTCATGGCAGGGACATGCGGATTGAGTTTAGGACGTTCGGCACATACTGTTGCATCCACATTGCCTACATGCCACCCTTTTTCAGCTAACAACGCAACGGTGCGCTGAAGCAAGATTTTGCTATCGGCTCCCTTATACTCGGGCGCGGTGTCGGGAAAGTGGTAGCCTATGTCGCGCATGTTGGCAGCCCCTAAGAGTGCATCACAAATGGCGTGAATCAGTACGTCGGCATCGCTGTGACCCAAAAGTCCCAAGGTATGCTCAATTTTTATGCCGCCTAGCCAAAGCTCGCGGTCGGGCACAAGACGATGTACGTCGTAGCCCATTCCTACTCTAATCTTTATCATTTGCGTCGTCCAAATAAGTCGCGAATTCCGTCCATGTCGAACGAGAGTGAAACGCGAAGGGTTTGATCAAGAGGGTTAGAAGCTGAGGTGGCGATAACGTAGCCAGCATCAATTGCCAATACATTCATGCGGAAACCAGCACCTACGGTGGCATATTTGCGGTTGCCTTGCATTTCGCTTTCGTGGTGATAACCTGCACGGAGTGTAAATTTATCGTTGTAAGTGTATTCGGCACCTATGCTCCAGTTTATTTCTTCCATTTCGCCTTTAAAGCCACGTTCTGAATCGCCAAACGATGAGAAAATGCCACTGATGGACGACTTATTGTAATATTCGTTGTTAAGTCGTTCTTGGTAGTCCTCGTCTAATTCATCGGGCTTTTGCAAGGGCATTGTGGGGACTAAGAGTTTGTTGGCATCTGCACTAAAGCTGATGCGGTTGTATTCGTTGAGTGGTATCAGGTAGCTTAAACCCAAACGGAGATTGGTGGGGATGAAGTAAGAGCGGTCATCACCATACGATATTTTGCTACCAATGTTGTTGATGTTTAAACCCCAAGCTAGCTGGCACTCGCGCTGTCCCATCATGAGGTAAGTGTTGTAGTAGAGCGCAATGTCGGCTGCAAAAGCTGAACCTGCAGTGGAGTTGTCGTCGTAGTGCCCCGTAATGTCGGAGTAGATGTAGCGCAAGCCTACGGCAGCTGAGAACTTCTCGCTCAACATGCGCGAGTAAGCGGCATCGAAACTCATTTCATAGGGTTTAACGGTAATGCCATGGCTACCCTCAACATCGCCCAAGGTGAAGTAGCGTAGTGAGGCACTGAGGGCTTGGTAGTCGCCCAAGCGTACATAGCCTGCGGCATTGAGCAAGGCAATGCCTGTGGTGAGTTTGCGCAACCAAGGTGTGTAGTTGAGTGCAAATCCTGCACGCGAGATGGTGAAGGGGTATTTGGCTGGATTCCAGAACTGTGAGTGTACATCGGGGTCGGTGGCAGCACCCACATCGCCCATACCGCCAGCACGTGCATCGGGAGCAATGCCGAGTGAGACAACTGCTGTGCGAACGGGGTTAAATTGGTCGCGTATATCGTCGTCGGCATAACTTGTGGCTGTTGAGCCTACCCAAGCAAGGAATAGGGCACTTGCTAAGGGGATGGCCCGGTTATGTTGTGACTTAAAGCCAGGTAATTTGCGAACTTGCATATGTTTGTGTTTATTTTATAATCAGTTTTTTTGTTTTTGTGTGGCTTTTACCCATTTTACTACGATAGAGGTAGACACCTGCGGGTAGGGGGCTACCAGCGTAGTCGGTTTGGTTCCAATCTACGGCATTATATTGGTTGCCAGCGGGAAGTGTGCTTTCGTTGTGCCACACACGCATGCCTGTTAGGTTGTAGACCTCGGTAAGGATGTTTCTCGCTTCGGTGAGATTCTGTCCTATCTTGTAGTTGGTGATGAAGCGCGTAGTTGCTGATAAGGGCACTGCAATTACATCGAAATCGGCAGTGGCATTGCCCCCTTCTTGCACGTTAAATGTGAGTGTGGCAGTTGTGGCATTGCCAAAAACATCCCACACGCGGAGCGAGGCGGTGTGTCTGCCTACTTGGAGTGCGCTGAGTGGGTATTGCAAGGTGCCTTGCATGTAGGAACCGTAGTCGAAGGTGAAGTAATCATTCACCACTATGCTTTGGTCTCTGCGACCATCAAACCACAATTCCATGTCGTGTCCAAGGTTACCCGTCATCATGGAGATGCCTGTGGAGTCGGTTACCGAGGCATAGAGAGTAGCCGAGGTGCCGATGATGCCCCCATCGGGGAAGTCGGGGGTGCCCATATAGAGGTAGACGTTAGGACCTAAAGTGTCAGCTTGAGCAAGCTGTGTGCTACTATTTATGCAGAAGTTTGAGAATTGTCCGTTATAGTGTGCTTTGGTGCTGTCTTGTTCGGTGTAGAGCGAGAGCAAACACTTGTTGGGCGAGAAGGTGGTGCCACGCGGAATGATGGTTTCGATGGTAAAGCGTCCTGCAGAGACTTTCACTTTACCCTCGAAGAGGGTTTGCGTGTAGTCATCGTATTGGTAGTCGGCTGCCGAACTGTTGCCGTAGCCCTTGCACACGATGTGTTGTTGGGGGGCAAAGAGTGTGGCGTAGAGTGTGCCGTTAAAGTTGGTGTCGGGGGTCTGTGCTGCTTCGGTAGCATTGACATAGCCCGAGAATGTTACTTTACCGCCTACTGGAATATTGGTCACCGCTGTGCTGTTGGCATTTTGCCCATTGATGCTGTCGATGTAAACACCCTTTTCGGCGTATGCCAAAATGATGGCAGGGTCGCCCAAAAGGGCATATTTCATCTTGTTGCGTGAGGAGTCGTAGCCAATGGTGTTGACGATTCCTGACGAACCGCCTACGAGTTCCACTTTGGTGCGACGTAGCGCATCGCCTATGCTGTAACGTTTTCCGTTCTCGTCTTTAGCAAAGAGGTGCTTAATGAGTCCTCGGTTAAGCGAGCGGTTGTAATTGGCAAATACCGAACGTGAGGCGCAAATTACGCCCAATGAACCTCCTTCGGTATTGTAGATTACATTACGACCGATGTCGTTGCGCGATTGGTCGTAGGGGGTAATTTCGCATGAGGCAAAAATCCACAAGGGCAATGTGGCACTTTTGTTTTTTGAGAAATCTTCTTTATCGAGTAAGAAGGAGTGCGATAAGCGGTCGGGACTTCCATGTCCGTTGTAGTTGAAGATCAAGGCCCCTGTTTGCATAGCACGTAGGATGCGGCTTGTGGCTTCGGGGAAGGTTGTGCCTTTAGCCTCGTAGGTGGCTTCGTAGGCATCGGGGAAGACGCGGCGCAACATAAAGGCATCGTTGGCGGAGGCTATTACTTGTTTGCAAACTGTTTCGGCATCTTGCATGTGGAGGTTGTTGTCACCCACATCGCCAATTGCCCACATGCGGTTTTGCCAAGCACCTGGTTCACGATTGAAGAGGTAGCGTTGGGTTTTGTCGACAAGTTGTTTGGCTTCTTCTTCGGTGGTACATATAAAGCGTCCCACACCCAGGTCTATTTTTTCGTAGGTGATGTTTGCACCTTCGTTGTCGTCGAGCAGTGCATAGTAGTCGTCTGTGACAAAATCATTCAGACTGCCAATGCCATACGTGCCACTGTCGTTTTCGGTAGAGCTGCGTTCGTATGCCAACAGGTAGTTGTCGGGATTTTCTTTTTTCCACTCACTGGTAATCATGCGGTTATCATAGGCACAGTTGCCAAACAACAGTAAGTAGCGCGGAGCGTCGGCAGTAGAGGCTGCGCGGTCGTAGAGCATTTTTAGGTAGCGACGATAAGCAGAAGCATCGGGGGTTCCCGATGAAAATTCATTGTATATTTGGTCGGCTCGTACCACTTTTACACGCAAATTTTGTGCTTCGCGGTGTAGCTTTGCCAGGCGTTCGGCTTGTGCTGTAAGTTTGCCTGAGGCGGGCACAATAATCACGTAGTCGTAGGTACTGTCGGCATGCAAGTCTTGATTTTCGATGTTGCCTACGATGGTTGGTGTGTCGTAGCTTTTTTCGATATCAGCAATAACAAAGCGCTTGGTGCCATCGGCAGCTGTGGCTTTGTAGGTGCCGTTTTCAAGTGTGCCAGGTAGCTCAGCCAAAGTGCTTTCGGCATCACCAATTTGCCACACGCGGGTATTTGCGGTGGCATTATTGACGTGCAAGGTTACAGCACCTTGTGTAGCGGGGCTGAAGGCTGCAGTGGGGTTGTTGGCTGAAAGTTGTTGGGTGTAGCTGGCATATAGGTAGCCTAAGTGTCCAGTGGCGGGAGTTACTATGGCTATGTTGGCTGTTTCGCCCACGTTGGCTGTGAAACTTCCTCGGCAGCCACGTGCTACTTCTTCGGTGCCTATACTGCCTAAGTCTTTGGTTACTTTGGCACTTGTGTCCTCGTTTACTGCAATGACAAACTTGTTGGTGGTTGTGCCTGTTTTGCCCGATATGCGATAGGCTATTTGGCAAGGGGCACCCGTGTTGCCTGGCAACTGCATGCGGTAGTATGCACCATTTTGTAAGTCTTTCTCATCGAAAAACTCACGACCACCTCCATACCACATATACGTTTCGTTCATGACTAATGAGTGTGCGGTAATGGTGGTGACGTCTTGTGCGGTGTTACCAGCCTCGTTAGCAGCGAGCGTGCTGAATGCGGCAGGTGTTTCACCTTCTTGTGCTTCGGTAAGAAAGTAGTAGCTGTATTTTGAGAATGTGTTAGTGGTGAACTTTGTGTTGCTTTGGTAGTTTATCACTCCTTCGGCAAAAAAGAGTAGCGAACCGCTGTGACGATAAAGTGGTACTTCGTTGAGGTCGTCGATTAGGGCATCGGATCCTGTGAAGGTGAACTTTTCGTTGAGCAGTCGTCCACCATAGCCATACAGACGCACTTTGTTAGGGTCGTTGAAGCCTGCTTTTTTAAGTTGGGCATCGGTGAGTTGGTAGATGCCTTCTTTGCTGACGCGTATTTTTACCCATTTGCCAGTGGCAAGTACGGAGTGGTTGGCATAGCGATTGATGCGTTCTACACGTTGCATGTTTTGCATTATGCGACGAGTGGCACGGGGGAGTTGCGGACCTTTAATGTAGGGTACGAGGTTATAGTTTTTTACTTCATACCATGCACCCTTGCGGTTAACGATGGGCACGTAGTCTACTTCGACCCAAGTATCGCCACGGCTCTGTGAAAAGTGTGGGTTGAACTGTACTTGGCTTTGGGCTTCGAACCCCAAAGCTTGTAATTTTGCCACGGTTTTCTGTGAGAGTTTGGCGTATTCAGGATATTCTATTTTAAAGCATACCGTGTCGGTGGGCAATAGTTGTCCCATGTTGAACTGAGCTACCTGTTGGTAGCTTTGTGCATGCAGACTGGTTGTTGCCCAAAATGCGAGTAGTATGGGGATGCTTTTTCTCATAATGCTATGGGAAGGGATGTCGTTTTTTGGGGGGGAAAGGATTTTTCAAAAAAGAATTCCTAAAAAGAATGGTTCCTACCCCCGTTTTTTTATTTGATATTGAATGCAAGCACTTCTTGCTCTTCGCAACAAATGCTTAAGTGGTCGTCAATGTGCACTTGCTGTTCGGCTACTTGTAGCGGAATGAGTAGTAGGTCGCCTTGGCGCATGGTGTAGAATTGACTGACGTCTGCAATGAGTTGGTCGGCAACTGCTTTCACCTTTTGCACATTAAGGACCGTGTTGACTTGGGTATCGGCAATGTGCAAGGAGAGGTTGATGGCTGTTTCTGCATCCTCAGCCTCTGTTTCAGTATCGACCATTGTTGATGGGGTGGGGATGGTAGTCTCAGCCACTGCCACCGCATTGTCGAAACCCAAGGCTTTGTCCCAAGGTTTTTGTTGCGCTTGTAACTGTGCGAGTAGGTCGCGTGCTACAAAGTGAACGGCTAGAGTTAAGTCCTTGTAGTAGCGGTGTGCAAATTGAGGGTGAATGCTACGTCCCAAGCGGTTGATGCGAATGCAGGCACAAAGTTGCACCATGCATTGTTGCGTGAAGTCGGGGATAAAGAAGGGGCGCTTTTGGATGAGCAGTGCCGAGTCGGGCATGAGTGCCGTACTCACATCTTTATATAACGCAGTTTCACCATTATTATTGTTTGCGAAAAATCTGAATATTTTCATTTTTGTAAATTATCTGTTGAGCGTGAACTTGATGCTCACACCAAAGTCTTGCGTTGTTACGGGATAAGAGCTGGAGGTGAGCAGAGGCTTGTTCATTTGTCGGTCGTAGTAGGCAGTGAGTGTGAGCAGTTTGCTCAGCGCATAGTCTGCCGAGAACGACACTTGCACAGCCTTGTTACCGCTTGTGGCTTGCGTGAGCTGCGTAAGAATATCGCGGTTCAGCGCGTTCTGATTGCGGAAGGTGAGGTCGAGTCGCAAGTTCATGTCGTTAGCAAAGCCCTTGTTGCTGGCTGCAGCATTTTTGCTTCCTCCGCCCTTTTGCTTACCTCTAATGGTGCGCTTGGGGGCAAAGAGATTGAGGTCGGCAATTTTATATCCAAAGCCAACTACAAAGTCGTTAGAGCGTGTTTCGGCTAACTGTTGCGAGGTCATGCTGAGTGTGAGTACACGAGTTTTACGCATTTCGACCTTTGCTGTGAAATTGTTTTGGAAGGTCATGTCTACACCAATTAGGGGCGAGAAGCTCTCGTTGATGCTCACGGTTGTGACATCGTACATACAACTTGGGATGGGATTGCCCGAAACCACATCGTTGATAAAGCCAAACCCATTCATATATTCCATGTAGCTGGTGTAGGTGTTGTAGGAGCCTACCGAATAGACACTCTTGTAGGAGTGGTTGAGGTTGAAGCTCTTAAACACTTTCTTCATCTTAGGCAGTTTTGAGAGTCCACCATAGGAGATGCTCCAGTTGGGCAACATTTTGAGTAACGAGGGGAAGATGTCTAAGCCACTGTTGCCTAAGGTATAGGTGTCGAGGAATGCGGGAATCATTACCTCAGGGGCATAAGCACTTACGGTTCCGTTGGCGGGGTCGAAGGGCTTGCCTGCTAATTTTGAGCCTATAGGGTAGGTGGCATTTGCATATTGACTTTCCACTTGCTGACGGTACCCCTCGAGCGAGTTGACAAACTTGCTGAAGGTTTTGCTCTTGTAGCCCTTATCGGGAGAGCCCGTTTTTTCGAAGGCACTGCCAATTGAGATGGTTGTCATGGTGAATGAACCCGTTTGCGTGGTAGGCATGCCATCGAACATAAACTGGATGCTGCGGTTGCGTGTGGTGTTGCGCGACGCATTGAGGTCGATTTTCACATCGCGGAAAGGCTCGAGTGTGGCACGCAGCTGTAATGACTCGGTGAGATTGGAGGTGGCTGGTGTGGTTACACTATCAGCCATGAGCAACCAACCGCGTTCTGCAGCGTGGCGCACATAACTCTCATCGGTTGCACCAAAGGCAAAGTTGAGACCTGGGGCTAACGACCCAGCTCCCTTGCTTTGTCCGAAAACGTCGCCAATTTGCGGTAGGAAGCCTGGCACACTCATGTTAAAGCGGTTGGTGTAATTGATGCTTAGGTTGCGTACCATCATGAGGAAGCGCGAACCCATTTGCAAACCCTTGTACCAACCTTGGTCTTCAGTGCGTTTTTTGGGTGTAACCGTCACTTTTAGACGTGCGGTGTCTTGCGAGAGTATGAGTATTTTGTTATTGTCTAACACCTTGAAGCGGATGGGGTAACGCGTTCCGTCAGGGCGGAGTGCTGTTACACGTAGCTTCTTTGAGCGCTGGTTGTGCTGCAACACTTGGGTAGTGTCGGCTTTCAGCGTGAGTTCTTTTTGGAAGGCTTTCTTGGTGTTGGCACCTTTCTTTTTATCCTTCGGGGTTTGCGCATATTTGCGGTTCACTTTTTTCAAGAAAGGTACATAGTTATAGAGCGTCTCCATGTTGAGGCGTCCGTTGGCTGTGATGTTTCTTGAGTTGTTGATGGTGTTGCCAAGAGTGGTGCCGTTTTCAAGTTCAGAACCTCGTGCCCAATTATAAGTTGCATTGTAGGCAGCGTCAGTGGTAATCCACGTTAGGTAGGGAATCTTGTTGATGGGCAACTTCCATGAGAAGTCAAAATTCTGTTGGTAAGACAAGGGGCGTCCCAGATGCTTGATGCTGTTCCATACCGAGTCTTTCCAGGCTGTGTATCGATCGGGATACAAGTCCTTGTTTACTGCAGTGTAGGGCTGCTCGATTTCGGCATTCGTTCCCGATGAGAAGTTGGCGTGCATATTCTTGGTTAAGTCCCAACGCAGTTGGAAAGAACGGTTCCAAAGAAAATCGCTCGACCAACTCAGAGGCAATGAATGGTTGTCGAGATTTTCCATGTCGCGCTCTTGCAATTCGTAGTAAGAGCGGGTGATGTCGGAATTGAAGCCAATGTTTTGCGGCAAATAGTTGTAGCTTTGCTCTTTCAAGATTTTAAACCACTTAGACTTGTTCTTCGACTTTTTAAAGGGTTCGAAAGGCTTGAAGTTGGTTGACCAATTATAGTTGAAAGAGTACTTCCAGTTTTGGTCTTTCTCCCACGCGGTGGTTTCGCCTGTGGTGTTGCGCGAGGAGTGTGCATAACCAAAGGTGAAGTTGGCAGGGTCGTAGGGCATGGGGTGACGCTTTGTAGCGATGTTGAAACGTGCGCCCGATATGCTGAAGTTTTTGTTGATAATAACGTTTTCAGCAATATTCTTTAACGAGTCTTTTTGTGCTTTGTTGGGCAAGGCATCTAATGCCTCTTGCAACTCCATGTCAGTGTCGAGCGGATTGTAGCGTGGCGAAGTGCGTTGCTTTGAGTAGGAGTAGTAAATAGGTGCATTGAGTTTAGCCTTTTCAGGCAAGAACTTTCCGGCATTGACGTTTGTCGTGACTGAATACTCGTAGAGATTGTTGTCACGGCGTTGAGTTACGGTTTCTTCCAAACCACCAAAACCTTCGGTTTCAATGTGTCCAGTAAGGTTGACCGATGCTAAGTCAGAGAGTTGCACATTAAGTTGCGATTGAGCTGCCCAGCCGCCTTTGTTGGTGAATTGCTGCAAGCGCAATTCGTTTGCCCATACTTCGACATTCTGCACAGTACGCGAGTTGTTGCGCACACCAATCATAATGGTGCGCACCTCGCCCAACGAGGGATTACCCATCACGCTGATTTTGTTGGCAGGACGATTTGCATCGTACTCTGAATAAAGTTGAGCGTACGAAGCCATGCCCAACGCCTTTTGCTTATTGCGATTGTTCTTGACGTTGGTGAGCAGGTTGAGGTCGATATCGAGCATGTTGTCGTCTGGCCACACCAAGCGTGCCTCGCTGTTGTTGTCGGCATAGCGACGAGCGGGGGTTATCTTCAGCGGAATTTCATATTCGTAGAAGTTGCTCTTATAGTCTGAACCTAAGCGGATGAAGATGGAGGTTTGACCATCCTCTACTGCATTTTCGCCAATGAGTGAGTTGGCGTGGGTGAACATTTGCAGGTGTTTGTAACGACGCAAGTCAAGACTGGTGTTTTTATACACAGCTCGGGCATCGCCACTGCCCAACTGTTTCACAGTGAGTGAGAGGGCTTGTTCGTTGTTTTGCAGAATTTGTGTTTGTCCAGGGTCAACCACACGGCTAATGCCTGGGGGCATAATGTAGTTAACAGGCTCCTTGGCATTATTTTCTTCAAAGTTTACGGCACTTACTTCGAGCGTACCGCTGGCTTCGGGAGATTTACCTTGATAGAGAGCTTGTTCGTAAGAGCGCCATTCACCATGTACAAGGTTGAGTGTGGCAAAACGGAGCACTACGGGCTTTTCGAAACCAGTGAGGAACATTCGCATAAAGCGGATTGAGGAGAAGTCGGAGATACCTCCTTCGCGCTTTTCGTATTGGTCGACAGGGATGCGGAACTGGTACCAAGTGTATTCCTTGGTTTTGCCATCGCGCGTTTTTTGGCTCGACACGCGTTTGTCCACAATGTAATTCTGACCTACCTGCATGGCATCTTCGGCAATGCGCACGTGGTATTGGTAATATTTTTCGTATTCGTTGAGTGTAAAGTCTTGGTTAATATCTTCTACATCAGGTTGTGTTTTATAGGCAGTGCTATATTTCTCGGGCGAGCTGTCAGCATCGGGCGAGTTGCCATTAGGATTGTTGATGTATTTGTAGCGGTCGAGGATAGACCTTCCTTCGCGATCGTAGTCTGAGCCACGGAAATAGTGATACTTGTCGGCTGAGGGTGACTGCAGAATAGTGTCGTAAACGGCAGCCGACACCTTTGGCTGAATGGCTGCTAAAAAGGCAGCATAGGCAGGATAGGTGCGTTCTTGTTCAGAACTCAAGCCATTAAATCCCACATCTTGTTTGGCACGTGCACCGCTTGCCGTGTTAAAGGCATAGGTCACCGTGTTTTGGGTGGGTACACGTCCCCATATAGTTTCAGTGTATTGCGTGGGGTCTTCGTCGATGGGGAGACCGCTCTCATAGAACTTTTTACCGTCTTTGAGTACATCCTCGCTTATTTCACCTAAGTTAAAATAGAGGTCGCCATTGAATGTTGTGCCTGATTCTTTTGCTTTAATAAATGGGTCTTGCATCCAAAATTCAATGTACTCAATGTTGGCTGCTTCAAAGTCGGAGGTCTCAAGTTTGCGCATCATACCGCCCCAACGTTGGCTTGGGTTGAGCAAGCGGCCATTGGCATCGAGTGAGGGGTCGAGATTATACGGACCACGTTCGTTGGGGTAAAAGGCAAGGTTTAACACATTCAGCGTGTTAGACTCTTGCATATTTACACTCTTGTTTGGGAAAAGCTCACTCTTGTAAATCTCGCGAACATCGGGGTCGGAGAGTTGCGCCAAATCGTTTTTGATGTGGCTGGGAGTTAAACTTGATGAACGACGTGTAAAGAGCGGGTCGATGTAGTACCATGCCAACAAGGCGCGGTTGTATCCATAGCGCACGTCATTGCTATATTTAGACTCTGGGAACATGGAAGGCACACTCGAGAGGTTCCACTCTTGGGGATTGGAAATGTCTATTTCACTCTTTGAGTTTTCAAAGTCATCAATATAGGATGCGTTACCTTGTGCACCGCGACTCTTGCCTGCTACGAGTTGGGCAAATTCGGCTGAGAAGTTGATGCTTGAAGGAGCTGTGGCATGAATAAGTGGGAGTTTGTCAATCCAATCGGTAAGACGCTGGCTTTGTTTTTTCCACGATAAATTGAGTCCCCACAAGGTATTGTTGAGCGGCTCTGACCCCATTGCCACTTTAGTGGTTAGAGGCTTTTCGCCCAAGTGCATAAACGTACCGCCCATTTGGAAGTCCTTGGAGAAGTCGTATTGAAAATTCATGCCGAACATGGTTTTGCGCTGCATGCCATAGTCAGTGTTACTCTCCAAACTTACATTTACATTAGTACCTGCATCCAAAATGCTCTTGTTAAGAATACGTACAACACCTGAGTTATAATCCACTGTATAGTCAGAGCCTTCTGTCAGCAATTGTCCACCAGCAGTTACAACAACCGAACCTCGCGGAATATTCATGGCGTTCAGTTGAATCTCATCGTTGCGTGTGGCTTTATATTGACCAGTAATTAAAAACTTGTTGCGTTCGGCAATCTGCTTGGCGATGGTTCGGGTTGAGTCGTAGAGTTCTTGAAATACGTATTTATCAGAAATAGCTTTGTTGTTGATACTCTTGGCTAAAGATGTGCCAAAAGGTTCGACTACGGGGAAGAATACGCGACCACTCGAAGCATCGATGGTGTAGCCTTCTACATAGTCGAACACACCGTTTGCACCAATTTTGTTATTGTTGTCTAAACGGTCAAGTCCTACAAGTGTAAGTATTTTTTTGTCCTTGATACTGGGATCGGGGATGTAGCTTAGGTATACGCCTGTTGTGTCAGACAATATTTTAATGTCTAACTTAAACTTATCTTTCTGCACAGAAGTAGCTCCCAATGCGTAGACGTTTTTCATCATCAAGTCCCAATTCCCCATGGCGGGGGTACAGGCAGTATTCTTTAGAGTTTTTACATAGAGAGCCTCTTTGTTATCCTTGTGGTCTGACGAGAATTCACCTACTTGATAAGTTTGTCCTTTGTAGGTGTATTCGTATGCCACTGCCAAAACTTGGTCGGTCTGCAGGGTTTGTTTTAGTGAGATGTAGCCTAAGGAAGCGTTTACGTTATATTCTGAACTTGAGAGTTTGCGTGCTGACTCTAACTTTTCGTAATCACTGCCTCCAACAAGTCCTGCTGCATCGAGCGTAGGCGTGGTTGCCGAGATGTTACGTGCTGCCACGAGGTCGTTAGTCAGCGCCATATAGAGCGTGTTAGAGTTGTTGGTAGGATTAACATCTTTAGCAGGCGACCACATATCGTTGGCTATGTGGCTATATTCGCCTAAATCTGTAAAGCCCACAATGTTGCGCGTATCGTTTGTGGCACCTGTTTTGTTGGTCACCCACACTTCGATACGGTTGATAGTGATGCCCGATGTAATGTTGGGCAACTGACGCATGTTGTCGTCGTAATGGTCGCGGAAGTAGTGTGAAAGAAAGAAATGACGATTCTCGTCGTAGGCATCTGCCGAGAATTCAAAACTCGTGAGTTGTGAACCGCCTTTTGAACTAACGGATGACGAAGACGATTTCTTTTGTGCAACAACGGTCGAAAGCTTGAGTTTACCAAACTGCATGTCGGTGCGCACACCAAAGAGTGAAGACGCACCACGCACCAACGATGAGTTGGTAGGCATGCTCACATTACCCGCTTCAACGAGTTTGATAATTTCATCTTCTTTACCCTCGTAGCGCAACTTCAAACTCTGTGTGTCAAAGTCGAAGGTAGCTTCAGAGTTGTAGTTAAAGTCCATGTTTACCTTGTCGCCCACTTTACCGTTGAGGCTCAGGTTAATTTTTTCATCAAAGTCAAAGCCAAAAACCTTGCGGTTGCGCTCTGAAAGACTTGGGTTGTCTGTGAAACGAGTGTTAGCACCAATTTTTAGCTCTGCCGAACCTTGCGTTTTAATGCGCACACCACCAGGGCCAAACACTTTGTTCATTGGACCTAAGTCAAAGTGCATGTCCGTAAAATCAAACTTTTCTTTACCTTGTTTTTTAAATTCCTCAGCATTCTTTGCACGATAATAATTGGCTATAGAGCGACGCATCATGAGGTTTTGATATTCCTCCCACGACATAGAGAAAGGAGTGTCAAGAAACTCGTCACCTAATTTGCGTCCCCAACGGTAGCTGCCTGTTTGGTCATCGTATTCAGCCTCGGTTTTTAGGTTTTGAGGGTCGCGAAGGTCAATAGGACCGCGTGCTGTGTCAGCCCATGTGGTGAAAGATGTTTTTTTAACTTTAGGCAACGTGTCATTGTCCGACAACAACGGGGCTTGAGTAGGGCACATGTGGGTGCCATGGCTCTCTTGCGCCTCGGTGGTCGGCTTCGTAGTATTAAAGTGCATAAAAGCCGCCTGACCAGCCCCAATGCTCGCAGAGGCTAATACAAGCAGCAATATGTAGAACGTATGTTTCAACAGTTACTAATTAGTTTATGTGGGTTGATACTTATGGAATGATTGAAGTATCAGTTATCGGATTTTTTTAAAAGAACCTGTCTTAAAGCAAATACAGAACCACCCTTATAGGAGTATGAATTTACTTTTAAAGCATTTTCAAGGCTTTTTTGATAATGCCTTCAACGGGAATTGAAGGATCGTCTTTCACAATTTGCATAACCACTTTTTGGGTGGGAGCGGGCGAAAAACCTAATACGGCTAATGCTTGTACAGCTTCATCAACAACAGGTGAAGATACCGTAACATTCGCACCTTCGGCAGTCTGACTTGCAGTGCCCGACCCCATAAAGTTTGCCATCTTGTCCTTAAGTTCCACAATGATACGTTGGGCGGCTTTCGGACCAATTCCTTTTACGCTTTTAAGTGAACGAACGTCCTCACTTTGAACGATATTAGCTAAATCAGCTGGCGTGAAGGCCGAAAGAATCATACGTGCAGTTTGTCCACCTACCCCCGATATGCTGATGAGTAATTCAAAGAGTTCGCGCTCTGTGCGTGTGGCAAATCCAAAGAGTAGGTAGGCATCTTCGCGTATCACTTCATAAACAAAGAGTCTAACTTCGTTTTTGTTTTGAATGGCTGTGTAGGTGTTGAGCGAGATGCTCAGTGCATAGCCTACACCCGATTTAGCCTCTATAATGGCCTGGGTGGGTGTCAGTTCGTCAACGATGCCTCTGATGTATTCAATCATATTCTATTGTGTATAACGAAGAGTCGTGAATATTATTGTGTGGATGTGTGAGGATTTTTTTTATGCTGTTTTTCAGAAAGGGGGGAATGCTTCGCTTTAAAGAGCAGCATTTTTTTTAACCTTAAAAATGCGAAGGTGTCGCAGATAATCAAGTTAGTCCGTGTGTCGGCACATTACCTTATCAGCGGCACCTCGTGTTGTTACCCTTGTTTGCCAATAAGCTGCAAGAACTCAGCACGTGTTTTAGCCTGTTCAAAAGCACCGCAAAAGTCCGAAGTCATGGTAACAGAGTTATCCTTTTCTACACCGCGCATCTGCATGCACATGTGTTTAGCTTCAACCACAACCATTACGCCTAAGGGCGAGAGCGCTTCGTTGATACAGTCTTTTATCTGCTTCGTCATGCGCTCTTGCACCTGCAAACGGTGCGAGAAGATGTCTACCACACGAGCTATTTTAGAGAGTCCCGTGATATAGCCGTTAGGAATGTAAGCTACGTGAACCTTGCCGTAAAAAGGGAGCATGTGGTGTTCGCAGAGCGAGTAGAAGTGTATGTCCTTCACAATCACCATTTGGTTGTAAGGTTCGCTAAACTTAGCAGAGTTTAGCACAGCTTGGGGGTTCATTTCGTAACCGCGGGTTAAGGTCTGCATAGCCTTGGCTACACGCAAAGGAGTTTTTACCAAACCTTCGCGTTCAGCGTCTTCGCCCAACAATTTCAGTATCTCGTGATAGTGATGTTGCAGTTGTTCAAGTTTGTCTGTTTCCATTTTTGAGTGTTGTTATACCTTAAAGAGTAAGTATCAAGGGGTAAGTATAATAAGTATAAAACACACCTTATCTCTTTCTACTTAATGGGAGTAGGGCACGTATGTTCGTTCTATATATAATTAGTAGGGTACATTCACCTCACTTGCCACAATGCGCGTTTCGTATGTGAAGCGAGCACGGCGAATGCGTGTAACGTATTTTTGAGCCTCTTGTCGTGTTTTGAAATCACCAACATGTGTAACCCAGCGTGGTGCCTCAAAACTGGGATATACAGCCAATTCTCTGAAGAGTTGTCGGCATTTGTTACCCATTTCAATGGCTTTCATCTTGTCGGCACGTGTGTTGCCACCTGTAAAGATGCAAATGCGGAAGCCACGTGCTTTGTGTCGTACACGCGAGGTGTAGTGCTTGCCATTATTGCTACGTGTTGAAGCAGCGTTGTTGGTGTGCGACTTTGTAGCAGTGTGCGAGGCTTCAGTATTTGTCTTACCCTCTTTGTGCTCGTGCTCCGTTTTGTTCGTGTTTGTTGTGTGTGGAGTGGGAGTGCTTTCTGTGTGTTTGTCGGTTTGCGTCTTGGGGGTGTTGTGTGCAACGGGTGTAGCAGTTGTGCTGTTCTTTTTCTTGTTGCCATAGTTAACCACATTGTCAATTTCGGGTGAGTGGTTAATGATTACGGAGCCTTTACCAGCTTCGTTTTGGCGTAGTTTTTCGGTATAAGTTTTCTGTGCGTGGAGTTGAAAAGTAAGTAAAGAAGCAAAGACAAATAAGATTAAAGCTTTCATGAGGTTTTTATTCAGTGAAACTTCTATAGTTTAAGATAGTGTAAATGTGTAGCGTAGCGTAGCAATGCCACACATTTACACTAAGTTAAAAGGGAATTTTAGAATTACCTTTGGGTAGCTTTTAAGAATCCCTTAGTAGCTCAAAGGTTTAAGCCTTCCAAGCATCAATGATACCCTTGAAATCAGCAGCCTTCAAAGCAGCGCCACCAATCAAGCCACCATCAACGTTAACCTTAGAGAAGATTTCCTTAGCGTTAGAGGGCTTGCAGCTACCACCATAGAGGATAGAAACATTTTCAGCAGCCTCAGCACCGAACTTGTCAGCGATGGTCTGACGGATGAAAGCATGCATTTCTTCTGCCTGGTCAGCAGTAGCAGTCTTACCTGTACCGATAGCCCAAACGGGTTCGTAAGCCAAAATGATGTGTGAGAACTGTTCGGCAGTAAGGTCGAAGAGTGAACCTTCGAGCTGAGCCTTAACCACTTCGTTCTGCTTGCCAGCTTCGCGGTCTTCAAGCACTTCACCGATGCAGAAGATAACGTCGAGGTTGTTAGCCAAAGCCAAGTTAACCTTCTCCTTCAAAATCTCGGGAGTTTCGTTGTAGTAAGCACGACGTTCGCTGTGACCGAGGATTACGTAGTTTGCACCAGTGCTCTTTACCATTTCGGCAGAAACTTCACCAGTGTAGGCACCGCTTACCTTGTCAGCGCAGTTTTCAGCACCCAAGCCAATAATGTTAGCATCGATGATGTTTGCTACTGAAGCGAGGTGGATGAAAGGAGTGCAGATAATTACACCGCAGTTGGGCTTGTCAGCTGTGAGCACTTCGTTTAATTCCTTAGCAAGGGCAACGCCTTCCTGCAGGTTCTTGTTCATTTTCCAGTTACCTGCAACGATTTTCTTTCTCATGATTTTTTTGAGTTTAAAACGTTTAACGTATATATGATGTTTATAAAATTTATGTCCAATCCAAAGGGAATCGAGTCCCACAATGAGCAACAAGGGCACCACGAACCATAGTAGCAACATGGTTACGGGATGTGTGATGGGGTGGTGCGTAATATCGTTAAGGGTGGTATTATTATTGTCCACCTCGGGCAAATTGTTATTGCTCCATTTGTCGGCAACCTTGCCATCGTGTAACAATAACAAACCTGGGTTAGAGCGCACCATGGTGTTTAGCTCTGTGTCCTCAGCATACAGAATAGGGTAGGCGGCTCCTGTGCGGTCTATCCAGTCTGTTACTTCTTTACCTGTTGACCCTGTTGCCATATAAAATTTATAGCCATGGTCGTGGCAGTAGTCGTAAAGGTCGTTGATGCGGTCGCAACAGCCGTCGTCGGCCTCTTGCACGTTAGCTGCTGTTAATAAAAAGGTGTAGCCCCGATCATTCAGAATGTCGAGTGTGACATCTTCGTCAGTACGTGCATCAGCTAAGTAAAAGTTGAGCAACTTTTCGGCTTTCCGTCCTGTTATCTCACCATTGAGTGCTCCGCGGATATCAGCTCCTTTGGTGTAAGCCGAAAAATCAATTACAGGCAGATAGTGTAAAGTATATACTGCCAAAACGATGGCGTAGACCCAAGAGTAGATGGATATGACCCACGAATTGCGTGTGGAGATGAGCCGATGAATGCGTGCAGGCTTATAGAATAGGAAAATGGCTGCAGCTAACAGCACGAGGTTTTTGAGCAATGTTTGCCCATTGGTTAAAATAATAGCATCGCCAAAGCAACCACAATCGGGCACAGGGTTGTCTATATATATCCATGCCGTCAGCGCTGTGAATACGAGCATAAAGGCTGCCGTGATGCGCGATGTCCATCGGCGATGAACTCCCAATAGTAAATACACACCCAACACAAACTCAATCGTGCCTAAGGCACATGCCAAAAACTCAAGTAAGAGCATGGATTGGCTGTAGGGCAAGTTCAACGCACTGGCATAAGCGTGTAACTTATGCGTCATGCCCATAGGGTCTGCCACCTTCACAAAACCTGAGAAGATGAAAGTGGCACAGAGCAAGATGCGACAGAGAATGCTCAGCGTGCGTGTTGTGTATGTAAAAAGCTTACTTTTCAAGGGTCAGTTTTATCAAGCCAAATACGGCATAGTTCATCATGTCCATGTAGTTAGCTGCCACACCCTCGCTAATCAGCGTTTCTCCGTTGAGTGCTTCAATTTGTTTGGTGCGGAAAATCTTCATAAAGATTAAGTCGGCATACGAACTTACCAGCATTCCACGCCATGCCTCGTCATAGTCATGATTCTTTTTTAGCATCAACTCAAGGGCTTCTTGGGCATGCTTATCGTAGAGTTCGGTTGCCTCTTCCACGTTAATGTCTTCAGCATTTGCCACACCTTTGTCTAATTGAATCAAGGCGATGATGCTATAGTTTACGATGGCAATAAATTCGGGTACTATCCCCTCGTCAACCATTGCGCAGCCCTTCATTTGTAAGCTGCGAATGCGTGCAGCCTTTATGTAGAGTTGGTCTGTTACAGTTTCGGGGCGCATAACACGCCATGCGGTACCATAGTCGTGCAACTTTTTTACAAAGATTTCGCGGCAGTCATGCAGCACCTTTTCAAATTCTTCAGTGGTGTTATATTGTGGCATGGTTTTTATTTTCTTATATTTTTGCTGCAAATTTACTAAAATATAATCGTCTGCCAATATTCTATGCGCTCTTTTTAAGGTTGTAAAGTGACAACTATAAAATAAGAAGAACCTTAAAAAGTGTGGTTTAAGATGAATAACTAAGTTTCCTAACACAAATCAAGGTACTTTTTGATAGCCTACTAAAACTGTATTTAACGCAACGGTTTCTTAAAGTGTGACCTTTGCATAAAAATTCATCGATAAAACTTTCGTGTTCGTCTATTTTACTATGTCAACGAGTCTTTATTCCCCCTTTTGGGGTTTTAGGCTCTTTACCTTTGCAATCGTTAAAACAAAAACAACTGAATGACTATGTGGAATATACCAAAGAAAATTGTAGTTGCTTCGTTAGGATTGCTCCCCTTGGCAACTTTAGCTCAAACGGATGGTGTGTGGACGCTTAAGCAGTGCATTGATTATGCCGTTAGTCATAATGTGCAGCTGCTGCAAAGTAAAGCCACCGAACAAAGTGCCAGTGTGGATGTGGTTGAAGCTAAAGCTGGACTCTTGCCAAGTTTGAATGCTGCGGTGACACAAGGCGTTAATTATCGACCCTTTCAAGAAAGTGGCGGTAATTTTGTGAATGGTGGTATTGCAACCTCAGCTGCCGATAAGGTAACGCAAAATGGAAGTTATGGCATCAATGCACAGTGGGTGGTATGGAATGGTAATAAAAACAGGATGAGCATTACCAATGCACAATATACACAACAACTGGCTGCTTACGACACTCAAACCACTGCCAATAAAGTAAAAGAACAGATTGCACAGCTTTATGTTCAAATACTCTATATGACTGAGGCTGAGAATGTTAACCGCGCTTTGTTGCAGCAAGACTCCATTATTTGCGAACGTGGACGACAGATGGTAAATGTGGGCAATATGTCGAAGGCTGATTTGGCTCAATTAGAGTCGCAAGTAAGTCAGGGACGCTATAATATTGTGAATGTGCAAACGCAGATTGCCGATGCCAAAATGCAACTTAAACAGTTGATAGAATTGCCTGCTACTGAGACGTTTGAAGTGCAAAGTATTGATGCAAGCGATGCAGAAGTGTTGAATAGTATTCCGACCAAAGATGCTATTTATGCCGCTGCTCTTGAAAATCGTCCTGAGGTGAAGCGCTCTCAGTTGGCTATCGAACAGAGTCAACTGAGTACCAAAATTGCCAAAAGTGGTTATATGCCAACAGTTAGTTTATCGGGCAGTATTGGTGATAGTCACATGACTGGTAGTCAGACAAATTGGGCTAAACAGATGAAGAATAACTTTAGTGGTACTTTAGGTGTTACAGTAAGCATTCCCATTTTCGATAATCGTAAAAACAAGAGTGCTGTAGAACGTGCTAAAGTGGCTGAAACAACAGCACAACTCGACTTGCAAGACATCCAAAAGCAACTTTACCAAACCATTGAAACTTATTGGTTGAATGCCTCGAATAGTCAAGCTAAGTATGTTGCTGCCAAATCGAATGTTGAGAGCCTTTCTGTTAGCTACAACTTAATGACAGAGCAGTTTAACTTGGGACTGAAGAATATTGCGGAGTTGCTTAATAGTCGTTCCAACTTGCTTAGTGCACAACAGACGCTCTTGCAAGATAAATACACGGCGCTGCTGAATCGCAACTTGTTAAGCTTTTATGGTGGCGCAGAGTTGAAGTAATTTAGAGGATTTGAACTTAATATGGTTCTTCAAAAATATTTATAGAAAATCTTTATCAAACAACACATAACAATATGAAATTCAATGTAAAGAAAATAGCGGTCTGTGTAGTAGCGGTAGCTGCTATAGCAGGTGGAGCTTGGTATTTTATGCACAAGCAGGATGCTCCCTTTGAGGTAAGCTATGAAACTGCTAAGGTTGAAAAAGCCACTATTGGCAATAGCGTAACCGCAACAGGTACTATTGAGGCTGTTACCTCGGTAGAAGTGGGTACGCAAGTGTCGGGTATCATCGACAAAATTTATGTAGATTACAATAGCTCAGTTAAGAAGGGACAGGTAATAGCAGAACTCGACAAAACCAATTTGATTAGTGAATTGAAGAGTGCTACCAGTCAGTTGCAAGGTGCTAAGAGTGATTTGGATTATCAGAAGTCAAACTTCAACCGCATGAAAACGCTCTTTAACAAGGGATTGATTAGTGCCAACGAATATGAAAGCGCACGCCTCTCTTTGCAACAAGCTGAAAGCACTATGGCGCAACGTCAGGAGGCTGTAAACAAGGCGCAAACTAATTTGGGCTACGCTACGATTACTTCGCCCATTGATGGGGTCGTTTTGAGCAAATCGGTTGAAGAAGGACAAACTGTGGCTTCAAGTTTCAGTACGCCTACATTGTTTACGATTGTGAAGGATATGACTGATATGCGTGTAATTGCCAGTGTGGATGAGGCTGACATAGGTCAGGTTAAGGTAGGACAGCGTGTTACCTACACGGTTGATGCTTACCCTGATGAAACTTTTGAGGGTACGGTAACTCAGGTGCGTAATGAAGCTACGACTGATAATAATGTGGTAACTTACGAGGTTGTGATTTCTGCACCTAACCCCGATCTTAAATTAAAACCCGGTCTTACTGCTAACGTAACAATTTACACAATGGAGCAAACGGGCATTCTGAGTGTACCTACTAAGGCTTTGCGTTTTACACCCACCAAAGAAACAGTTGGTCCCAAGGATAAAATTGTGGATTGTCAAGGCATACACAAAGTTTGGGTACGCGAGGGCAATACGTTTAAAGCATACAGTGTGCAGATTGGCATAACGAATGGAACTCGTACACAAATATTGAGTGGTATTAAAGAAGGGGCTATTGTGGTGGTAGACATGAAAGAAACCACTACAGAGGCTGACAACCAAACAGCTTCGGACGAAGGTGGAAGCGATGAAAAGAGTCCGTTCTCACCAGGTCCTCCAAGCAAAAAGAAAAAGTAAGGAGGGTAGCTTTATGGCAATAAATATTGACAATACGAATAACGCAGAAAAGTTTCCGCAGCCTGAAGATTGTAAGGATAAAAAGGTTGTTATTGAATTGGACAATGTGCGTCGCAACTTTGTGGTAGGCGATGAAACTGTTCATGCTTTGAAAGGTGTGTCGTTTAAGATATACGAAGGTGAATTTGTGACCATCATGGGAACTTCAGGTTCGGGTAAGTCTACTTTACTGAATCAATTGGGTTGTCTCGATACGCCTTCAAGTGGTGAATATTACTTAGATGGGGTAAGTGTGCGTACTATGCGTCGCAGTGAACGAGCTGTATTACGTAATCGCAAGATTGGCTTTGTATTTCAAAATTATAACCTCTTGCCCAAAACAACGGCTGTAGAGAACGTTGAACTCCCCTTGATGTATAATTCAGCGGTTTCGGCAACCGAGCGTCGTGAACGTAGCATCGAAGCTTTAAAGATGGTTGGCTTAGGCGAACGTTTGTATCATAAGTCTAACCAAATGTCAGGTGGACAGATGCAACGTGTAGCCATTGCGCGTGCATTGGTTAATAATCCTGCTGTTATCTTGGCAGACGAGGCTACGGGTAACTTGGATACACGCACCTCGTTTGAGATTCTTGTGCTCTTTCAAAAGCTTTTTAAAGCAGGGCGCACTATTATCTTTGTTACACATAATCCCGAAATTGCACTCTACTCAAGTCGTAATATCTTCCTTCGCGACGGACTTATCCGCGAGGATGTTGTGAATCACAACATTCACTCGGCAGCTCAAGCTTTGGCAGAGTTACCACCTCCTGAAGAGTAGGGGATATATCAAGGTTGATAAGGTTATTGAGGTTATATAATAATGTGGCGTCTGTGTTTCCAAGATTGGTATATGAACCACATTTCCACTCATTAGAATGTAGCACTTGATACTAACATTTAATACTTAAACAGATGAATATAAGCAATCTTTTTAAGATAGCTTTGCGTGCCATAGCAGCTAATAAGTTGCGCTCGTTCTTAACCATGTTAGGCATTATCATTGGTGTAGCTTCGGTTATAGCGATGATGGCAATTGGACAAGGATCAAAAAAAAGCATTCAAGCCAATATTGCTGAAATGGGATCGAACATGATTATGATTCGTCCGGGTCAGGATAAGGGGCCAGGTGGCGCACAGCAGGATGCTTTAGACATGCAAACACTTAAACTGAAGGATTACGAAACACTTAAGGAACAGTCAAAATATTTGGCTGCTATTTCGCCCAGTGTGAATGCTTCAGGACAGTTTATTAACGGCAACAATAATACGCCTTCCACTATTTACGGTATCTCGGCAGACTATCTCGAAATACGTCAGCTTAAGATTGAAGATGGCGAAATGTTCTCAGACGAGGATATAAAGACCAGTGCCAAGGTATGTGTTATAGGTAAAACCGTTGCAGACAATCTTTTTACGAATGGAGAGGACCCCGTAGGTAAGGTTATACGTTACAATAAGATACCTTTCCGCATTGTCGGTGTGCTCAAGTCTAAGGGTTACAACTCTTTTGGCATGGACCAAGATGATGTAGTATTAGCTCCTTATACTACGGTGATGAAGCGCATTCTCTCTGTCACCTATTTACAAGGCATCAATGCTTCAGCTATTACTGAGGATATGACAGACTTGGCTATTGAGGACATTACCAATATATTGCGCGAAAATCACAAGCTCAAGGGAACTGACGAGGATAACTTTACCATTCGTAGCCAGCAAGAAATGGCTGAAATGATGAATTCAACCTCCGACACCATGACCATACTTTTGTTGGTTGTGGCTTGTATCTCATTGGTTGTTGGTGGCATTGGTATTATGAACATCATGTACGTCAGCGTAACCGAACGTACCAAGGAAATTGGTTTGCGTATGTCGGTGGGTGCACGTGGCATTGACATTCTTAATCAATTCCTCATAGAGTCTGTAATGCTCAGTGTTACGGGTGGTTTGATAGGCGTGGTCTGTGGCATTGGAGCTGCAGTAGGCATCAATGTCTTTGCACATTGGCCCATACAAATTCAGCCTTGGAGCGTATTGTTAAGTTTTGCAGTATGTTCTGCCACAGGTATTTTCTTCGGGTGGTATCCTGCCAAGAAGGCTGCAAGTCTTGATCCGATTGAGGCTATTCGATATGAATAAAGGTTTTAGGAGTTTAGCGTTTTTGGGGCTCAGTAATAGTGTGTTGATTTGCCCTTAGAAACGGCTAAACTCCTTGAATCGTTATTGCAAAATGGTGCTTTTAATGAACAGATGTTGCATAATTTGTTTGTTTACGCTATCTTTGCTTTGCAAAAAGTTTAAAAACTTTCAACTTATTAACTTGATAATATGTTAGGCCATTCATCTGATAATATTAAAGAGGTTAGGGCGGCTGGTGTTTTACAAAAAAAACCACGTTTTGAATTGTTCATTGAGGTTTCAATGCACATCATCACTTGGGCTTATATATTTCTTTCGCCGTTGTTCTTTAAGCATAGGGGTGACTCTATTGATTGGGCACGATACATTCATGGTTCTTTATTGCCCCTTGCCACATGTATCGCTTTTTATCTGAACTATTTCTTGTTTATTCCGCGTTTACTGCTAACAGAGCGTAAGGGAAAACTAAAATGGTTTGTATTAGCAAATGTGGTATTGTTTGTTCTCTACGAAATGTGCATGGAGCTTCAAAATATTGTATTTCCGCCTCCACGCCCACGTCTTGCTGAATTTGAACATATAGTTGTTATTCCGCGTATTTTCTTTTTTATACGAGGTTTCTTAACAATGCTTTTTGCTGTTGGTGCCTCGGTTGCACTGAAGTTAAGTATGCGTTGGCGTAAAAGCGAACAAGCACGTGCTGAGGCTGAATTAGGTCGTTCGCAGGCAGAACTAAAAAATTTGAAGAATCAAATCAATCCTCACTTTTTGCTCAATACGCTTAATAATATTTATTCGCTTACAGCCTTTGATCAGGAAAAAGCGCAGCAAGCCATTCACGAGTTGAGCCGATTGTTGCGATATATGCTTTATGAGAGTCAGGACAATCGTGTGACATTGGCGAAAGAAGTGGAGTTCTTAGATTCATACATAGCCTTGATGAAACTCCGCATTTATAATGATGTGGATGTGCAGGTACATTTTGAATTTTCTGAAAACGAGCATGTAGAGGTTGCTCCGTTCATCTTTATATCGTTGGTTGAGAATGCTTTTAAACATGGCATTTGTTCTACAGGAAAGAGCTTCATTCACATTTCGCTCAAGTCTGATAAGCACCATTTGGAGTTTAGATGCGAAAATAGCAATATCCCGAAAGATAAAACCGACAAGGCTCCAGGTGGTATAGGCTTGCAGCAAGTGGCAAACCGTTTGGAACTATCTTATCCAGGACGTTATGATTGGAAGTCGGGTGTGACAGACGATGGACAAACTTTTTGCTCGGTAATCAATATTTATGACAAACCCTTAAAACACTAAGAATATGAGATGTGCTATTGTTGACGATGAGCCTCTGGCTCTCGCTTTAATAGAAAGTTACGTTAACAAAACTCCTACGTTGGAGCTTTGTGGTAAATATGCAAGTGCTGTTGAAGCCATGGGTGGCTTGCAACGTGAACCTGTGGATATTGTTTTTTTAGACATACAAATGCCCGACCTCAATGGTCTTGATTTTTCAAAGACTATTGATACCTCACGCACACGTATTATTTTTACCACAGCTTTCGATCAATATGCTTTGGAAGGCTATAAGGTGAATGCGCTCGATTATTTGTTGAAACCTATAAGTTATACTGATTTTGTAGCTTCGGTTAATAGAGCCCAGAAGTGGTATGATATGATGCAGAGTCGCCAGAAGGAACAAGCTGCTGAGGTTATTGAGACTGTTGCCCCTGCTGCAGCCCCAACTTCTAATTCTTCTTCTGGCAGTGCTGCAGCGGTAAATAGTGATAAATGTATTTTTGTAAAGAGCGACTACAAGTTGATTCGCATTGACTTTAAAGACATCCTTTATATTGAAGGTTTGAAGGATTACGTTAAAATATATCTTTCATCAGCTATCAAGCCTGTGTTGAGCCTTAGTTCAATGCGTAGCATAGAGAACGCTTTGCCCGAAAATGTTTTTTATCGTGTTCATCGTTCTTACATTGTGAACATGCACAAGGTGCGCGTGTTCGAACGTGGGCAAATTGTATTTGGTGAAAAATACATTCCAATCTCCGATAGTTACAAGGAACGTGTACAAAACTACCTTAATGCTCGCATGTTGCAGGGGAGGGGATGAGGTTTAAGCATTAAGTAACGGTAAAAAAAACTTGGTATATTTTTGTGTCTTTTTTATAAAGCAACACATGGCTAAAGGTCATAAATTGCCATAGATTATAATTTCCATGGAATCTGTCCCCAAAAAGTCTATTGATTAACTTGACCAAGTTAATTGATTAACTTTGGCTTTTTTATTGATTAACTCGTACGTGTTAATTGATAGACTCTAAAAGAGTATAATGAATACAGATTTTGCTGATTGGACTGATTTCTTTCTTTTCGGATTGAAAGGGATGAAAAGTAGTACGTTTTCTTGAAGAATGTAAGGTTTTTATAGGTTTCTCCCCAAAAGCAGCCTAAAGTGTCTAAAAAAGTAAGTTAACTTACTTTGCCAAGTATGTTAACTTACTCGGGCATGTTAGTTAAGTTACTCTCATACCTGGCTACCATATATCACCCTACCGAATGGGGTGAGGCTGGCGCGTGAAATTTCCTGATAAAACTATCAAATCTCATGCAGAACTTTTTACGGATTTTGAACACCCTACCCGTTAGGAGTGAGGTTAGTACATGAAAGATTCTAATGAAAAATAGGACCTATTTCTGCGGAAGTTATTCTTTGAACATTACTTAATACTTATTTTTCTCCTTCAAAATATGCTTCAATCTTTGATATGATTTCGGTAAGGTCGAAGGTTTGAAAGTGGTTGCCCAATAAATTCAGTAGTAAAGGATTTTTAGAGCTAATGGCTTTTTCCATTGCCTTGTAAAAATTATCCTTGTCGTGAGCAAGGAATAGTGCATAAGCTGCGTATGCATAAATGGCGTTATGTTCGCTATCAATGTTTTGCGCTATAAGTTTTCGCCAAAGGGAAGGTGTTTCTTTTAAAAAATTATTTTTCGCAAGCAGTTGTGCTATATTCATACAATCATTGCTTGTAGTAGAGGGAAGCGAAAGCAATTCGTCGAGCGTCTCAATTATTTTCTCTACATTGTGAAACTCCATGTAGATGCTTGCCAATTGAATGTAAACATCGCTGATAGGCGTGTTTAACATGCACAGTCTGAGCATTAAATCCTTTATATTGTCATACTGCTCCATGGCAATGAGTGTGTAAACCATGTCTGTGATAATTCGGGCGTGGTCTGGGTTGTCAAGCGGACAGAGGCGCAATGCATCTTGCAAAAAACGTAACGCGTCTTTATTCTGTTTCAAAGAGTAGAGTTGTTCACCCAAATACATTCTTAAACTGTAGTCGTTAGGACATTCTTGGATGTACGTTTTGCAACACTCCATACCTTGTTCATTGTCTTTCAGTGCGAATAATGCAAACACTTTTAAACTCATGGCGCGTTGGTTATTCGCATCTATTGTCAGGGCATAGTCGCAGTCTTGCACACATTCTTGATATTTCTCGCATTTCTGATGAATGTCTGCAAGTTGCACCCAAACATTAGCATCGTATGGGTTGGCATCAACCATTCTGTTTCCAGCTTCAATACTTTTATCGTATTCTTGCAGTTGGAAGTAAGCATCCGCTAAAAGTTCGTCAACTCGGTTGCGAAATTGGTATTTGGCAGGCAGCATACTTAAATATTTTATTGACAGCTTTTGAAAACCATAATCCAGTAAAATTTCTGCAAAGTCTAAGTACCAGTCATAGTCCTCCATCGTTATTTGGGCAGGCAGGCAACTTGCAATGCGTGTTTCAGCCTTTTGAGGTCTGCCACTTGCTACATCCCATTCCGCGTAAAACAATTGTACATCGCGATTAAGTTGATTGGGGATGCTTTTAATCAGCGATAAAGCCTCGCTCCATTTACCACTTAACTTTAAACGATAGGCTTTTACCACCAATACATCCTCGCTATCAGGGTGTAACTTTTCAGCAAAACGCATCAAGCGTTCTGCATCGTAGCTTTTACCTTCTTTCTCATAATAATCTTCAATATCCATCAAAACAGAAGCATCCATGTAAAAAGGTTCACCGCTTTCAATCTTCTGTTCGTATTGCTCAATGGCTTCTTTAAGGTATTTGTTCATAAGTAATAAATATGTAATAAGGCTACACTTTTAGCCTAAAGGGGAACGTGATGCTCCTCTTTTAAGTTCTAAAAGTGTAGCCATGTCTTTATATGCGCCTTTTTAAAGCGAGATTTATTTACTTCTGTTTAGCCCAAGTGTCCTTCAAACTTACAGTGCGGTTAAACACAAGGTGGTCAGGGGTTGAGTTCTTGTCGGCAGTGAAGTAGCCTGTACGTTGGAACTGCAAGTAACGATTACCTGTAGGATTCTCAGCAGCAAACTTCTCTACGTAGCAGTTTGTCAACACCTTGAGTGAGTCTGGGTTTAGCAATTCGCGGAAGTCACGATCATCTGCTGAGGGATTCTCTACATTAAAGAGGCGATCGTAAAGTCGAACCTCAGCAGGCACGCTGTGAGCCACACTTACCCAATGTAAAGTGCCTTTTACCTTACGGTTAGCACCTTCCATACCACTCTTGCTTGTTGGGTCGTATTCAGCATATACCTCTTCGATAGTGCCATCAGCAGCCTTTTTGCAACTCGTACACTTCACAATGTAAGCATTCTTTAAACGTACTTCCTTGCCAGGAACCATGCGGAAGAATTTCTTTGGAGCATCCTCCATAAAGTCAGCACGCTCCATCCACAACTCACGGCTAAAGGTAATGGTGTGTGTGCCATCTGCCTCGCACTCAGGATTGTTAATGGCTTCCAATTCCTCAGTCTGACCCTCAGGATAGTTGGTAATGATAAGTTTTACAGGGTCGAGTACTGCACTTACACGTAAAGCACGTGCGTTAAGGTCTTCGCGTGCAGCAGCTTCAAGCATTGCATAGTCGTTTAAAGCCTCGAATTTGGTGTAACCTATCATGTCAATAAACTTGCGTACAGCTTCAGGCGAGTAGCCACGACGGCGCAAGCCACAAACTGTTGGCATACGGGGATCGTCCCAACCATCAACCAAGTGCTCCTGTACCAATGCCAAAAGTTTACGCTTAGACATAACGGTATAGGTAAGGTTCAGACGGTTAAATTCATACTGATGCGGACGATTATCCTCAAGGTCTTTGCCCTCTTTTAACTCATCAATAAAGTGGTCGTAGAGTGGGCGGTGAGGTACAAACTCCAACGTACAGATAGAGTGGGTAACACCCTCAAAATAGTCGCTCTGTCCGTGGGCAAAGTCATACATGGGGTAAACCTTCCACTTGTTGCCTGTGCGGTGGTGCTCCTTATTTATGATACGGTAGATAATAGGATCGCGGAAGTGCATGTTAGGATTTGCCATGTCGATTTTGGCACGCAAAACCATAGCGCCTTCAGCAATTTCGCCCGTGTTCATCTTTTCAAAAAGAGCCAAACTCTCTTCAATGGGACGATTGCGGTAGGGACTTTCAACACCAGGCTGTGTAGGCGTACCCTTCTGTGCAGCAATTTCCTCACTGCTCTGTTCGTCAACATAAGCCTTTCCCTCTTTAATCAATCGAACGGCAAAGTCCCACAACTTTTGGAAATAGTCCGAGGCATGATAGATGTTACCCCACTTAAAGCCGAGCCACTCAATGTCTTCCTTAATAGCGTCAACATATTCAGTGTCCTCCTTTTGAGGGTTTGTGTCGTCGAAGCGAAGATTACATACACCGCCAAACTTCTGAGCTACGCCAAAGTCCATGCAGATGGCTTTAGCGTGACCAATGTGAAGGTAGCCGTTAGGTTCGGGCGGGAAGCGTGTTTGCAAGCGTCCACCGTTCTTGCCTTCTTTCAGGTCGTTGGCTACAATCTGCTCGATAAAGTTCAAGCTCTTTTTTTCTGTATTCTCAGTGTTATTATTTTCTACCATAATGGTTGTTAGTTTAATAGGGAGGTCCGAAGGCATTAGTTAGCCATTTCCGAGATAAACTTAATTCTCACTAATCTAATTTCGTCTTCAGTATAATCGTTGCCCAATTCATCAAGTGCAGCATCAAGATCGTCGGTATCGCTTTCCTTGAAGTACAAATAAATATCCTCAACGTGGTCATCGTCAATTACATCATTGATAAAATAGTCAATGTTGATTTTTGTACCCGAGTACACGATTGATTCAATTTCATCGAGCAGTTCTTCAAACTCTATGCCGTTTGCCATAGCGATATCGTCCAATGCCACCTTACGGTCGATGCTATGAATAATACCCACTTTGAGTTTCGACTTGTTAGCTACCGTACGAATTCTCAAGTCCTCAGGACGTTCAATTTCATTTTCCTCGCAGTGCTTCTTAATGAGTTTACAAAATTCAGTACCATAGCGCTTTGCTTTACCAGCACCTACGCCAGGCATGTTTTGCAACTCGTCGAGTGTCTGCGGATAGAACGTTGCCATAGCCTCGAGCGTGTTGTCTTGAAAAATTACATAGGGCGGAACATCGAGTTCCTTAGAGAGTTCTTTACGTAAATCCTTCAGCATATTGAACAAGCCTGGGTCAACTGCACACGCTGCTTCTTCGTGCATTTCAGCTTCGGCTTCTTCTTCAAAATTGCGGTCTTCTGTTATCATGAATGAAGTTGGTTTCTTTAAGAAAGCGTGCCCATCCTTTGTTACTTTAAGCACACCATAGTTATTTACATCCTTGTCGAGATAGCCAGAGATGAGTGCTTGGCGAATAACGGCATTCCACGTACGTGGACTTACCTCTTCGCCACAACCAAAGCATTCTAACTGATCGTGATGGTAGGCACAGATTTCTTCTGTACGATTTCCCAACAAGACATCTTTTATATAATCATCGCGGAAGTTCTCCTTGGTAGCAAGGATTGCCTCCAAAACTTTCAACAAGTCATCTTTCGCTTCAACTTTTTCTTTTGGATGTAAACAGTTGTCGCAGTTTCCACAATTATCCTTTTCGTAGGTTTCGCCAAAATAGTGCAATAGTAGTTTTCTGCGACAAAGTGAACTTTCTGCATAGGCAGCAGTTTCTTTTAGGAGTTGTCTGCCAATGTCTTGTTCTGCCACAGGCTTACCCTCCATAAATTTTTCTAGTTTCTTTAAGTCTTTGCGTGAATAGAAAGCAATACATCTACCTTCGCCCCCATCTCTTCCTGCACGTCCAGTTTCTTGATAATATCCTTCCAGACTTTTCGGAATATCATAGTGAATTACAAAGCGCACATCGGGTTTGTCAATACCCATGCCAAATGCAATTGTGGCAACAATCACATTGATGCGCTCCATCAAGAAATCATCTTGTGTTTTCGATCTTGTTGCAGCGTCCATACCGGCGTGATAAGCCTCTGCTTTAATGTTGTTTGTACGCAACACTTCAGCCAACTCTTCCACCTTCTTTCTGCTTAAACAATAGATAATTCCGCTTCGGGGAGTGCCTTGCTTAATATACTTAATGATGTCCTTGTCAACATCCTTGGTTTTAGGTCGGATTTCGTAATAGAGGTTGGGTCGGTTAAACGAGCTCTTATACGTAATGGCATCCATAATGGCAAGATTCTTCTTAATGTCCGTAGCTACCTTTTCAGTAGCCGTAGCCGTAAGAGCAATAATAGGAGCTTCGCCAATATTGTTGATAATGGGGCGTATCTTGCGATATTCAGGACGGAAATCATGTCCCCATTCCGAAATACAATGTGCCTCGTCAACAGCATAAAATGAAATTTTTATGCTTTTCAAAAACTCAATGTTGCTTTCCTTCGTTAACGACTCTGGAGCCACATACAGCAGTTTCGTAATGCCATTTTTTATATCCGACTTAACCTTTTCAACCTGGCTTCGCGTAAGTGAAGAGTTGATGAAATGCGCCACGCCATCATTTTGACTCATGTGGCGAATAGCGTCAACTTGATTCTTCATCAAAGCAATAAGCGGGGATATAACGATAGCTGTTCCCTCCATGATGAGTGAAGGTAACTGATAGCATAGCGACTTACCACCGCCTGTAGGCATGAGAACAAAAACGTTGTTTCCTTGTAGCAACGATTTTATGATGTTCTCTTGATTGCTTTTGAATGTATCAAAGCCGAAGTGCTCTTTAAGAGCTTGTTTCAATTCAATATCTTCCGTCATAGCTTTTCCTTGGTTGCTTAGAGGTTAGGAATGTTAGAACTTAGGTAGAATGTATGCATTATACCCCTCGTTCGTAGCTTTACCTAAGCAAAGGTATAACAATTTTCTTGAAAAGAGCCTATTCTATATTTATTTTTTTATGCAAATATAGAATATTCTGCAAATCTTTTTTGCTAACCTAAAATGTCTATCTATGAGAAGATAAAAATAACGGGCTAACTGTTGTATGTTTCAATAGCAGTTTGTCCGTTATTTTCAATGTTTTGGTAAGGGTACGTGTTGAATAAGTAGGTGTTCAAAATTAGTTTATAATGAGTTTCAGATTAGTCAAAGCGGATTGCAAGCCCAATGAATATCCATAGCCCAAGGCAACACCTTGGGTAAAAATACGTACATTGTACAACGCCCTGTAAGGGCTATTATAAACATCGAACACTTTTGCCCTTTCAGGGCGCATCAGCATTACTCACTTAGTTTGTAATACTTAATACCTAATACCTAATACTTATTACTTACCAATTCTTACGCCAAGTTACCGCGTTTCTCCATTTGGTTCTCGGCGTATTCTTTTGTTACCTCAAATTGTTTTTCGCCAGATGATGGAATTTCAAACATGGCATCCATCATGATGGTTTCAACAATTGAGCGCAGACCACGTGCACCTAATTTAAACTCAACTGCCTTGTCTACAATGTAGTCCAAAGCATCTTGCTTAAAGGTGAGTTTAACGCCATCCATTGCAAAAAGCTTAATATATTGTTTCACAATAGAATTTTTAGGCTCAACTAAGATGCGAGTAAGTGCTTCCTTATCCAAGGGGTTGAGATAAGTAAGTACAGGCAGACGACCAATGATTTCAGGAATCAAACCAAACGACTTTAAGTCTTGTGGTTCAACGTACTTCATCAAATTCTTTGGGTCAATCTTTTTTGCATTCTGCACGGAGTTGTATCCCACCGTGTGTGCGTTAAGTCGTTGCGCAATGCGTTTCTCAATACCATCGAAGGCACCACCGCAAATAAAGAGGATGTTGCGTGTATCAACATGAATATAATCCTGGTCGGGATGTTTACGTCCTCCCTTAGGTGGCACATTCACCATTGTGCCTTCAAGCAGTTTGAGCAAACCTTGCTGCACACCTTCGCCACTTACATCGCGTGTGATAGAAGGGTTGTCGGCTTTGCGAGCAATCTTGTCAATCTCATCAATAAACACAATGCCACGTTCTGCCTTAGCCACATCATAGTCTGCTACTTGCAACAAACGCGAAAGAATACTCTCAACGTCTTCGCCCACATAGCCAGCTTCGGTAAATACCGTAGCGTCTACAATAGTAAAGGGCACATCAAGCAAACGGGCAATGGTGCGAGCCAAGAGAGTTTTACCCGTACCCGTTGAACCAACCATAATGATGTTCGACTTTTCAATCTCCACATCGTCTTGGTCTTTTTTATCAGTGTTAGCTTGTGCCAAACGCTTGTAGTGGTTATATACCGCCACACTCATATAGCGTTTAGCATCATCCTGTCCTATAATGTATTGGTCAAGATATTCCTTGATGTCTTTGGGCTTAGGCACATTCTCCAAGTCAATCTTTTCCGCTTTTTTCTTTTTTCCTTTACTCTCGTCGTCGAGGAAGTCCTCTGGCAGGTATTCCTTGAGTACGTGGTAGGCATTCTTTATACAGTCAGAACAGATAAAGCCATTAACGCCCGTAAGTAACATGGGTACCTGCGATTCTGAACGACCGCAAAAAGAGCATACGTTTTTTTTGCTATTTGCCATAAAACTACACGATGTTATTCAGCCTTTTTGTCCTTTTTAGGTTCAAAAATTTTATCAATCATACCATACTCCTTAGCTTCAGCTGCTGTCATCCAGTAGTCACGGTCAGAGTCAGCCCACACCTTGTCGAATTCTGTGTGCGAGTGGTCAGCAATGATTGTGTAGAGTTCTTTTTTAAGCTTTTGAATTTCGCGAGCTGTAATTTCAATGTCCGAAGCCTGACCTTGTGCACCACCCATAGGTTGGTGAATCATTACACGGCTGTGGGGTAGGGCAGAGCGCTTACCTTCTTCGCCAGCCACCAAGAGTACGGCAGCCATTGAAGCAGCCATACCTGTACAGATAGTAGCCACATCGCTCTGAATAAACTGCATGGTGTCGTAGATGCCCAAGCCAGCATAAACAGAACCGCCCGGAGAGTTTACATAAATAGAAATGTCCTTACCAGGGTCGGTAGAGTCAAGGTAGAGCAACTGTGCTTGCAGTGTGTTAGCTGTATAGTCATCAATCTGTGTTCCCAAAAAGATGATGCGGTCCATCATTAAACGTGAAAATACGTCCATCTGAGTAACGTTCAGCTGACGTTCTTCAAGAATGTAAGGGTTAAGATATTGATTTTGGCTTTTAATCACGTCGTCCAACACCATAGAGTTCACTCCTGCATTGGCAACAGCAAATTTTCTGAAATCAGAAAGTGTGTTCATAAGTTCTAATATGTTTTTAGCCATAAGGGTGGTTCTAAAAATTCTGATTTTAAAATTCTAAAATTCTGATAGTTGCTTTGCACCCTCTCGCATGTGTCTTTTTGTCAGTTCGCTCAGTCACATAGCCCGCTATGCTCCTTCATTCACTAACAAAAATACACACACGATAGGGCACAAATCAATTTATCAGAATTATTAGAACCACCCATAAAAGAAAGGTAAAAGTTGAAAACCTTAGCAAGCTGACTTGCGACAGCACAACTTTTCAACTTTTACCTTTCAATTTAAACCGCGTATAATCGGTTCTTATTATTTGCTCTCTTCGAACATCTTAGTGAAGTCTTCGGCTGAAATGCTCCTGTTGTTGAGCTTCACTACGTTCTTCAAAGCTTCAGCGAGCTTCTGGTCTACACAACGATCTACGAGTTGGTGAACTTGCTCTTGGTGCTTCAGCATTTCTTGTGCGTAGTTTTCGAGATATTCGTCGGGGATGTTGTTCATACCATACTGAGCGAACTGGAAGCGAGCAGCCTGTACGGCAGCAGCCTTTACGTCCTTGTCGTCCACCTTAATCTTGTTGGCCTTAACAAGTTGTTCCTTGATGAGCTGCCACTTCAACTCTTCAATGCTCTTTGCATAGTTCTCTTCGATGAACTTATCGTCCTTATCCTTGTTGTTAGCCTTCATGATCTTCTTCAAAAGGTCGTCAGCGAATTCGAGTTCGCCCACCTTCTGTTCCATGTAAGCGCGTACGTCGAGGAGGAACTTATAGTCACTATCGTTCTTCTGCAAATCCTGGATGCTCTCCTTAATCTTAGTGCGAGCTTCTTCTTCGCTCTTCACTTCGTCCTTACCGAAAACTTTGTCGAAGAATTCTTGGTCGAGTGTAGCAGGAACAAAACGGCTAATTACGTTAACCTGGAAGCTAAAGTTACCAGTGTGGTTTTGTACGTCTTCGCGTTCAATCTTGAGGAGAGACATCAATTCAGCCTCGTTAGCTTCGTAAGCAGCAGAGGGGTTGAAAGTGATTACGTCGTTCTTCTTAGCGCCTTCGAAAATCTTCTTTTGGTCGTCGCTCTTGAAGTAAGTAGGCATCAAAGAAGATTTTTCGATAACGAGACCGCCTTCTTTGGGTTGACCGTTTTCGTCGAGTTCTGCCAAAGTACCGCGCAAGATGTCGCGATCTTCGTAAGACTCAACGTCTTCGGGGTGACCAGCCTGCTGCTGCAAAGCACCGAGTTGCTTAGTGATAGTATCATCGCTTACTTCGATGTCGTAGTAGTCAACAGTATCTTCTTCAGTCAACTCAGCTTTGAACTTAGGAGCAATGGCGATGTCGAAGATGAAAGTGAAGTCATCTTGCTTCTCGATGTCCTGAGGCTCTTGCTTGTCGCTACCGAGGGGTTCGCCAAGCATATTGATTTTCTTGGTCTTGATATAGTCGAAGAGGCTATCTTGCAAGAGTTTGTTAACTTCTTCAGCCTTAGCTTGTGTGCCATACATCTTCTTAACGAGGCTTGCGGGCACGTGACCAGGACGGAAACCAGGCATCTGAACTTTCTTGCCAAGATCCTTAAGTGATTTGTTTACGTTTGCTTCGTAGTCGGCCTTTACCATGTTGATGGTGAGCACACCAGCAACTTTACCGACTTTCTCGAATTGAATATCCATTTGTTTACTGATTTTATTTATTCGTTTTGTTGGATTTACTATGCTTTTTCGTGTCTTATAACGCGCTACCATAGCATTTGCGTCGGCAAATTTAATATTTTTCTTTGAGAAATGGAACATTACACTCAATCTTTTTCATTTTTGTCGGGATATTCATTATAAAGAATCACTCTAAAAATAATTCTGATATATAATAAGGTGTAGTAT
>ERZ1026874.227-NODE-227-length-39015-cov-12.251386_pt1 | contig 39015 bp, 70 predicted proteins | sample MGYA00380167_ERZ1026874 | MGnify/ENA primary metagenome ERZ1026874 (study PRJEB33269, sample SAMEA4719803) | human gut metagenome | biome: human-associated habitat; feature: organic feature; material: feces | place: Cameroon | collected 2013-10 ...
GATACATATATTTATTTAGACAATTTAAATCCCGAAACAAGTTATACATTATATGTTCGTATTGTGGATAACTTTGGCTCTAAATCAGATAGTGCTACATTCAGTTTTAAAACATTAGTTGACCAATTGAAGATTGCATATAACTCAAATACGTATGAAGAAAACATCCTTACAAAAGACGGAGTAGACATCTTAGCTAAGAATGGAGATAACTTGATTGTTGATGTTCTTGGTAGAGAAAGACTTAGAACCGCTAGAGTTTTCTACAACGATAACGGAGTAATAAAGAAAGTAAAAGCAGTTTATTTCAACAAGAAAGGTAAGATTCTACGTCATACAAACTATGGCAGTTAGGAGGTATATAAATGGGTGTTAGAATTGCAGAATTGCCTTCAAGCAAAGGCATTTCAAAAACAGATTTAATTATCGTCCAAGATAACGAAGCTACCAAGCAAGGTACAATTCAACAGTTAGATGATTCTTTAGGTGTGAGCAAGCTTAGAGAACAATTTGAAGCGTTGGGATTATCTGTAGACGAAGAAGGATATATTGTTCAGGAGGTACAAGAATAATGGCAAAACACAGAATTTTAACAGAAGAAACAGGAGGAAAAATCGTAAAGGCATTGAATATCATTGCTCAAAATGGAATTTCGCATCAATCAATGGATTGGCAGAAGGTAAGGACATTAATTGCAAACGGAGTCGGTGAAAGTGCGTTTGCTATTGGTACGCAGTTAATTGAAAAATGGACAGATACTGCTGATTCAAAAGAATACGATATGCCATGGCAAGTAAACCACTTTGAAGATATGACTTTAGAGGACGGAGAAGTAGTCCATGGAATGTGGTTACAAACGCACTATACTTTGCCTTTTGGTATTCAATTTTCGCATCAGAGAGCGTTTCTAGCGTGTCCTGATGGACTTAGTGCTGGCGCTTACAATTTCGATTTTGCTAAGGCATGGGGGAACAATGTTAAGCCAGGAATCAATTACCAATTTACATTGACAAAGCCTGTAGAAAAAGGCGGTAGATTAGCTGGATGCTATGGAGCACCCGACCAAGCACCATCTAATTGGAAAGTTTATTCATATGGTAAAGATGGAATTACATTAAATGAGACGGTAAATGTTACTGTTGGTAGTGGCGGAACAAATCTAGGAACAATCCCATATGACAGTAGAAGTGGAAATTTAAACTCAGTACAAGAATTGGCATATGGATGGAATCGTTGGAAAACATCTGCGTTACGACAATGGCTAAACTCAAGTAAGCCAAAAGGACAGTGGTGGACACCTCAGGATCAATGGGATATTTGTCCTAACCAATTAGCTTCTAAAGACGGATTCCTTTGTGGTATGCCTGAGGAAATGCTAAATTGTTTAAAAAAAGTAAAGGTGGTTACTTACGCTAACACTGTAAATGATGAAGGTGCAGAGGATATTACATATGATTATGTTACGTTACCTTCACTATCTCAGATGTTCATTAAACCACAAACTAGTGGTGAAGGTGATGTTCACACCTATTGGAAAAGAAGAAGCGGACGTACAACACCTTGCGAATGGCGGACAGATTATCCAAATATGGTTGAGTATTCCGTTGCAAATAAAACATCACCTCAGTACGTCCGTTTGCGTTCAGCCTACCGAGATTATGCTTGTCTTACGTGGGGTGTGTACACTAGTGGCAATGTCAGCGACGGCAACGCTTCCAGTACGTTTACGTTCGCCCCGCTTGTTTGCATCGCTTAGAAAGGAGTTTTTAAATGAAAATCAAACAATTAGAAACAACAATTGAAAGACAAGCTCAAGAGGAGTATGAAGCTTATCAAATTCAAGCCAATGCAGACGAATTAGAAAATCAGAAATTTATCACTCAGTATGTAGCTTGCATGGCAGGAATTGAGTTACCGGAAGAAGAAGAGGAGGAAACAACTCATGTACAGGATTTTGAGTAACCAAAAGAAAAGAGTTATCGAAGGCAAATATAGCAAAGATTCATATTTATTCTTAGTAGAGCAAGCATTTGAAAAAGGTAAGCTTACAGAAAAAGAATATAAAGAATTGATTGAATTTGATAATGAAGTTTAAAAGCGTTTAAAAGGGCATTTAAGCCCTTTTTATATAGGGGGTATATAAATGTTAAGTGATGAAGAACAAAGGGAACAAGAACGCAAAGAACGGCAAGAGCAAAGGAAACAAAAACGGCTACAAAAGCAAATTGAGAAAAGACGAAAACTTGAAGAAAGAGAAAGAAAAAGCGTAAAGCGAGCAAGTATCTTTGAATTAGGAATGATGATATTCGTATCTAATAAAATTCGTGAAGTTTTGGAAAAAAGCACCGAAGAAAACGCAAAATTTAATGAGATATTGGCAAAATCGCTTGTAGATTTGCGTAAATTCGTAAAAAAAGAATCAAAAAGCCTAAAAAAAGATGTAATCAAGGAATCTAAAAAGGATTTTGAAGAAAATGAGAACGGAACATTAGAATTAATCCAAGAAGCGACCAAAAAAAAGATGGATGGAAGTCTTGCAAAGCATATTGCGTATGTAAACCCACAGAAAGATACTGCAAAGCGTTGGAAGAAATACATCAAATCAACTGCAAATACATATGCAATCGGTAAGGATAAACTACCGGTATTCTTTACAAAGTTAGTTCAAGAAGAAGTTAAGAATGTAGTAGGTGGTAAATGTACGATTGATGATTCATGTCGAAAAGCTATTTCTAAATTGGCAGATAGTGGCGTAAAGATTGTTGAATACGATACAGGCGTAAAAAGAAATGTGGATGTGTGGGTAAGACAACAAATGCAGTACGCAGAAAAGGAATCATCACAAGAAATTAACAATAAATGCGCTAAAGATTTGGGAGTTACTGTATTTGAGTTTGACGCTCACGCAAACGCAAGACCAACTCATAAGAAATGGCAAGGGAAACGATATGACACGCAAGGTAAGTTATATCCTAGTTTGTATGAGTTAACGCATGGTGAAGAAAAAGACTATGGATGTAGACATTTTGCTCAACCGGTTTGGGATGTTGATATGCCTTACGCTTACACAAAAGAGCAGTTAAAGAATATTGATACGAAGCCTTTTACATTCCAAGGAAAAAAATATGAAGGATATGAAGCTAGACAGTATCAAAGAGAACTAGAAAGAAATATCAGAGCGTTGAAAAGGGAAGTAATCTTATTGGATAATCAAGGATTAGGCAGTACAGAAACCAAAATCAAACTAAAACACGCAAATGCAGTATATAAAGCTTTCAGTTTTGAAATGGGAGACAGAGTACACAACGATAGGCTCAGAATCGGCTAAAACGCTCACAATGTGAGCTATTATTCAAGCTAAAATATAGTTAGCCAAAACCATACCGGAGAAGATTCGGTTTATAAAAGACTTTAGGAGGGCAAATGAAAAACATTATTGAAATTTTAAAAGAATCAAACATTGAATTGACAAAAGAACAAGAGGAATCAATTACAAAGCTAGTAAATGAGAACTATAAGACAATTGCAGAGTTCGACAAGCAGAAAGAAAAGCTATCTTTAGCAGAGAACAACGCAAAGGATATTCAAACAAAGTTTGACGATTTCAAGAAAAGCTATGATGGGGTTGATGTAGAAGAATTGAGAAATAAAATCAATACATTGACGAATGATATTGATACTCAAAAGACAAACTACGAAACTCAGATTAGCAAAATGAATCTTGATTCTGTATTAAGTGCAAAAGCAAAAGAATACGGATGTAAAGATTTCGATTTAGCAAAATCACAATTTAATTATGATGATTTACTAAATTCAAAAGACCAAACAAATGACATTGACAAAGCTTTCAAAACATTGAAAGAAAATAAGCCAATCTTATTTGAAGAAAAACAAAACGAGCCTGCTTTAAAAGGAAATATTATCGCAAAAAGTGGGCAAGGAGAAAACCCAAATGCCGAAGATTTATTGCTTCGTCAAGCAATGGGCTTAACTACAGAAAAGAAATAAGGAGGATTTAATTAATACCAAATCAAATTGCATTAGCTAAAACGTATGTCTCAAATTTAGATGAGGTATATAAGTTAGCTTCAGTAACGGGTGATTTAAATGCAGACGCTACAATGGTACGAGCAGGAGCAAACGCAAAAGAAATTATTTATCCACAAATTTCAGTCAAAGGTTTAGGAAACTACGACAGAAACAGTGGCTATACAGGTAACTCAGTTAAGTTAGAATGGAAAACTGCTACATTCGACTATGACAGAGGTACTAAAATCTCAGTTGATACACAAGACAACGCAGAATCAATGAATATTGCATTCGGTATGGCAGGAGCAGAATTAATGCGTACAAAGGTAGCGCCGGAAGCAGACGCTTACACATTCGCCAAAATTGCCGGAACAACAGGAATCACAAAGGTTTCAGAAGATTATACAGGTGCAGAAGAGTTCTTGAGCGCATTATTAACGGCTATCACTAAAATGGATGAGGATGAAGTTCCTAGCGAACAACGTATCTTATATTCAACACCTACATTATTAAATAGCGTTAAAGCATTAGATACATACAAATCTCGTGAAGCTTTACAAGGATTTGCAAAGGTTGTTCCTGTGCCTGCTAGTCGTTTCTATACAAAAATCAAATTGTTGAGTGGAAAAGATACAGAGTTAGAAGGCGGATACGAAAAAGCGGAGGATGGACACGTAATCAACTTCTTGATTGTTCATAAACCTGCCGTTATGAAATGGGATAAACACACTGTTTCAAATGTCATTCCGGCAAGCAATAACATTGAATCAGATTCAGATGTATTGAAATATCGTAAATATGGAATTGTAGATGTATACGCAAATAAGGTAGCAGGAATTTATTTATCTGCTAGTGCGAAGTAATGGCAGTGGAAATCGGATGGGGTTACCCTTCTAAAAAGCCTAAGAAGGTAAAAAAAGAAGAACCCAAAAAAGAGGAGACAAAACCTCAAGAAAAAGAAAAGTAGTTAAAAAAGGGGGTTGTAAAATGAACAATATTTTAGATTGGGAATATTACAATTCCCATTTTCCTAAATTTGATGAAAATCAATTCAATCAATATTCTTACAAAGCAGAAGCAATGGTATTGAAGTACGTAAACACTGATTCTATCAATGAACAAAACGAAAGCACTTTAAAAGATTGTATTTGTGATGTCTTAAACAATGTAATCTTTCAAGATTCAATTGATGGTGTATCAAGTATCTCAAATGGTGGATATTCCAAAAGCTTTATTAATGCTTCACACACGGACAAAAGAAACACGCTTGAGGATATTATTGCCTTTTGGTTAGGCGATACAAATTTAATGAAAGAAAGATGGATTGCGTTATGATAGGATTCTTTGAGGATTCAATTACACTTGTAAACCACTACTATGATACGTTAACGAGAGAAGATAGATTCCAAGCTTCTATTCTTGATAAATGTATGTGGAGACAATCGACCGTTAGAACGGCGAACGGTAATATTCTGAGCATAGCCACATCCACAAATATTACCATTCTATATCGTGAAGGATATGTTGAGCCTTACGCATATGCCAAACTTTCAAATGATGAAAAACAAAAGCACTTCACATTAAATACAGATAAAACAGATTTCGTATTCTTTGGAGAAGTCGAAGAAGATTTATCTACAATCAAAGGAATAAACGAAGCAAAAAAGAAACATAAATGGACAACTATCCAAAGCGTTACAGATTGTACAAATGTCGATATGTTGAAGCATTGGGAAGTGGTCGGTCAATAGGTATCAAAGTTAAACTTGATGTTGAATCAATCCCCAAAATTAAACAATCAAGAGGACTTGAAGAACGTGGCAGAGTTCAACAAATGATTGACTCCGAAGTTATTAGGCTTATGACCCCTTATACGCCTAGAGACACCGGAGCATTGATTAACTCGGCTACACGCTTAACACAAATCGGTAGTGGATTAGTAAAGCAAGGTGGACCAAGTGCACCATATGCTAGACGTTGGTATTACAACAAAGAAAATGCTCATTTCGTAGGAGGTAAAACAGACCATTGGTTTGAAAAAGCTATGCGAAATGGTGGAGCAGAAGCAATCGCAAAGAAAGCTCAACAAATGATAGGAGACAGTGAATGACAGTATCAAAAGCATTGATTCAGTGGCTATACGGCTATGGAAATATACAGATAGATGAACGTATTGAAACGGATGTTTTAGCGCAACAGGCTATTTCTTATGCATTATATAAAGAACCGAATGCAATTGTAGATACATACATTGACGGCTCTCAAATGCGTACTGAGTATTACACATTCTTAGCTAGAAGGAATACACAAATTGAATCAGAAAGGCAAGATAACAATGCTTTCTTAGAAGAATTAGAAAATTGGATTGATGAAAAGAATTTAAACGGAGAATTGCCACAACTAGACGGAAACAGATATTGTGAGGATGTTTCCGTTTCAAGTGGCTTATATCTATACACAAACGAGGATAATCAAGCAGTGTATGCATTGACTATTCAAATTAAATACAGAAAGGAGCTTAATTAATAGCAACTCAAGGAACTGAAGTAAAAACAGGACAGACAGTCAAAAAGTATATGATTGGTTTGTTCTTACAAATGGGAACAGGTTACAAGCGAATTAAGAAGTCTACAACTTTAGATATTGCATTTAATAGCGAAACTGAAACGTATGACTTTATCGCAGACAAAAATCCAACAGAATCGTTAAAGAACTATTCACCTCAGATTTCGCAAGATTTAACAATGATTAAAGGGGAAGACGATTTTGAATATATTTACGAAAAAATGATGGATTCCGTGCCAAACAATGAAGAAGTAAACACGAAAGCTTTACTTGTATTCATGTTTGATGGAGACAAAACAAAAGGCTATAAAGCGTGGGAAGTTGACGCTAAATTAATCTTTGACACATTAAGTGGCGTAGATTCAAAAATCAACTTCAACATTAACTTTGCAAGCGATATTCGTGTCGGTACTGCAAAGGTAGCAGATGGAGCAGTAACATTCACAGAAGGTACATCTGAAGTATAAAGAAAGAAGAGGTAAATCATGAATAAAATCACGTATGAAGGGAAACAGTATGAAATCCCACCTAAAACAATTGAAGTATTAAAAGCAGAGGACGCTTGTAACGCATTTCACGCTACGCATGAAGAAGCATATCGAGCTAAATTTGAATATCTTAAAACAGTATTAACAGATGAACAAATTGAAAGCATGTTAGGAAGTGCAGACTTTGAAAAAGTTGATTTAATGGAAGTATTGTATATCGTCAATTTGATTGATGATGAATATTCTAAACGAACAGTTGAACAGTTAGAGAAGAAATTAAAGTCAACATTCGGAACAAATGGAATGAAACAATTTCTTGACGCAAGCAAGACTGTTTCTAGCATTTCGGTGAAGAAATGATTGATTTACGCATAAAAGGCTTGCCAAATAGCATACAATCGCTAAATGGCGAGCCTATTTTATTAAATACTGACTTTCGGTTGTGGATTCGATTCTATGAAGAATTAGAAAGATTTAATAATCATGTTATTGATGAAGTAGATTGTTCTTATTTATTCGTAGATGAACCACCTATCATAGATGAGCATATTTTAAAAGAGTTAGAGCAATTCTTATATAACCCTTCTAGTACGCCTAGAAGTGATTCTACAGACGTTAAGACTTTAGACTATGTACAAGATGGTGAATATATTTATTCGGCTTTTATGCAACTTTACGGCATTGATTTAACGGAATGTGATATGCATTGGCATAAGTTTCTAGCATTGGCGAATAATATCGTTGGTGATTCAACTTTATGGGGATATGCAAAGAGTGTTAGAGGATATGAAAAGCCTTCAAAGAATGATACACAAGATAAGGCATATCAAAGAGCAAAAGAAGCGTGGTCTTTCCCAATCGAGTTAACAATAGAGGAACAAGAAATGAAAGATGAATTCGATTCATATTTTGATGTTTAGAAAAGGAGGTGGCAAATTGAATATCAGACGGAACATTAAAGTTTGATACAAAGATAGACACAAGTGGTCTTGAAAATGGTATTAAATCAGTTAGTGATATATCAAATAAAGCTACAAATGCTATCAAAGATACTTCAAATGCAATAGATAAGCTAGGTTCTGAAGGTTCAAAAGCACCACCAAAGATTACAGATGAATTAAGAAAGCTAAATAGCGAACAAAAGAATACACAAACAGAAACGCAAGAAACAGGTTCTAAATTTGATGTATTTAAACAAGTAGGAAACAGTGCCTTAGAATCAATTCAAGGTGGATTTGATGGCTTATTAGAAAAGATTCAAAACATTAGTCCGGAAGCAAGTACAGTCTCAGAAACATTAACAGGTTTAGGAGTTGGAGGTGTGGTTGGTGTTACTGCCGTAGCCGGAGCTATTGGTGGAATGGCACTAGCAATTAAAACAGGTGTAAATCAAGCCGTGGAGCTAGATGATGCTATGGCTAAATTCCAAGCTCAAACAGGTGCTTCAAGTAATGAAATGAATAAATTTAAAAACATTGCTCGTGATGTTTGGTCTAATAATTTCGGCGAAAATGTTTCAGATGTAGCCGATACGATGGCACGTGTCAAGCAACAAATGCAAGGCATAAGCGATGTTGACCTAAAGAATGTCACTGAGGATTTATTAACTTTAAGAGATACATTCGGCATGGATGAGAATGAGACTCTTAGAGGTGCAGAGCAATTAATGAAGCAGTTCGGAATTACTTCTCAAGAAGCGTTCGACCTTATGGCTACAGGTGCTCAAAATGGTTTAAACAAATCGGATGAGTTAGGCGATAACATTTCAGAATACTCCGGTAAATTCGCGCAAGCAGGATATTCGGCAGAAGAATATTTTCAATTAATGCAGAATGGATTAGACGGTGGAGCATATAACCTTGATAAAGTCAACGACGCTATTAACGAAGTTACTACAAGATTAGTTGATGGAAATATCGAAGGAGCTTTAGATAGTTTCGATACAAAGACACAAGATGTATTCAAGGCATGGCAAGAAGGAAGAAAAACACAAAAAGATGTTGTAAATGCGATTGTTGAAGATATTTCTAAAACTACAAATGAGCAAGAAAGGTTGAATAAATCGGCAGTAGCTTTCGGTACAATGGGAGAGGATTTTAACTCCGGATTCATTGAATCATTAACGACAGTAGGGAATAAATACAAAGATGTTGGTGGAGCAATGGATGAGGTGAAAGCTATTGCAAATGGTGGCTTAAAAAACGCATTAAGTGGCTTAGGACGTACATTTCTTAACTCATTTACTCCAATAGGCGAAGCAATTACTCCTATTCTTTCCGGTATCATTGGATTGATTACAGTAGCTATACAAGGTATTCAACAAGGATTTGCCAAAGTCGGCGAAGTCATTTCAAGTGTATTCGGCAGTATAGATACAAGTGGAATCACAAATATTGTTAGCCAAGTTTCTGATGTATTAGCTCCTGCTTTTGATAAGGTAAAAGGTGCTATTGAGCAGATGAAAACTGCACTTGAACCTATTGCAAAAGATATATTAAGCAAGATTATTGAGGTTATTCAAAACATTGTAAATCAAGCTCAAAAGATTCTAACAGTAGTAGGTCCACCGATTCTAGCAATCATTCAAAAGATAATCTCTGTAATTACTGAAATGATTCCTGTTATCACATCTATTCTAACGATTGTAGGCAGTGTTATAAGTGGTATTATTTCATTTATTAGCATGGTAATTTCGTATGTAGGAACTGCTATCGCAACTATACTTGGATTTATTATGCCGATTGTAGAAATCATAGCTACAATTGTAGCGAACATTTGGTCGGTAATCTTAACAGTTGCAACGAATATTTGGAGCAAAATTAGTGAAGTGGTTTCTGCTATTGTCGGATTCGTAACCGATTTATTCAAAACCATTTCAGATATTGTAAATAAGATTTGGAGTAAGATTAAAGAAGTTGTCGGTAAAGTCGGAGACAATGTAAAAGGAGTTGTTGATGATATTAACAAATATTTCAATAATATTAAATCTACGGTTACAGATGTATTCAATAACATTTGGACAAAGGTTCAAGGCGTGATGGATAAAGTTGGAAATAAGATTTCAAACGTATTACAAGGCATTCAAAACGCATGGAATGGTTTAAAAGGATTTGTAAGTGGTGTATTTGGAGGAATTGAAGGAGCAGTAGGTTCATTAGTTTCTAGTGTAAAAGGAATGGTAAATGGTGTTATCGGTGGTATTAATGGGGCTATCAGTATCATTAATAAGATTCCCGGAGTTCACATTGGAAGAATTCCTAGACTAGAGCGTGGTGGCGTTTTAAAACGTGGTCAAATTGGTTTGCTAGAAGGTAATGGAGCAGAAGCCGTCGTACCATTAGAAAAGAACAAAGCATGGATTCGTGCCGTGGCTAAAGATATGGCTCAAATCATGCCTAGCGTAACGACAAATAACAATGGTCAAACAATTAACTTTTATTCAAAGACATCAAGTCCGGATGAAATTGCAAGAATGTTAAGGTTGCAAGCTAGATATGGATATGGAGGTGTAATTCAATAGACATTAACAAAGTAAGAATCATTGTTCGTAGGGATGATGGTGAGACATTTGAAATTGACAATAAAAGATGGAAAATTCCGTCTAGTGATGGTTTAGATGGATTTGATTACATTGAGCCTTCATATACTACTCAAGATAACGCATTTGGAAATGGCGCTAGAGTAATGAGTGTTAGAATACCTACAAAAGAAAGAAGTGTAAAAGCTATCTTTAAAGGTACATTAGAACAGAAAGCAAATGAAAGAGAAGCACTCAGATGTTTCTTCAACTATTCTCATTTATTTGATGTGATAGTTGAATATATGGGTGAAAAGAAATATTGTCAAGGAAGGTTGTATGCGTATAGCCTTCCTACAGGCAATATTTACAGAGATTTAGAGTTAAACTTTACAATTCTATGCACGCAACCTTTATTGCTTTCATACAACGATTACGCAAAGAATATTGCACAAATTGAAGGTGGTCTGCAATTCAATGTTGAAATCACTTCTAAAGGTGTTGAATTTGGAACATTTAGTTTCGCTAGAGAAGTAAAGATTGAGAATAAAGGGGACACAGAAACATACTGCCGAGCAATCATTGAAGCTCATGGAGATGTTGAGAATCCTAAATTAATCAATAAAGATAAATATGTAAGAGTGATTGATACATTGCATAAAGGTGATGTGTTAGAAATTGATTTAGTTTCTAAACCCATTAAGATTCGTAAGAATGGTGTGAATTGCATTAGTAAAGTGGACAGAACATCATCTTTTAACAATTTGGTAATTGATGTTGGTCAAAACACGATTGGATATGGAGCAGATACAGGCGATACGAATCTATCTTGCACAATTTACTACAATGAAAGGTATTTAGGATTGTAATATGGCTTATTATGGATTAGATAAAAATTTCAATATCATCACACATTTAGAACCTTATAACGTGCAGTGGAATCGTAAATATTATGAGACAGGCGATTTTGAAATCTATATTGATATAGAACAATATTCAAGCGATATTAAATATATTTATTCTACTGATGATAAAGAGTTAGGAATTGTAGATATACCACATTATTCGGCTTCAAATAACACGAAGCAAATGTTGTTAAAAGGCTCGTTCTTTGAAAAGATTCTAGCAGACGATTGTATTTATCCTACATTCTCAAGTAGTGGAAAAATCGTTGATGTAGTTAAAAAGCTATTAGACAAGTATTGCTCATGGAAAATGGAGTATAGATATGATGAATCCATAACGGATAGAGTAGATTTTCAAGAAACAGGAGCAAACCTTGATACAAAGCTTTATGAGTTGTTATATCCGTTAGAATTATCTTTCCGTATAGAATATGACTATGTATCAAGTACATTTACATTTGTATTGTATCGTGGTAGGGATTTAACACAGAACAATACAGATGGAAACAATTTTGTTACCTTCTCAACAGAGTTTGGAAATGTTGAAGAACCGGACGTTATGATTGATTCTAGCAAATACAAGAATTATGCGATTGTATGTGGTGAAGGACAGGCAGAAGAACGTATATACGTTGAATATGACGCTAGAAAAGATAAGAATGAAAGAATCAAGAAATTGTATGTAGACGCACGTTCTGAGCGTATGGGAGAAGATACAACGCTTGAAGAATATAAAAAGGTATTGATTCAAAAAGGAATTGAAAAACTAGCAGAGTATCAAATTCAAGAAAATGTAAATTTTAACCTTAATACATATTCATACGAATACAAGGTTGACTTTGATTTAGGCGATAAAGTGGATGTTGTCATATCTGATATTGATTTAGTAATGACTGCAAGAATCAAGAATGTTTATGAAGTTATTAAGAGTGGATATAGAACCCTCGAATTAGAGGTGGATAATTTAAAAATCATGTAAGGAGTGAATTTAATAGAAAAGAAAAATGGAGGATTTAAACAAATAGCAAGAAGTATGTATTTTCTAGATAAAATTAATGCAATGGGTGGTGTTGCCGTTGCCGTATTAACATACGTATTAGGCGAACATTGGTATTTATTTGCGTTCTTCTTATTTATGAATGTTGTGGATTATATTACAGGGTGCATGAAGTCGGCTATTGCTCATAAAATCAATAGCAATAAAGGATGGATTGGAGTCCTTAAAAAGCTAGGCTATTGGATTATGATTGTGGTTGCGTTCACATTCAGTGCCTTTTTGGTAGAAATTGGAGAAATGTTAGGAATTGATTTCCATGTAACTACATTATTAGGTTGGTTTGTATTGGCTTCTTTGTGCATTAATGAAGTTCGTAGTATCATTGAGAACCTTGTACAATGTGGATATAGCGTTCCTACTGTATTAACTAAAGGATTAGAAGTAGCAGATAAACTCGTTAACGAAGAAAAAGAAAATGACGAATCAAGTACCTTGGAATAAGATTATCCTTGAAGAATTTATTAATCTAGCTTTATTAACTAAAGATGAAGAAATGATTCTAAGAACTAGGATATACGGATGGACAGTTAGAGAACAAGCCGACAGATTGAATATGAGTGTTTCTAGCGTAAATAGAATCATTAAAAAGATTAAGAATAAGTATGATGTGGTAGAAAAGTATAGCGCAATCTTACCACCAAGAAAAAGCAGTGAAAAAGAAACGTATCTAGACAAGAATTAAGAGGTTGAAAAGCCTCTTTTTTTTGACATTTATTTGACATTAATGTGGAAACAATTTGAGATTGCTCATGAATATAATTATGAGTGTAAAGAGGTGAGTAGAATGTATAATCCAATCAATGACAGAATCAACAATTTAATGAATCAGAAGCAGATGATTGAATCACAATTGCAAAACATTCAACAACTAGCGAATATTCCACCTATTAATATTAATAACCAAATCACGCCTAACATGGCATTGAATGACTTCAATGGTAAATGGGTCAATAATGAACAAGAAGCAAGGAATATGATGGTGAATGGATTGCCTAGTATTATGCTAGATAGAAATGATTCAGTATTCTATATGAAATCATTGGACGGCAGTTTCAAGAAATACAGATTTCAAGAAGAAACAGAGCCGAAGAAAGATGGCATAGAACAACGCTTAGACAGGCTAGAAGCTATGATATTAGGCTTAAAAGAAGGAAGTAATATAAATACAAAGGCAGTGAAAGAAACGCCTAGAAAGGAGCTTAAAGCGTGAATCCTTTAATGAATATGATGAACCCACAACAAATATTGTTGGGTATGTTACAACAAAGAAATCCACAAGCATTTAATCAAGTTCAACAATTAATGCAGAGTGGACAGAATCCCCAAGTATTGCTAAACAATATGATGGGGCAACTATCACCACAACAGAAACAACAGTTTGAAAATGTGGCTAGTAAATATGGGCTAAAACGCTAATTGCGTTGAAAGGAGGAATATAAATAGAAAACATGAACGGTATTCAACCAATGTACGATTTAGCAGACAGAAATAACAATGAATGGGGTGGAGGTTATTGGATTTGGATTATCCTATTATTCTTCTTATTCGGTGGAAATTGGGGTAACAATGGCAACCTACAGAATGACGCATTAATGAATCAAGAATTTATTAAGCGTGATTTATTCAATACAAATCAAAATGTATCTAGCCAAGGTTTCCAAAATTCAAGAGACATTCTAGAAAGCCGATACACTACACAATTAGGTTTGCAGAATCTAGGTCAACAGAATCAAGAATGTTGTTGTGCGACTCAAAGAGCGATTGATGGTGTAAATACACAGAGTTTCAAGAACACGTGTGATATTACCACTGCGATTCACTCAGAAGGCGAAGCAACAAGAGCATTAATCAATGCTAACACAATGCAAGAATTACGTGATAAATTAGCAGATAGAGACAGAGATTTGTTGACTGCAAACTTCCAATTGAGCCAACAGGCACAATCTGCAAATATCATCAACACATTACAACCAACGCCAAAACCTGCATATATTACTTGCTCACCTTATTATGCGTATAACAATATGACAGGTTGTGGATGTAACCAAATCTAGCTCGAAAGAGATTAGGCAATAGCCTTTGGATTATAGGGTAGTCGAAAGGCTACCCATTTATTTTATAGGAGGAAAAGAAAAATGATTAATAGTATAGCAACGGCAGTTCAAACTGTAGCAAATGGACAAAATGTATTATTCACAACAGACAGAGTAAGAACTAAATCTTGCCAATGTGCTTGTAAAGGTTGGCTTGCTCATGATGTAGGAAGTGGACTATTTACGTTAACGAAACAAGGAATTTATGAGGTAGAATATACGGCAGATATTACAAGTGCAACAGTAGGAGTTGCTTCTTTAGAATTAGAACAGAATGGAGAAATTGTAGGAGGAACACAATCTTTATATAATGTAGCTACTGCAAGTGCTTATGGAAATGTGAGTGGAGCAACATTGATTCAAGTTCCATGTGGTGCATCTTATACAATTGCATTAGCGAATAACAGTGGTTTAGATTTATCCGTTCAAAATGCAAATATTATCATTAAGAAATTAGCGTAGGTGTATCATGCAAGAGGTTAGAAAAAGGAATCTAGACCTCTTAACCGAAGCAATGAGAGGACTAGAAAGAGGATACAATGATTTAGATTTTAAAGTAATGAGCCAAGCTTTAGACAACATCAAAGATATTGATACAATACTAGCTATGAGTGATGGAAGAACGGCTATAAACGCATTAAAAACAAATGACACAAATATTGAAGGAACGGAAATTGATGATAATATCGCATTAATGAATTCTCATTTTAGAAAATACATAGAAGCAAAAAAGGAATATCGAAAAGATAACAATGAAATAGATAAGCAAAGCTCAATCAGAGAACTAGAAGCCTTTTTAAGCGCTATGTATGGAATCTTAGAAGAATTGAAAACATCTAGCGACTTTCAAGAAGAAAGAGAAATGGTAAGAGATAAATTGCGAGAAATGTTCTCGGTATATCAGTGATAAATATCCTCTTTATGTGCTATAATCGGCATATAAGGAGGATATTTTAATAGATTATCAAAGTTTTAAAAAAGCCGTATTAGGCAAAGCGTTCGACATTGACGGATATTATGGCGCTCAATGTTGGGATGGTGCAATGTATTGGTATGAAAAACTAGGATTCCGAAGAATCAACTGCTCAGTAAGTGGATATGCAAAAGATATTTGGCTTTATAGAAAGACAAATGGAATCTTAAATAACTGCATTGAAGTATCTGTATATCAACCGGGTGATATTGTAGTATTTAAAGAGGTAGAAGGAATCACACCAGTTTCGCATATTGCTATATTTGATTCAGACATTGACGGAAAATATGGTTTGTTCTTAGGACAGAATCAAGGTGGTGTAGGGGGAGCATTTAGTTTATGCAAATTCCCTTACAGTGCCACATATGATACAGGATTTAGACCTAAATGTTTAGTAAATCAACCGACTAACACAACATATGATGTCAATAAATTGGTATCAGAGCACGCATTAGCTACACTTACAGTGGATGCAGTAGCAATTAGACAAGGCTCACCATATGGAGCAGTAATCAAGCGTGTGAATACAGGATTCCAATTTGAGTATTATTACAAAGTTGTTGCAAATGGACATAGATGGGTTGTAAACAAAGATAAGACTCAATTTATGGCTATTTCAAATTCTGAAATTCAAGGGAAAGAACTATGGGCAACTTTTTCAGAGGTAAAAGAAGAAGTTAAGCCAACTCCAACACCTACAGAAAAGCCAATCGAAAAAGTAGACTATACAAAGAATATTAAAGGATATGGAATTGATTTATCAGAACACAATGGTGATGTGGATTTATCCAAATATGACTTTGCAATCATCAGAGCTTGCTATGGTGAGAACACGGATTCTAAATTTGAAGAATTTGTATCAAAGTGTGAAAAAGCCAATATTCCTTATGGTGTATATTGTTATGATTATGCGCTTAATGATGATGAAGCCAAAGCAGAAGCAAATTACATTCTTGATTTAATCAAAGATAAGAATATTCAGATGGGTGTATGGTTCGACATGGAGGACGCAGATGGCTATAAAAAGAAAAATGGTGCATTAACAAAAGAAAGGTGCACACAATCTTGTAAAATCTTTTGTGATATTCTAAAAGCACATGGATATTACACAGGAGTTTATACATCTAGTTCTTGGATTGGTACGTATGTTGAAACGGACTATCCTCTATGGATTGCAAATTGGGGTACAAATGATGGAACGATTCAATCTGACCAATCAGATAAAGCAGTGATTCATCAATATACTTCAAATCCGATTGATAAGAATGTAATCTATCATGATGTTAGTTTCTATGCTTCAAATCCAATCAAAGAAGAAAAAAAAGATGATTCAAGTGAATCAACAGAAGAAATCAATGTAAAAGGAATTAATCAGATTATCAAATTAATTTTCAAAATTTTAAAGAGTATATCAAAAATATTTAAATAAAAAGTGAAACAAAACTATTTTCAATGACTACAGAGCCTATGTATTTTGCATAGGTTCTTTTTTTATTTTCCTAAATAAACTATTTACAAGTATATACTTGTATGTTATACTATATATGTGGTCAGAAAGACAAGGATATTTGTTTTAGGAGGTAAAAAATATGAAAGCAAATAAAAAACGCAATCGCAAAGCAGAACAAGCTAACATCTACTTAGAGATTGCGAAGAATGCTATTGAGCTAATCGTCGCAATAATAACATTCATAAAGAGCTTAGGGAATTAATTCCCTAGCTCACTTAGATTGTACCACATAAAAGGAGGGACAAGAAATGGAAAAGTTAGAAAAAATTAAAATGATTCTAAATGCAATTACAATTGTATTATTAATTGCAATATTGATTGTATGGTTAGTTAAGTAATATATAAGGAGGACACAAGAAATGGCATACAAGTATTATGCAGTAATGAACGGAGAAGTTGTTGATAAAAGCAACTCCCTAACAAACTTGAGAAATAGAATGGATGAATACGTCCATTCTATATCAAACAATATAGACAACGTTTATATCGTTACTAGCAAAAAGAATCCATTAATCGTAAAGGAATATGATATGTTTAGAGATAAGTGGTATACGAGCAGTAACAGATACAACGATATTTTTGAAAAGAAAATCACAATTGAATAATTTAGGAGGTATCATGGCTACACCCGCAAAAATCAGGGCAAACAATAAATCAAATAAAAACAATACAACGATGGTTTGCGTTCGTTTAAGTTACAACACGGACGCAGACATCATTGAAAAGCTTGATGAGGTTGATTCTAAAATGGGATACATCAAGCAATTAATTAGAAAAGATTTGCAGACTAAAAAAAAATAGTCAATTTTCTTTGAAAACTATTGACACGTATATACGTGTATGTTTTACTATATATGTAAAAAGTACTTAGGTACTAGGAGGAACAGGAAATGACAAATTTAAAACAATTGCAAAACGTATGTAAAGAAGTGAACGAAAAGATGGATGTACTTAGTGAAGAAGAATTGAAAGAAATCGTGGGCAAATATTACAAGGATGATGTAATTTCTTGTAGACAATGGGAGTTCTTGTTAGGTTATATCGAAAGAAAAGAAAAAATTAGTAATAACTTCGCATTTATGTATAGCGAATAAAAGGATACCCTTTAGGAGTACCCTTTTTTATGCATTATTGGCATATTTATTGGCATATTTTAAATCAAAAATATCATCATAAAAAGGCATGTAGCAACACGAGATAACACACAACAATACACGGAAACATTATTCTTTGAACATGCCATAATAACGATTGTGCTTTAAATAAAGCTATAATTTAATGAATGGCATATTTTCGGCATATTCTTACATAAATTACACCTTTTTTTATGCTTTTTTCTTGTGTATGATGATAAAAAAGAGGTGCAAGAAATGGCAGTCAAGAAAGATGAAGCAACAGGTAAATGGATGTATTACGGTTCATATAAATTAAATGGAAAGACCAAGCAATATAAGAAGCGTGGTTTTGAAAAAAAGAAAGACGCTATAAAAGCCGAGATTCTATTCAAAGATAATTTAAAAGAACCATACGCAACCATTACATTTAAAGAACTAGCTTCTATATATTTAGTATATAGCGAAAAAAGAATAAAGGAAAGCTCATATAAATATCAATTGGGAGTTATTAATAAATGGAATGAATGGTTAGGCGATTATGAAATAAGAAATATCACTGCAAGTGATATAAATGTTGTTATTGATGAATTAGGTAAGACACTAGGCTTTCAGACCATAGTCAATTATTATGCAAAGTTCAGAGCAATAATGAACTATGCAGTAAAGCAAGGATATTTAGAATCAAATCCATGCAATAAGATTGATTTGAAGAAAGACCCAAACGAAAAGAAAAAAGAAATGAAGTATTGGACGGTTGAGCAGTTCAACAAATTCATAGTAAATGAAGATAAAGAAGTATTTCATTTGTTGTTTATGAATCAATTCTATATGGGTATGCGTATTGGAGAAGCGTTAGCTTTACAATGGAAAGATGTGGATTTAGCAAATAATACAATTAATATACATAAAACATGGTCGGATTCACTGCATAAAATAACAACGCCAAAGACGAATAACAGTTATAGAACAATTACCATGCCAAAGTTTCTATCTAATGAATACAAGACATTTAAAAGCCAAATAAAAGGCAATGATAATGATTTTGTTTTCGGCACTACAATACCATTCTATAAGAGCAAGATACGCAATGAAATGTTGAGTGTGATAAAAGAAACGAATATCAAATTAAGAGAAGATGAGCAGATACCTATTATCAGAATACACGATTTAAGACACTCATGCGCTTCTTATATGATTTCGAATATGGTAACAGATGGAACAGTGAATTTTTCTGTATACGATATAGCTAAAAGGCTAGGCGATAATCTTGATACAGTGCTTTCAGTATACGCTCATTGGTTACCTCAAGCAGATAAAGGAATTGTAAAATTTATGGAGAAAGACAAATTCTAGCACTAAAAATTACCCTTGTAATATTTCCTTTAAAGGTATAACGTAAGAGTTAAATTTTTAAAAGGAAAGGGGGAAGCCACATGACGAAGTACGAAATGTATGTATTAATCAATAGAATGTTAGAAGAATTAGAAGAAAAAGAAGTGGCAAAGGTGTATGTCTATACTCAACAAATTTGGATAAATTCCACAGAGAAAAAGAGCGATTAATTTCGCTCTTTTTTAGTTTGGAAACCATTGTATTTCTTTAAATGTCGGTACATCATCAGTATTTCCGGACCAATCACAAGTGATAACAAAGCCCGGTTTCTTATCACCTACATATACATATCCTTTTACTGCATATGAATTATCTTGTTTAATCCAACCGAAATTTGAAATTTTATCTAATTCATCTATTTTGAAATTTGTATGTAATGTGATTGCCATTTTTACCCAATCATATAAAGCTTCTTTTTCCGCTTGCGTCATAATAACAGTTCTAGGCATTCTAGTAACTGAGCCATTTTCGTAGAATACTGTATTATCCTTTTTTACAGTGGTTACAGTATCATCTTTAATATTAAATGCAATATCGGTGTCTATATATTTAATTGTGCAAGAATCCTCATCTAAATGAGTGATATGGAGTTTTGATTTTTTAATTCCTAGTTCTTTTGCAACGGATACAATAGATTTTACTTCTTTTTCCGGTACTGCCCAATCTTCTGCAATTTCTTCAGTGTATGTAAGCTTTTTTTGTGGTTCGCTAGGAGCAACGGCAATAATTGCATAAAAAACAACAATAATAATTGCACACCATAATAATATTTTTTTCTTCTTGCTTCCACCTTTATTAATAGGTGGAGTTTTAGTTTTGTTTCTCATCGTCTAATTCCTTAATGATTCCATAAATGAAATCTAATAACCTTTCCTTCGTTTCTTCACTTGATTTTAGATAAGCCTTGATTAATGGTTTTTGGTTTGGATTGATTTGGTATTCTTCTATGAGTTCGTCAATAGTGTTATCCGGTACATCTAGAAACATATCTCCAATACCTTCAGTGAGCCAAAAATAATCGGCATTAAATGTTCTACAGATGTTTTTCAAAATGTAATCATTCATGTTTCTAACGCCACTTTCATAGCTTGCAACAGAATTTCTAGAAACACCAATTTTTGAAGCAAACTCTGTTTGAGTTAAATTCAATGCATTTCTTAACTCTTTTACTCTTTCTCCTGTAGTCAAAAATTTAACCTCCTTTATTTCATTTTATCATTAAAAATACAAATGTACACAAAAATTACAATTTATACTTTACAATGTACACAATGTGTTTTATAATATACACGTAAGTTACAAAACAACACAAAACAACACGGAGGAACAAGAAATGACAAACGAAGAAATTATTCAAGGAACAAAGAAAATGTTAGGCATGGGAGAATTTGAGCCATTGCACACTTTCCAAAAATGGAAAGAGATGGGATTCAAAGTTAAGAAAGGTGAGCATGCAGTAGTTTGTACTAAACTTTGGAAGCCGAAACAAAAGAAGTACAAAGATGATGATGGTGAAGAAAAAGTTGAAAACAATTTCTTCTTAACAAAAGCTTACTTATTTAAGCTAGACCAAGTTGAAAGAATTGAAACCAAAGTCAAACCACAATTAATGAATTAGTCGAAATAAGCCGAAAGGCTTATCTGCTAGAGATGACCTACTAGCACTGATGATGACAGGTCATGGAGGTGAAACAATACTAGACAAGAGAATTTTCGAAGCCTTAAGCGAGTTACAGAAAAGAGGCTATGAACTTTCAGAGTTTTATCAAGGATATATCGCTTGTATCTTAGATGAATCACAACGCAAGGAGGTGAAGGAATGACAAGAACATATTTCGTGACCTTCGACGTAACTGCAAATGTTACGTTCGAGGTTGAAGCACATGACAGTGCAGAAGCAAAAGAAATTGCGAATCAATTAAATATTAGAGATTTGCAAGAGGTAAATCAAATCAATACTTGCGAATCTAGAATGGAGGTGTATGAGAGTGATTATTAATTACAAATCATATTTGAACAAAGACGATTTAGTAAAGTTGTTTGATATGAGCGAATTGTCAAAAGACCGACAAAGAGCCAAATCAAGCAAGATTATGAAATCAGTTAGAGAGTTCTATAAAAAAGAAACTGGTACTGCTTGGGAAGATACATTTGTATATAGAAATGTTAATCAGAATGTAATTCCAACAGAATACTTCTTAAAGTGTTGTCCCGAAGCTAGAAAGTCATTTAGAAGGAGTTAGTTATGCAAGATATTAGAATGAACAGTATTCAAGATGAAGAAATGGAATTGAGTATTTATCCATTTAATCCAAAAAGAATACATTTAAGCAAAGAAGAAAAAGAGATACGCAGAGAAAAAACGTATCAAAAAAGAATTACAACTTGCGTAAATATTCTGTTATTCACAACAATTGTAATTCTATTAATGACTATAGCTTGTTTTGGTAAAACTTATGGAATGTTATTTCAATAATAAAAAGAGGTGCGCACTCGACAAAGCACGCACACACAAGAAATGACGTTCTTAAATAAGAACACATACATTATAGCAGAAAAGAAGGAGAAACGGAAGAATGGAAGAAAAAAAGATGAATGTATATGAGAAATTGTCCCACATACAAAATGAAATGAAAGTGGGAAAGAACCAATATAACAAATTTGGGAAATACAGTTATAGGTCGGCAGAGGATATTTTAGCAGAAGCTAAAAAGATTTGTGTTAAGTATAGAGCAACTTTGATTCTTACAGATGAAATTGAAGTTATTAAAGATAGATATTATGTCGTAGCAAATGCAATCTTAAACGATTGGGATTCGGACGAATTAATTCAAGTAAAGGCAATGGCTAGAGAAGAAGAGAATAAAAAAGGAATGGATGCTTCGCAAGTAACAGGTTCATGCAGTTCATATGCTAGAAAGTATGCGTTAAATGGTTTATTTAACTTGGATGATACAAAAGACGCAGACACAGACGAACAACATGAAGTTATTCAAAATGCACAAACAAAACAACAGAAAGCCGGAAACAATGACAAGTTAGATGAAATTCGTATGAGGTGTTTTAAGGCACAAAATGAATTGCAAAAGATAGGTATTGATACACATTCAGAAGCATTTTGTGAGCATTTAAAAGCCGAATATAAAATCAGTTCACAAGATATTCCTAATCTAAATGGAAACGGTCTAGTGGCATTAATTAAAGCATACGGAGCTATTTACAAAGAAAATGTGAAAGCATAAGGAGGAAAGAAAAATGGAATTAGTAAACGTAACAAATGGACAAATTGAAATCCAAAAGGAAACACTGAACAAATTGAAATCATTCAATGAGTACAAAAAAGAGATGGACAAATTGGAAAAGGAAGTTAAAAAGAACATCCTAACCGCTATGGAAGAAAACGGAATCAAACAATTTGAAAATGACGTGGTTAAAATCACATATACTGCACCTTCTACACGTACTGTAATTGATACAAAGCTAGTAGAAGAATTAGGACTAACACATCAATTATCTAAGGAAACACCAGTTAAAGGAAGCGTAAGGGTGACTTGGAAATAAAACGAGATAAGTCAATTTTACAAAAAGACATGTCTAAATGTTATGTATGTGGTTCTACCTTAGATTTACACACACATGAAATATATTTCGGCACTGCAAATAGAAAGAAATCAATTGAGCATGGGTGTTATGTAAGATTATGCGCTAGACATCACAACATGAACAGTGAAGGAGTACATTTCAACCATAAATTAGACATGAAATTAAAAAAGGAATGCCAACAGGCATTTGAGAAGGCACACACAAGAAAGCAATTTATGAATATATTTCATAAGAATTATTTATAAGGAGGTAAATATGCATTCATACAATGTGATTAGGAATCAAGAAACATATCCTAGAGAAATCTATTATTCTCAAGCTAAAAGAATTGAAGCATTAGAGAATTACATCATGGATGAGAATTTCAATCCATATCAAGATTCTTGGACAGATGTTGAAAAGATGAAAAAGTTAGGAATCACAGAAGAACAGAAAGAACTTTTCAGAATCCAAAAATTTGAAGAAATGGAGCAAATGAGATTTTGAAAACAAAATTGATAGGTAATTTCATAAGGAAATCAAGAAATGAGGATGGAAACCTAGAGATAACTTTTGAACTAACTGAGCCAATATACGAATCATATGCTCAGACCATCAAAAAAGGGCCATATAGCGTGATTATTGATTCGGTAAGGCGTTTACGTACAAATGAACAGAATCGGCTTATGTGGGCATTAATCAAGGAAATATGCAGTAATGAAAACGCAAGCTATAACGATACATGGGATATGTACTGCGAATTCTTGAGAATGTCAAAAGCTTTATATACATATGTTTCAGTTTTGAAAGATGGCGTTGATTCGTTGGCTCAAGCACATGGAGCTAGGGCAGTTCAAATATTGGGCACTGAAATAAGAGACAACGGAAATGAATTTGTAAATTGTAGATTGTTTCTAGGCAGTTCACAAATGGATACAAAGCAAATGGGAGTCTTAATTGATTGCATATTAGATTATGCAGAACAGTTAGGAATCAGTACTCAATACTATTTAGATAATGGAATCAAGGGGGAAGAAAAATAAAGTTTGTTATAAAAGGAAAGCTAGATGGATTGAATGAATATATCAATGCATGCCGTACAAATCGCTACAAGGGAGCAGAGATGAAGAAGAGGAATGAGCGTTTAGTTATGGCTTATATCTTACAGGCAGTGAATTTCGGTGAAGTTTACGAGGTTAAGAACTATCCTATCAAATTAAATATTAATTGGTATGAAGGAAATAATAAGCGTGATATCGACAACATTGTGTTCGCAACTAAATTCATTCAAGATTCATTAGTTAGAACAGGAATACTTGAGGATGATTCAAGAAAGTACATTAATCAAGTGAATCATTCAGTATTTACAGATAAGGAGAATCCAAGAATAGAGGTAGAGATTTTATGAGAGAGCAAGAAATGGCAGTAAATGTAGCAAAGCAAATTTACTTTGATGAATTTAATTTGTTTTATCAAATTGCAGAAAGAAGCAAAGGAGACGCAAATTCAAATGATGTATTTAATGAAGCGTGTACAGTTCATGATATAACCGAAGAATTTACGTATATGTTAGATGGATGTCATAGCTATACAAAAGATGGATTATATAGAGTAGGAGTTAAGGCAATATATAAAGTATTGTACAAACTTGAAGCATCTTATAACGATATTGAGATAAATTGCTATTTAGAATATATCGACAAAATCATTGATGAAATCCTAAAGCAAGTGGTTGTTTTAGGTGGAGGTGATTAAAATATCAGAACTAAAGAAATCGTATTACGCAATAATACCGGCAGAAGTTCGATATGATGAAGAACTACCACCAAATGCAAAACTATTGTATGGAGAAATTACATCATTGTGCAATGAAAAAGGATATTGTTGGGCAACAAATCAATATTTCGCAGATTTATATAAAGTTTCTAAAATAACAGTAAGTAGATGGATTAGCACTTTATACAAAAAAGGATATATTGCAGTAGAAACATTGTATAAAGAAGGAACAAAAGAAATTATCGGAAGGCATTTATATATTGTTAATACCCCTATTAACAATAATGTTAATAGGTATATACAAAACGATTTAGAGGGTATAAATGAAAATGTTAATACCCCTATTAACAATAATGTTAAAGATAATAATAAAGTAATTAATAATAAAATTAATACTAAATTAAAAGTAAGTAAACACAAATACGGAGAATATCAACACGTTCTTTTAACAGATAAAGAACACACACACCTAATTGAATTATATGGTGATTCATTAAACGACCATATAAAGATATTAGATGAGTACATTGAAACGAGTGGAAAGAAATACAAGAACCATTCACTAGTAATTCAAAAGTGGGTTCATGATGAATGGATGAAAAGAAACAAAGATAAGCCTACACTTGATTCTAAATTCTATGCACAAGAAAGCAATCAATCTTATGCAGATGTACAAAAGGAAATGGAACGAGTGAGAAGGGAAATATTAATGGCTTAGAAAGGGGATTAAATGATTAATTGGATTTGTGGAGCTATATGTGGAAGTGGTGCAACACTTCTTCTATATAGCATATTAGTAGGAAAAAGGATTCAAGAAGAACAAGATAAAGCGACTAAATGTATTTTCAAATATGAAGAATACAGACGCAAGATTAGAACACTTGAATATCAAAAAAGAGAATTAGAAAAGAAATTAAAATCAAGTGATTATTCAGATTTCTATGAGACGAAATAAATGTAAAAGAAGAGGTAAATATGACAAAAAAAGATATTGAATTAATCAAAGAAATGCTAAAAATGCAAGCAAAGCTAGATGAAGCAATTATGAAAGAATACGGATTAGATGAAATTGATGAAGAAAATTTAAGAATGGCTATTTTGGATGAAGTAGGCGAATTAACACACGAATTAAAGGGAAATTGGTGTTGGTGGAAGAAAACGCAAGAACCGGTTGATATGGGAAAGGTACTAGGCGAATTAGTTGATGTTTGGCATTTTGTGTTAAGTTATCAAAATCATTTTGATTTCGGAGAAGAAGCGCGATTAAGTTATTTAAACGAGGAAGAACTATCGAATGGAATGTTAAAACGGTTAAGAACTAAAAAAAGTAATCTGTCTAAAGTATTAACTCGTTTAGTTATTTTTGAAAGTTCTATTATTCCGGTTTCAATTGCAATCACAGAATACCTAGGATTCAGTATTGAAGATGTATACAAAGCTTACTGTGAAAAAAACAAAGTGAATTATCAGAGACTAGAAAGTGGGTATTAATATGTGGATTAGAAGTCAAGACAGAAAGAAATTAAAAGAAATTCATGATGTAGGCATTTATCGTGATAATAAAATATGGGCCGATTGTTCATTCATTGGCGAATATTCAACAAAAGAAAAAGCATTAAAAGTTTTAGACCAATTGGGAGAACACCTTGAGAATCCATTCCGCTTAGTATTCCAAATGCCACAAGATGATGAGGTTGGAGTATGACAGAAAAAGATTTAGATGAATTTGAAAAAGAATTCGGATTTAAATTATTACCTACAGGATTCAAAAAGCCTTTATCAGAAATTACAAAGGAAGAGTATAGAGAGTGTATTGAATATGTGCGGAACGCAATTATTAATGAAGATTCAAATATTGTGTTTTATTTTGAAAAGGAGCAAGAACAATGACAGAAAAAGATTTAGAAGAAATAAAGCAAAAATACGGATTCACATTACATCCTAGTGCATTTAATGGTAAGCCAATCAAGTATGTTTCAAGAGAAGAGTATGAAAAAAAGATTCATAAGATATGGAATCAAATGTTTGAAGTAGCATGAACAATGATGATTCAAATGAGGAGGATGATTTTTAATGACAGATGAACAAAAGATTAAAGCACTTGAAAAAGCGTTAGATAAAGCTTGTAAATACACACATAACAATGGATACAATGGTTGTCCATCACACTATGATATTGAAGAAGTTGATAAAGAGAAAGAGAAAGATTGCATATTATGTAAATTCTATTGTATGTCTGTTAAATATTTTCAAAGTAAAGAATATGAAAATAAGTCCAAAGAATGTTGGAAAGAATATTTTTTAAAAGGAACAGGAGAATGATTTTTAATGGAAAGTTTTGTGCAATTGTCATTGAGAGAATATGATATATTGAAATTTAATTACGAGAACATAAAAAGAGAGTTAAAAGAGGAACAAGAATCGCATAGTCAAGATATTGAGCAGTTCAAAGAAGCAAAGAATTATTTGGAAGAAACAATAGAGCAGTATAAGCAATACATCTTAGAATGTAGATGTAGATGGATGGATGTTGATAACTATTCACTAGAGCACTATTTGAGCACAGATTCATGGAATTATGGGATGAATTGTAAAGATGATTTATCAAACCAAATAGATAACTATGGCGGAAATTTATATGAATTGTTTTCAGAATTAGAAGCCGATGACAGAGCCGAGAGTGTAGTGATGTTTCGCTCAATAGATGAAGATGGAGAGTATGGTGAATATATTTATGGAGAAATCAGATATTGCATAGAAAAAGAGTTTAGTGACTTAGAGGTAAAAGAAAATGAATAAATATCAAAAAGCTATTGAAGTGATAGATACATTGCTTCACTTGATGTGTGGAGAAGAAAGAGAAGATGGATATAAGCCAACTATGGAAGAAATGTCTAATTCTATGGATTTGTTAAAAGAATTAGTTGATAAAGAAACACCAAAGAAACCTATAGATATTGAATTTGGACCATGTAGTGATTTGATACTATCTTGTCCAACTTGTAAACATGGAGTTGTTCCTATTCCAACGTATCATGGAAACAAATATTATCCACGATGTCCATTCTGTGGGCAGAAGTTAGAAGGAGAAAATGAAGATGAACGCTAGACAAATGTTTGAAGAATTGGGGTGGATTGAATGAAGTTAAAAGAATTACTTCCTACAATATCGGCAAATCGAGTTAATCTGTACGATAAAAGCTTTCTAACAAGTCAATTTATAGTATATATAAACCCAAGCAAAAACGTAGGATATCTTAGTGATAAATTACTAGAAAGAGAAGTTTATTCAATTGAAACAAATTCATGTAGAGAATTTAATATATGTTTAGTAAAGGAGAAAGAAAATGATTAATGTAGCAGTTATTTGTGGACGCTTAACTAAAGATGTTGAAATTTTAAAAACACAAAAAGGAAATAGCGTAGCAAAATTTACTGTAGCAGTAAATGGAATCAATGATAATACAGATTTTATTAATTGTGTAGCATGGAATAAATTAGCCGATATTGTAAATATGTATTGCAAGAAAGGTGATTTAGTAACGGTAGAAGGAAGAATTAGTGTTAGAAATTATGAGAATCAACAAGGACAGAAAGTTTATATTACTGAGATTGTAGCTAGTAATGTACAATTACCACCTAAAAGTGCTTCTAATGGGCAAAACTACAATCCGAATGCAAATACATACCAACAACCATATCAAGCGAATAACAACGCTTATGGCACGCAAAACACGTATGTGCAACCAAGCTTAACTCAACAAATCGCACAACAAGAATATAATGGTGGAAGTGATTTAAATATTGCTTCAGATGATTTACCTTTTAAGTAATTCTATAGCTTGACGAACTATAGAATAAAATTGTCAAAAAATGGAGGTAACGCTAATAGAAATGAATTATGAAGAAAGGATTAAAGAATTAATTTCTAAAAACAATAAGCTAGGAAGGACAAATATTAAACTTAATCAAACGCTAAAAGAAAGAAACGCAATAATTCATAATCAAGCTCAAGAAATCAAGAAATTAAGAAATGAAGTTGGCGAATTAAAAGATAGATTGCATAAGGTATACAGTTCATGAGCACATATGAAGATATAAAAAGACACTTCTTATGTGAATGCCAATCGTACACATATTATGAGCAAAAGATAGCAGAGCTACAAAGGGATGAAGCTATTTATCCCTTAAAAGCCGAGCTATTCTTAGCTCATGCAGATTATGCAAGAAGAATGAACTATGTAAAAGACAAATTAAGCCAACTTGATGATACGACTCGAACAATGATTGAGTATAGATATATAAAAGGATTCAGTGCAGAAAAAACATCTAATATTGTAGGATATGCTAGGGAAGAAATCCCAAGAAAAATAAATAAGAACTTGAAGAAAGTGCTCACAATGTGAGCATTTTTTCATGTAATAATTAGTTTAGCAGGATAGAGCAGTAGTAGCTCACTAGTCTTATTAGCTAGAGGTCGAACGGTGCAAATCCTTCTCCTGCAACCATGTTTACAAAGTCTAATGGTGAATTATACCTCTCTTTTCATTCAGTAAATCAGATATTTAATACCAACAGTTAACAGGCATGCCGTTAGGCTTTGATATATTACCGAGCGTTTGTCTCGGTTCTTTTAATAATGAGGAGGAGAATATGGGTTCAAAAGAATTTCAAGAATTAGCAATGAAAGCAGTATTTCAAGTAAACCCAAATATTGCAATCAGTGAAATGTTCGTTGTGGTGATGTTTAAAGTGCTTCAAAACAATAAAGCATTCATTAGTGCTAAGAGCACAGATAACTATTATGAAGTAACGTATAACGGCGATAAAAAGGAATTATACGTTGATGAATACATCAAGAATACAAATACTTGTCTAAATGTAAATGACGCTCTATGAGTTTAAAAGAGGGGAATAAATATGAATATTGTTGAAAAAAGATTAAATGAGCTAAAACCTTATGAGAATAATCCTAGAATCAATGATGGTGCGGTAAAATATGTCAAAAACTCTATTGAGCAGTTCGGCTTTAAAGTTCCTATTGTTATTGATAAAGATGGAGTGATTGTTGCAGGTCATACACGATATAAAGCTAGTCAAGAATTAGGCTTAGAAACCGTTCCTTGTGTGGTTGCAGATGATTTAACAGAAGAACAAGTAAAAGCGTTTAGAATTGCAGATAATAAAACGGCAGAAAAAGCTTCGTGGGATTTAGATGCATTAAAAACAGAAATGGAAGAGTTGGAAGAAATTGACGGAATTGATATGAGAGATTTTGGGTTCGGCGATTTTGAGATTAGTGCATTAACTGAGGATATGGACGCTGAAGGATATGACAATGAGCTTATGGACGCATTTAGCGAACATTCAGAAGATATGCTAAAAAAGCAACGTGTAATCATTACATACGAAACAGAGGAAGAACAACTATTCTTAGAAAAACTTTTGCAGGTAACTGAATTAAAAGTGTGCTACGACATCAAGGAATTAATGCATGAATGATATTTATTATGCAATAGCTAGTTACCATAGACCAAAATGTAAAACGTATCACGCATTAAAAGAATGTGGGATTGAAGATGAAAGAATTGTTATTAGCTTAAATGATTCAAATGATTTCAAAACTTATGTTGAAGCATTAGGGAGTCAAGCTCAAATCATTACTAGGCGTGGAAATAACGTAGCTTCGAATAGAAATAACATTCTAAATTATTTTGAAAATGGTGCAAAAATCATCTTACTAGATGATGACATCAGAGATTTTAGAAAATGGGAAGAAAAGCAAGGAAATAAATGTGGAACGCAGAAAAAAATCACTGAGTTGGATAAGACATTTAATGAGGTATTCTCATTTATGCAAAAGAACAATATTCACTTCATGGGATGCCTACCAACAACCAATAATATGAACATAGCGACTATGTTAAGAAAAGGTGAAACATATTCATTCAATACACTCGTACAAGGTGGATTGTGTTTTGTTATTAAAAGTGAAGAAATCAAATTTGATGAGAAATGGGATATGTTAGAGGATTATGAATTGAATCTAAGGATGATTAGACAAGGATATATCATAGCTAGAGTAAATAACATTGTGCCAAATAAATCTTTAATGGGAAAGGAAAAAGGCGGAATGTATGACAGATACCAAAGAGGAGAACAAGAACTATGGCTTAGACGCCTAGTAAAGAAATATCCGGATATGGTAACAAAAAAAGATAGAACAGTATTGTTGAAAAGAAAATGGAGGATATAAGGTGAATAAAATTAGTGAGACATATCAATCACCAAGATGGACAGGAGAAATCGCAGATTGCTCATTACCGGTGACATTTGATACATATTCCAACTGTTCTTTTGGATGTGTTTATTGTTTTAGTCAATATCAAAGAGGTATTGGTGCAAGTAAAGAAGCATATCTTAATAAAGATGTGAAATGTATCAATATTGAGAAGTGTAAAAAGATATTCAGTGGAGAAGATACAAAATCACAATTCTATAAATACATTAAAGACAGACGTCCTATTCAATATGGTGGATTATCAGACCAATTCGACGGATACGAAAAGAAATATGGTAAAACCTATGAAATGCTTAAGTATTTAAAATCTATTGATTATCCTATTTGTTTTAGTACGAAATCGGCATGGGTATTTAATGACCCTAAATATCAAGAATTATTCAAAGGTGCAGACAATTGGAATGTTAAGTTTAGTATCATCACACTAGATGAAGAGGACGCAAGAAAAATCGAAGTAGGTGTGCCAAGTCCAAGAAAAAGACTTGAAGCAATGAAAAAGTATACTGAACTATCAAAAGGTGGTGCAACTTTAAGATTGCGTCCGTTTATTGTAGGAGTGTCAGATAAAACCTATCTAGATTTAATTAGAGAAGCCAAAAAGGCAGGAGCTACTGCGGTTACTACAGAGTTCTTTTGCTTAGAAATGCGTTCTATTAAGCAAGCTAAGGAGCATTATGATGTGATTAGTGAATGCGCAGGATTTGATATTGTAGATTTTTATAGAAAACATTCAAATGGAAGTGGATATTTAAGACTAAACAGAAAAGTAAAGGCTAAATACATTCAAAAGATGAAAGAACTATGTGATGAATTAGGCATGAGATTCTATGTATCAGACGCACACTTTAAAGAATGCTCGAATAACTGTTGTTGTTGTGCATTAGATAAGAATTGGGATTACTCAAGAGGAAACTTTAGTGGAGCTTTACAAATTGCAAAGAAACATGGAAGAGTACATTGGAAAGATATTGAAAAGGATATGTACTTCTTAGATTTTCAATTCAATAAAGCTATTGGATTCAACACTAACTCATCAGAAACTAGGGCAAAATTCAAAGGAATGACAATGAAAGATTATTTGCATTATTTATGGAATTCATCAAAAGCAGGACAATCGCCTTATAAGATTTTTGAGAAAGTCTTAAAGCCTGTAGGATTTGATGAAAACAATGACATCATTTATGAATACGATAATTCAGTAACATTCTTAAAAAGAACAGAGGAGATTACAGAACTTGAAGCAGAAGAAGCAAGACACGTCTAGAGAAGAACATTTACGCCAAATGAAAAGTGTTGAAGAAGAACTACAAAACACGACATCAGAATATAGAAAAAGAGATTTAAGAAAAAGATTACAAAGGCTTAAAAAGCAATTGAATCAATATGATTGTTATAGGGGGTATTAAAATAGCAGAGAAACACGCAGGAGGACGCCCAAGAATAAAGATTGATTATGAAGCAGTTGAAAAGCTTGCTTCTATTGGATGTACTCAAGAAGAAATAGCAGACTTCTTAGAATGCTCAACACGTACGCTACAGAGAGATGAAGAGTTCTGTCGTGTATATAAAAAGGGTATCAGTCACTCAAAAAGAAGTTTAAGACGTATGCAGTTTGATAAAGCTTCAAAAGGAAATACGACCATGCTTATTTGGCTAGGTAAACAAATGCTAGGACAGACCGAAAAGGTTGAGCAGACAATGACACATGAGATTGAGGATTTAACACCTTTGGCAGATTTATTGAAATGATGACTAGAACGATTCCGTGGGGGGAATTTTCAGATAAGCACAAGAATTATATTAAGACCGCCCTAAATTACAAGCAAAGTGTAGCAGAAGGGGCAGTACGAAGCGGAAAGACAATTGACCATTGCATAATCTTTTCAATGTATTTAGAAACATGCGAAGATAAAATACATTTGGCAAGTGGCTCAAGCTTACCGAATGCGAAATTAAATATAGGGGATTGCAATGGATTCGGCTTAGAACATATCTTTCGTGGGCGTTGTCGTTGGGGTAAATACAAATCAAACGAAGCACTATTTGTTCAAACAAAGACAGGTGAAAAGATTGTTATATTTACAGGTGGTGGAAAGTCCGATTCATATAAGAGTATATTAGGTAACTCATATGGTGGATGGATTGCCACCGAAATAAATGAGCATTACGATTGTGAGGATTCTAGAACAAGCTTTATCAAGGTAGCAATGGCAAGACAGATTGCAAGCGTACATCCATTTACATTATGGGATTTAAACCCATCAAACCCAAACGCAGACATTTATAAGAATTACATAGATAAATTCATGGGATTAGATTGGTACAGATATGAGCATTTCAATATATTTGATAATGCTACAATGAGCCAAGAAAGAATCGAAGAAATTCAAAACAAATATGACAAGAATTCAGTATGGTACAAGCGAGATATTCTAGGGGAAAGAATGGTTGCCGAAGGACTTGTGTTCCCTTATTTCGCTAATGATTGCAAACCTTACCTATTCAAATATCAACATTTAAAAGAGAAGATGAAAAAGCAAGGGAAAAGATTCAGTCATTTAATCATGGGTGTTGACTTTGGAGACAATGGCTCAAAATACTCATGGCATTTGACCGGATTTACAAATGATTGGGATTATATGTGGGCACTAGATGAGGGGGACATGGAGAAATCAAACTCAATAGATGCTACAAAGTTCTGCAAAGCATTTGTAAGGTTTTATAAGCGTTGTGTTGAGTGTTACGGATATGTTGAGTGGATATTTCCGGACAGTGCTTCTAATACACTTATAAACACGCTTAGAGCTTATTTTTACGCCGAAGGATTAGACGGAAGTATAATCGCACCGGTAAAGAAGAATGAGCTTACAGACCGTCCTATAACGGTTGACAGCTTACTTGTAACAGGTAGGTTAAAGATAGAAGAACATTGTAAGAACTTAATAAATGCATTGAGCGAATTAGTATGGGATGAAAAGAAAGACATCCCAAAAGATGAGAACGTAAACAATATAAATGATGATTGGGATTCGTTCTGCTACACATTCATCACACATAGTGGATATATAGATTTAAGGAGGTAAGAAATAGAAACATCTAACACACGTAGACCATGGTTTCAGAATTACCTAAACGAAAGAGGGTATTATGTAGACACAAACGCAATTGAAATTATTGAATTGTGCAATAAGTGGTATACAAATACCGAAACAGAATTTCATACGGCTTACACGCTAAACAATGAGGAATACACACTTGATAAGACAGACTTTGCAAAGCGCTTATGTGAAGATGACGCAAACTTAATTGAAATCTTAGATATAAACGCAACTGAGGATAGTGCAACAAATGACATCATTACAGACATTCTAAACAAGAATAGGTTTGATGTAATGTATAGAAAGCAAGTTGAGCAAATGTCTGCAAACGGCACAGTAGGAGCTTATATTACAGTAGCAAATGCCGAGATTTATGAAGATGGTTCATTTAGTGGGGGAGATATTAGAATCAACTATTGTGATTCAATGAATATCTTGCCGTTGACTGTTATCAATGATGAAATCGTTGAAGTTGCTTTCGTTGGAGTAAATTATGAGAAATTAAAAAAAGTATATGTGTTAGTCATGTTCTTAAAAGGACAAGACGATAGATATATCGCAGAAACACATTACTTTAAAGATACAGGCGAAGAAATAAAAGAGCGTGCTCAGATTGTTCAATTAGATGTTGTAAAGCCGTTTGCAATCATGAGAAACGCAAAGGTTAACAATCTGCAAATGCAAGGTTACGGCTTGCCGAAGATTTGGAGCGCAATTGCTCCTTTGAAAACAATTGATTTAACAATGACAATGTGGAATCGAGATTTATTAAAATCAGATAAAATCGTTCTTGTAAATGAAGCATTAATGCAGAAAGACAAGAATGGTAATATCAAACAGAATCCACAATTGAAAAAGATATTCGTTCAGTTAGGCAGAAATAAGCTACCGGAAGAAAAAGCATTGTGGCAAGAATACAATCCAACAGTAAGAACAGGAGAAGTCGTTCAATCATTAGAAACGGCGTTAAGTATCTTATCAATGATGTTTGGATTCGGTACAAAGAAATACACGTTTGAAAGTGGAAGAATCGTGACGGCCACAGAATATATCGGTGAGAATCAAGACGCTATGAAGGAAGTAAATTCACAACGAAAAGAATCTACCGCATATATTCAAGATATTATTCAAGCAATAGCATACTTCTATGAATTAACACAAGGCAGAAAGCTTAATATCAATTCACTAGACATTGCTATTGATTATGACGATACGTATATCGAGGATAAGCAAAGTACTGCACAAGCGTTAAGAAATGACGCTCTTACATTTGATATTCCAAGATTAAAGATTATGTATTTTATGAAGCAATACGGCTTTACTGAAGAAGAAGCAACTGAATTATTAAACGAAGAAATTCAAGATGATGGAGAGGGGGATGATGAAGAATAGCAACTACATATTTTCCATTTGTCTCAAGAAATGGCGATAGATTAGTATTATACGACGCATTCAGACGTTTGTTCTCAAGCTACTTTACAAATGGCGTGTTCGTAGATGATTCTAGCTCAGACCATTTGAGAGTTGAGAAGGCTCAAGGTTTAAAATTAACAATTAAGGCAGGTCGAGCAAATATCAATGGAGCGTTCTATTGGCAGAAAGATGATGAAACTATCACATTATCAAATTCTAGTTCTACAAAAACATATAACATTGTATTGAGATTAAATGATAATGATTCTTACAGAAATATCTCAGTTGTAGCTAGTGAATCAATCACAAGGACAGATTCTATCTATGATTTAGTTCTTGCTACTGTAAAGGTACAAGGTAATTCAACTGAAATTAAAGGCTCAGATATTACTGATACTAGATTAGATTCAAGTAGATGTGGAGTCGTTACAAGTGCAATCAAGCAAATTGATACAACTCAATTCTTCAATCAGTTTGCGGAAGCAATCGCAGAAGCTAAACAAGAATACGCAAAAGCAATGCAAGAGAACCAAAAAGCATGGGATGATTGGTTCGCAGTTGTCAAAGATGTTCTTGGTGAAGGAGAAGGAGGAAAGCTTCTTTTAATGATTCAAGACTTAGAAAAAGAGCAAACAGAATTAAAAGCAAGACAAGAAATTAAATACAAGGTAGGTACTGATGTGCCAACTTTAGAAACGTGTCCGGCAGGATATTTCTACTTTCAATTAGAGGTGTAGTCTATGGCTACTTATTATTCAGGCATACATGGTATTAGCTTTCGTGTAGATTGTAGCAATAGCATTGAAGGAACATATCCGGATATTAAACATAAAGTATCATATGTAATATATTTGCAACACGCTTATTCTGCAAACTCAACGCAGTACAATGGAGCTATTCTTCATTTTGGATACAATAGTCATAGCGTAAATATAAATGTAGGTGGAGCAGGAACGTGGGCATTAGCTAGTGGAACGCTAGAATATACATTTGCGACGAATAATAGAAAAGATTCTAGAAATATATATTTTAGTACTAGCTTCGGAAATATTTCTGCAAGTGGTTCACAAACTGAATCGGCTACAATATCTATACCAAATATCAAAGATATTGAATTAGATAGCACTTATAACTCTATTAGCTATAAAGTTACTTTAGAATCAAATCCTTATGATTTCTACACAATCAAAGCAACTCTAGATAAAGATTCTAAAATTGGCACTGAAGGTAAGTTTGTAGATTTAACACCTAACAAAGAATACGAAATTCATTGCTATGTAAGATACCGAGGAGATACAAGCGTACTTGTAGATAATCCGGTTGACAAATTTATAACAACAAAGAAACCAAACAAGCCAAAAGCAGGAAAGGTGGAAGTTTCTGATATTACTTATAAATCTGCTTATATCTCATGGAGTGGATTCAGTATTCAAGATGGTGCAACAGATTATTATTATCAATCATCTACTGATGGTAATAATTGGATAGATAGGTCAAAAGGAACAGGATTTGAGGTATCCGGATTAAGTCCTAACACAGTATATATATTCTATGTAAGAATAGTTGATAACTTTGGTACTCCTTCTGATTCAGTAAAGGCAATCTTTAAAACTGCTAAACCGGATAAACCTAGCAAAGGAACTGTAGTCTATACAGATTTGAATCCTTTCGGTGCTATATTTACTTGGAGTGGTTTTGAAGTTAAAGAAGGAGCAAGCTCATACTATTATCAGTATTCATTTGATGGAAGAATTTGGAAGGATTTACAAGCACAAACAAAGTTAGTTGTGAATGATTTAGTACCGGAAACTAGATACACATTCTACATTAGAATTGTAGATGATTTTGGCACTACTTCAGATTATGCAAGCGTGGGATTTGTAACGCCTGCAGACCAAGCAAAGATTGCGTACCATGTGATTGATTATCAAGAAGCAATCTTAACTAAAGATGGATTTGAAATAACAGATAAAAAAGGAAATGTTCTTTTAGCCGAAATGATTTCTGATACCGGAAAGTTGAGTCAAGCTAGAGTTTGGTACAACGACAACGGAGTTATAAAGAAGGTTAAGAAGATATATTTCAACAATGGAAATGATATTAAGGTAAATATCAATTATGGAGGTTAGCAAATGGGAGTAAAGATTAAAGATTTGCCAAGTACAAATGGCATAAAAAAAGAAGATTTACTAATCGTTGAAGATGAAGAAAATACAAAAAAATGCACAATACAACAATTAGATACTGCTTTAGGAATCAGTGCATTAAAGCATAAATTTGATGCGCTAGGTCTATCTATAGATGAAAATGGATATATTGTTCAGGAGGTGGAAGAATAATGAGCAGAAAAAGAATTTTAACAGATGAAACAGGACAAGAAATTGTAAATGTGCTAGAAGTGATTGCACAAACAAATATTGCTCGTAAAGATATGGATTGGCCTACAGTACAAGCTATTGTAGCAAATGGTGCAGGTTCAAAAGCATTTGCAATCGGTACACAATTAATGGAAGATTGGAAAGATACTGCGGATAACAATAAAGTTTATACGTTTCCTTGGCAGGTTAATCATTTCGAGGATGTAACTTTAGAGAATGGAGAAATCGTGCCAGGAATGTGGTTACAAACACATTACACGCTACCATTCGGTGTACAGTTCAGTCATCAGAGAGCATTCATAGCGTGTCCGAATGGACTAAACGCAGGAACTTACCATTTCGATTTTGCGCAAAGTTGGGGAAATAACGTTAAACCAGGTATTAGTTATCAATTTGTATTGACAAAGGCAGTCGAAAAAGGTGGAAGATTAGCAGGATGCTACGGAGCACCTGACCAAGCACCATCAAGTTGGAAAGTATATTCATATGGGGCAAATGGAATCACACTAAATGAAACAGTCAATGTTTCTGTTGGTAGTGGCGGAACAAATCTAGGAACAATCCCATATGAAAAACGAAACGGAAATCTAAACTCTATGCAAGAGATGGCTTACGGTTGGAACAGATGGAAAACATCTGCTTTAAGACAGTATTTAAACTCAAACAAGCCTAAAGGACAATGGTGGAGTCCTCAAGACCAATGGGATATTTGTCCTGACCAACTCGCAAACAAAGATGGTTTCTTATGCGGAATGCCTGAAGAAATGTTAAATTGTTTAAAAAAAGTAAAGGTGGTTACTTACGCTAACACTGTAAATGATGA
>ERZ1026874.230-NODE-230-length-38553-cov-6.421113_pt1 | contig 38553 bp, 38 predicted proteins | sample MGYA00380167_ERZ1026874 | MGnify/ENA primary metagenome ERZ1026874 (study PRJEB33269, sample SAMEA4719803) | human gut metagenome | biome: human-associated habitat; feature: organic feature; material: feces | place: Cameroon | collected 2013-10 ...
TCGGATTCCCACCGACTTGGTTACACACCCTTAGCTGGGCGCACAACTGGAATTTACGATACCTTATACATATCGTTTTTATAAAACATTATTGCATCTTTTTTATTTGCATTTTTTAAGACAATAAAAACATTATATATATCGGGAAATGGCGAAACCATACCCATACATGACATGCCAAACATTAGTCCATTTAGTTCTCTATATTCTGCCGGACTAACAATAAAAATCAATAATGGTATTATTCCAAGCACAAATGGTAATAGGCACATTACAATAAACCTTCTACGCTTCAGAGGATATGATGCTAATGCAACAAATGATATCTTACCCGTTATTTTACCTATCGTAACCAGTGCGTTTCTCGGATAGACAATCCCATGTAACCACTCGTGTATCACCAAACAAATATACCCCAGGCAAAAACCAATCAAAATAAATACATGCGAAATAACAACTGTCTTGTTCATAACTGTTTTACACAGCATCGTTACAAACATTAAAACACATAATACCGCTGCAATAGGTGCCGCTTTTTTCATCATCTCTTCAATGCTCTGAGGTGTTTCTATTTTAACAGCATTCTTTGGTAAAATACCTGTCTGATACTCACTTATATCTTCAATAGACATTTTCAATTTTATCATTACCAATTCACCTTCAAAAAGAGTAACAAATTTCGATTTGATAATCTTTTGAACAAGTCTACCATATGGGTTATTCTACCACATATTCATCCTTAATTCATCCAAATTTTTCACGATTGATTTACCACACATCTAAACAATCTTCAGCATCCACCCAAGCCTGCATCTCGTTATCCAGGACCAACCGGGCATACTCCATAGGGGTGTCAATGGCAAGAGCATTCAATGCACACTGTGAATTAGGTGTAGTCTTCAATCCATCCTCTGCCTTATTACAGTCAATTCGTAAAAGCATATTATCAAAAGTGGTTATATCAATGCTATTGCAGCGTTGGTTATATGTAGCATATATAAATTTCATAGCTTTTTTATCCTTTCCGTTTTATTACAGATAAGCTGGTTGTGTTGGTAAATTATTATGTGTCCTAGAATTATCCTTTAGAACGTGAAACACAGGTGTTTTTCTCTATAATTTTCGATTATATGGCAGTTTTACAAAAAAGGCATGTGAAACTAAACAATCGTTTCCACACGCCTTTTTATAAATAACTGTTTAAATCGCGCCGATCATGCTCAGGTAATACTGATACAATACGAGATTGGTATCGTCCTTATAGTGTACGCCGTCCGACGCATGGACGCCGACGCTCATCAGGTAATCGTGGCTGTCCAGCCAGATAATCTGCGGAATCAGCTGTCCTTTTAAGCGGTCGTTGAACAATTTTACGCGTTCTTCCGTCATTCCATAACTGTTTGCCCAGACCGGATTGACAGACGCATAATAAATCTGCGCGCCCCTTGCACTCCAGACTGCCGCCCAGTAATTGACATCCTTTGCATATTTATCCGCATCGGAAAGATCGTTGACGCCCATGTTGATGATAACTCTGCTGCCTTTACCGATGATCTTGTCCGCCTGCGGGATCCCAGTGTCGTGCAGCCATTCGTGCCGGCTTCCGTTTTTGGCAACGACTGCTGCCGCGCAGCTGCCCAAGTTGCGCTCTACCGCATCCTTGAGCGTCACCATCCGGGAATCCCCGATGAAGACAATTCCTGCCGCCACTGACGGCTGATTTGCGGCTGCTGCCGCGATCTGCGCCTGCTGGGCCGCCTGATCCTGCGCTGCCGCAGCTTGTTGCGCTGCTGTGACTGCCTGCGCCTGTATCGCAGCGATCTGATCCTGCGCCGCATATGCTGCTGCTTCATAGCGGACGTAGCCAATCTGGCTGCCAACCTGTACAAAATACCAGCCGGTGTTGGTCTGGCCCCAGCCCCAAACGGTATTTCCTGCTGTCACGGACGTAAGCTTTGCCGCGTTATTGTCCGGCAGCGTCCGAACAACAGCATTTTTTGTCACATTCATCAGTCTCGGCGCACTGAACTGCTCCACCACAAAGCCCGGCATCTGAATCTGTACGGATGTCAGTGTCTCTGCCGCCCGCAGCGTCGTCTCCGGCACGCATACCCCAAGCGCTGCCGCCAGAACTGCAGCCAGAATTTTTGCCGTTTTTTTGTTTCTTTTTTTCATGCTCCCTCTCATTTCCGCCCTGCGTGCAGGACTGGTGGTTTTTATGTCTTCTGCATTGTATATCCATCATACCAAATACAATGGAAAATCAAAAGCTCTTTTATTCATGACAATAGAATGCTCGCAAAGCGTGCATTCTATTGTTGTCATACCATAAATCTGACAACTCATTTATTTTCCTGCACCATATGATAAAATACACCTTCCCCGGCTGACGTCGTCTGACGGATCGGCTCACCTTTAATCACAAAACCCGCCTTTTGATAGCAACTGACCGCTCTTTTATTCCATGTCCGAACCTCCAGATACAGCGGCTTTGTTCCAAACAGTACTTTCGATATTTCACAGGCAGTTTTCGTCATCTGCTGCCCATAGCCTTCGCTGCAACAGTCAGGATTTACGCCGATTCCGAAAAAGATCTCTGTTTTCTCTTCGTATAAATTGATAAAACCGACCAGCTTTGTTTCATCATAAAAAGAGTAAAAATGGTTCGCTGGATTTGCAAACCCAAAGCCTCTTTTTTTCTGTTCCTCATACGGTACGGAATTATAAACCGCATATTCACCGGGATATTTCCATTCCGTGATAAAGCATTTTTCCTCTTCGGTTGTTTTATGATAGGTAAGCATATTTTTCTCCACACTCATCTCCCACTCAGCGCGGCCGCCGCTTTCCATAACAGATCAAACAGCATATGGATTACCCAGGCAAGCGCAACTGCAATTGTGGCGGCAGCCACAATCTGCACAACATTTTCCTGCTGCGGCAGCCAGTCATTGACAACGCAGTAAAACACAAACATATGGCACAGATACAGCTCCAGCGAAAAGCTGCCCACTGCTTCCAACCACCGGATTTTCTCATGCAAAAATGCGCAGCCCTGCACCATCAGATACGTCCAGATCGGCCCTGCAAGCAGACCGCTGCGGATTTTTTCTTCCAGCGGAGGGATCACGGTATAGCCTGCCAGCTCCGTTTTGATGACAAAATACATTCCGACCGCCAGCACCAGAAGCTGTAACGGATACAAAAACCCCGCCGCCTTTAACAGCTGCCTTTCGTACTGCGCAAGCAGCATTCCAAACAAAAATGTAACATTGGAAATGTACCAGAACAGCGCGCGTCCCTGCCAGATCAGCAGTCCGGAATACGCCGTCAGGCAGACCGCCATCAAAAGCATCCGCACCCACGATCTGTCAGAAAGCCGGTAAACAACGTAAAACGCCAGATAAAAGACCAGAATATTTCGGATATACCAATACTCTGCCCCGGTTAGGAACGAAACCCATCCTGTCATTCCCGAAATTCCACCGTCATAGACCGTAATCAGTCCCACAATCAGAAGATACGGTAAATAGACAGTTTTAAAACGTTTCCACAAAAATGTTCCATTGATTCTCTTTTTTCCAACACTTTTGACCAGCCCGTAGCCGGAGACTACAAAAAATAAATCCACACCGTAAACACCGAACCTGCCCAGCCCATATTCCAGCAGATCGCTGTGAAATATTTCCCCAATCCATACTGCATAATGGCAAATCAGAACCAGGAAAATGGCAATTCCGCGCAGCAGCAGGCTCTGTTCCTTCGTAAGAAAAACTTTTCTCTGAGTCATTGTTTTCTTCTTTCTTTTATTCCTTTCAAATGCAGAAAAATTCAGGTTTTAAAATCGCAATGCTGCCCGGATCGTTTCATATAACGCCGGGTTTCCGGTCTGCAGGTTGATGCTGCCGTCCTGATTGACCAAAATCAGAAACAGCACCGCTGCCTGAAAGAAAATCGCTGCCTTCAGCCAGGCGACATACAGGCCATAGACCTTTTTCTGCCGCGCCGCTTTCGCTGCCCCAAGCACTGCCACAACCGCCGCCAAAAAGATGCCAAAGGACACGTCGCAGCCATAGCGGATCAAAATTCCCGCGCCGTTTGCATCCACACAGCCAATCACAAGCGCTGCTGCAAGGGAAACGCAGCAAAACCACGTCAGTTCTTTGGAAAGTACACCGTTTTTTTTGAGTCTGCCGAGCAAAAAAATCCCCCAGGTCAGCATACTGCAGGCGAAAATCCCGCCAAACCAGCTTTCCGTTACCAGTTTCCCGAGATAATCCGTCGCAATCGACGCGCTCTGCAAATACGGAAACTTTCCTTCCAGCTGCATCGGCTCGAACAGGAAATACCAGATTCCATACAAAATCCGCTCCAGATTCGTGCCGCGGTGCGTCATATCGTTGCTCGTCATGCTATAGGACGCACCAAAATCAAAGGGGGATCCAAACCGCAGCGCATTATACGCCATCAGTCCGGCCGCAATCAGTACATAGGGCACAACAAGCGCAGCTGTCTGTCTCCAGCCCTTCTTTGAAAACAGCTCTCTTTTTACAATGATCCTCTCCCAGAACAAAACAACCGCCAGCGCTGCAAACAGGATAAACTGGGGCCGGCATCCCGCCGTGAGAGCCATGCAGAAAGAACCAAGGGCATACAGCCCCACCGCTTTTTTCGGACGGTTCAGCCCTGCCAGATACAGCCAGAGTCCCGCAGTTGCAAACATCGCGGACGCAACAATCGGCACATGGTAAAGATCCGGTCGAATTAACAGATAAAACATCGAATAGCTTCCGACGAGCATCCCGATTCCTACCGCCCACAGATAAAAGGGCTGCTCCTTAAAATACAGTTTCATCAGTTCATAGACAAACCCAGCCGCCGCAATGATAAATCCTGCAAAAAAGACAAATACTGCCACATAGTTTTGCAGTGCGCCCCCCGTCAGCAGATAATAGGGCAAATACAATAGCAGCACTGGGACAATACCGAAATACACATAATATTTCCCATTGTAATAGGCATAGTCCGCCCGATAGCCGATTCCCGCCGCCTGCAGTGCGATGGTATCATAGGGATTTTTCATTGCTAAAAGCGCTTCTTCTGCATCCCCGACACTGACCTTTCCCTCCGAAAGTGCTTCCGCCAGCTCCTGGTACTGTGCGTGATGCACTGCCAAATTCTGTCGACATGCCGGATTGATGCGGACGGAGAAAAATGCCCCTGCCAGCAATATTGCTGTAAACCCCAATACGACTACAAACCGCTTTTGACGACCGCGCGCATCCTGCGCGTCAAAGCTGATCTGATGCAACCTGCTGTCTTTTTTCAGCAAAAGCATTCCAAACACAGCCGCCCACAAAACCACAAAGCGTCCCGCTCGAAATCGGAATGGAATCGTTCCATTTGCAGTCAATCCCTGGTATTTTACAACCAGCTCGCCATAGCTTCCTGCGGCAGCATTTCCAGAGGCGTCCGCCGTCTGGATGCGGATATAGAAATCCGACACCTGTCCATACGGATACACCTTTAAATACCGATTTTCCGGAACCGACTGCAGCAAAATTCGCCCGTCGCCCAGGCTATAAGGATAGCTGTTTCCCTCGTCCCGTGCAAATACCTCTGCCAGAACAGGTTGATTGTACAAAAAATCCAGATTCAAAAAAATCCGTTGCAGCGAGCCTTTATAATTTTTTACCCGCAGCGTCAGGCTGCCGTCCGGGACATGCAGATAGCCCGCGTCATCCAGGTAGCTGCCGTCAAGCAGGTACAGTGCACTGCCGTCTTCCGTTGTCTGATCGCCTGGCGTTGCCGCCGCGCCGCTCGCCACGTCCTGATCCAGCTCCTCGATCGCCGTATAACCCGCGAGAATTTCCGCCCGCGCAGTCAGATCCTCTGTTTTTTTTGTCACCGTCGTCCAGAACGAGAACTGACACGGTATCAGTTCCAGTAAAAGGGCTGCCAGCAATGCTGCAGCCGCCTTTTTTATCCATTCAGAGCGCATCTTGCCTCTCCCTGCTTTCTGATTTTTCTCCTGCCTGCCATACAAATATCCCATATGTCATAAAACAGGCTCTTGTTTCAGTGTAGCATAAAAAAAAGAAAGTGAAAAGCTCTGCATTTTTCATGCAGAGCTTTCACTTTCTTATGAGGGGGGAGATAGTGAGTTGTTCTACTATCTGAAACCTATGATACCCGAAAATTGTGAGCATTTTGTGTACAGTTTCTAAAAAGCTTCTTAAAAGTTATAAACTGCGTCTAAAATCCATTTCGCGCTGTCAAAAAATATCAGCTTTTCGCCACCATCACGCGGCTCTGTTACCGGTACTGCTGCATCACAAGCTGCAGCTTCGTATTTCCCTGCCAGGTATTGACGCCCGGATAATACACGACGTCAAAATACAGAGGACTGCCTTTTCCGCTGTACAGTCCGTCCAGCGCAGTCTGTCCGTATTTTTCCGCTGCATAGGCTTCGAAATTGTCCTTTCCGCCAAAATACATCATCTCCCAGCGTTTTTGCTCGCTGTCCTCCACCGTAAAACGAAGCACATTTCCTGCTTTGCCGAGTGCACGAGCCGAAACAAACTTCAGATCTTTTTGTGCAAATACCGGCTTCGAATTGCCTGTTCCAAAGGGCTCCAGCAATTCCAGCTCCTCCACCAGCCTAAACGATACATAGGATACCGGCATTGGAACATCGATATGGATTTTTTCCTGCAGATCGTCCTCCGTCAGCGTACATATTTCATTGATCTTCTGACGGAACGGCTCCACATCCTCTTCCCGCATGGAAAGCCCCGCCGCCATCTTATGCCCGCCATATTTGGTGAAAAAGCTGCTGCATTTCGTCATTTCTTCATAAATATGATAACCTTCAATCGAACGCGCGCTGCCTTTTACGCCCTCTTCGCCTCGGGTCAGCACAAAGGTCGGGCGATAATAGCGTTCCCGGATTCTTCCTGCGATGATACCGGCGATGCTCTCATGGCAGTCCGGCAGGAAAACAACCAGAACACGGTCGTCCTTTAAGGGGCCGGATTCGATCATCTCTACCGCTATTTTGACATATTCCTCTGTCATTTCTTTCCGGCTGTCGTTTAACTGCTTTAAAAATGCTGCCTGCGCTACCGCAGCTTCTCTTGTTTTGCTGTCCAAAAGCTCCATCGCGCGCTGCGCGCTGTCCAGACGCCCGGAGGCGTTCAGGCACGGACCGAGCACAAATCCGATATGAAATGCCCCCAGCTTTCCATCCTGCCAGGGTAAAATCTGGTTGACCTCCATCAGCGCATGCAATCCGGCATTCTGCGTCTGTTTCATCAGCTCCAGCCCGTGCCGCACCAAAATTCGGTTTTCCTCCCGCAACGGCATAACGTCACAAATCGTTGCAAACGCCGCAAATTCCAGCAGTTCATCCAACAGGCTTCTTTTTCCGGATGTTAAATCTGTTGAAATCCCGTCAAACCCGAACTCTGCAAATAAAAGCTGCATCAGCTTAAATGCAACGACCGCACCACAGATCTCCTGGAACGGATAAGTGTCTCCCGGCTGCTTCGGATCGATGACCACATCCGCAGGCGGAATTTTATACCGCCGTCTGGACGTCTCTCCTGTTTCCGGATCCGGCTCTGCAAGGGGTTCTTCCTCATATGGAATTTCATGGTGATCCGTAACAATCACAGTCATTCCGTATTTTTTTGCCTGCTCGATCTGTGCATACGCTGCAATGCCGTTATCGCAGGTCAGAATCGTATCGATCCCATCTGCGTAAGCTTCGTCTACCAGATGTTCGTTTAAACCATAACCATCCTTCATGCGGTGTGGAATCATCGTATCCACCACCGCGCCGCAGGCTTCCAGACCGCGCTTCAAGATATAAGAAGAACAGATGCCGTCCGCATCATAATCTCCGATGACGCGAATCGGCATCTGTCCTTTGATTTTATCCTTCAGCAGCAGCACCGCCTCACGGCTTCCTTTTAAAAATGCCGGATCATACAGATCCCGGATCGTGCCGTGGAGATATTTTTCAATTGCTTCATCTCCTTCGATGTCCCGGTTTCGTATGACGCGGGCCAGCACCGGGCTGATGGAAAACCTCTGCCCGATGCCATTAAAATCCGCCTTTTTTGCGGCAACGTACCATTTTGCCATTATTTTGCTGCCTTTTTATTCTTCTCTGCTTTCTTTCCGCCTACTCTGGTGCGCAGCAGATACCAGAACGCGCTCGCCAGGCAGATGGAGGAATAAGTACCACATGCAATGCCGACCATCAGGGGCAGTGCAAACTCTTTGATACTGGACACACCCAGAATGTACAGCACTGCAACCATAATAAAGGTCGTCAGGGATGTGAAAATACTTCTGGACAGTGTCTGGGAAATACTGCGGTTTACAATCGCCGCAAGCTCTTCCTTTGTTTTATAAGAGATCATATTCTCACGGATACGGTCGAAGATAACAATGGTCGCATTGATCGAATAACCGACAATCGTCAGCATACATGCAATGAAAGTATTGCCGACAGAAACTCTTGCCGCCGCATAGAACGCAAGTACAACCAGTACGTCATGGACCAGTGCAGCTACGCTGCTGGCGCCGAATCTGACATCCTTGAAGCGGAACCATACATACAGAAGCATCAACACGGTAGATACCACAACCGCAGATACTGCACCGGTACGCATTTCAGAGCTGATGGTGGAGCTGATGGTCTCTGCTGTGATCTTCTCCGGATCTACACCAAATTCCTCTTCCAGTCTGGAATTTAATTCTTCTCTCTGGGAAACATCCAGCGTTGCAGACTTGAAGATAACCTGCTTGGAGCCCTGCACCTTCTGGGTCTGTACGTTTGCATCCTTGCTGATTTCCTCGATGATCGGAACAACCTTTTCATCCAGCTCTTCAATGCTCATATCTTCGTTAAACTCTACACTTGTAGATGTACCGCCCTTGAACTCCAGGCTGTAGTTTAACGCATCACCGCCATTGCCCTTATGCACGCCCATCGTCACAAAACCCGCAATGATGACAACCGCAGACAGGATGAAGAAAATCTTCTTTTTGCCCAGGAAATCGATTACCTTTGTCTCTTTTGCACGACCATAGAATTTCTCATTGCGGATACCCATCGCGTAAAATGCGTTCAGGATCAGCTTGGTTACAACCAGCGCAGTGAACAGGGAAACGACGATACCGAGTGCCAGCGTCTGGGCAAAGCCCTTGACGGTACCGGTACCCATAAAGTACAACACTACCGCTGCGATCAGCGTCGTTACGTTGCCGTCGATAATCGCGGACAGCGCTTTCTTAAAGCCGATCTGAATCGCAGATTTTACAGTTTTGCCAGTTGCGATTTCTTCCCGGATTCTGGCAAAAATAATGACGTTTGCATCCACCGCCATACCGATCGACAGGATGATACCTGCGATACCGGACAGGGTCAGGGTAACATCAAAGCCATTCAGCAGCAGAACAACCAGCACTGTGTAAACGCACAATGCGATGGAGCTTGCAACACCGGGAACCCAGTAAACAGCGATCATGAAAACAATAACAATCGCAAGACCAATTGCACCGGCAATCAGGCTCGTACGAACCGCTGCAGATCCGAGCTGTGCGCCTACTACGTTGGAACGCAGCTCCTCCAGCTCCAGCTTCAAACCGCCGATACGGATGGTAGAAGCGAGGTTTTCCGCCTCTTCAAAGGAACTCATGCCATTGATGACTGCCTTACCGTCTGTGATTTCTGCCTGTACAGACGGTGCGCTGATCACCTGATTGTCATAAACGATGTAAATAACATCATGGTTCGGATATGCTGCCTTTGTCGCATCCGCGAACTTTTTGGTTCCATCTGCAGTCATAGTCAAAGATACAACCGGCTCCTGATTGTTCATGCTATTGGTCTGATAGGCTGCCTGTGCATCTGCTACATCCGTACCGCTTAATACTTCCTTACCGTCCTTGTCCAGGAAGGTTAAGGAACCGGGCTTACCCAGTTCTTCCAGAATCGCATTTGCGTCAGTTACTCCGGGAATTTCAATATTGATCCGGTCGGAGCCCTCCTGATATACCTGCGCCTCTGTGGAATAATTGTCTACACGCTGCTGGAGCTTATATATGGTATCTGCCATATCCTCCGAGCTGGGTGCTTCGTCTCCCACCACCTGATAGGTGATGCTTACACCGCCTGCCAGATCAAGTCCCTGCTTAATGTTTGCAGCAGAGCCTGTCTTTGCGCTATCCAGTCCGAATACCGCAGTCCAGGTACCTGCCAGCAGAAACGCGATCACACAGACAAGTGTAATGATGCCTTTCTTCTTGCTCATTTTGCGTACTCCTTATTCTTCTTCGTCGGCCAGTGCCGCTTTTATCATAATCGCGCATTCCACGCGCTTTTTCTGAAGTTCACAGCCAAGCTCGTAGACGTCGTCGATCTTTCCGTGACAATTATAGGAATTGGCAGCACAGCCACCGCTGCAGTAAAATTTTGCAAAACAGCTTCTGCACTTTTCTTTGGCGTAAACATTACAGCATTTGAACTCGTCCACGATGTCAGGACGCACAATGCCTTCGTCCACGTTGCCCATCAGGAACTTCTCGTTGCCGACGAACTGATGGCAGGGATAAAAATCGCCCCAGGGTGTTACCGCCAGATACTCTGTACCCGAGCCGCAGCCGGAAAGGCGCTTTGCCACACACGGGCCGCCGCTTAAATCGATCATAAAGTGGAAGAAGTTGACGCCTCTGCCCTCTTTCTGACGCTTTAACAGCTCGACTGCCAGCTTGTCATATTCCTCAAGCAGCTGCGGAACATCTTCCGGACGCAGCGCATAGGGCTCTTTGGGATCTGTCACAACCGGCTCTACCGAGATCTGCTCAAAGCCAAGGTCTGCCAGATGCTTGACATCCTCGGAAAAATCCAGATTATTATGCGTAAAGGTACCGCGTACATAATAATTGGTCTGATGACGGCTTTCTGCCAGCTTCTGGAACTTCGGTACAATCAGATCATAGCTGCCCTGCCCACCCCTAAACGGGCGCATTCTGTCATGTACCTCTTTCCGACCGTCGATACTCAAAACGACATTGCTCATCTCTTTATTCAGAAATTCCATAATTTCATCATTTAAAAGCACGCCGTTGGTCGTCAGGGTAAAGCGGAATTTTTTGTTATGAGGCTCCTCCAGGCTTCTGCCATATGCAACCAGATCCTTAACAACCTGCCAGTTCATCAGCGGTTCTCCGCCGAAAAAGTCTACCTCAAGATTTACTCTGCTGCCGGAGTTGGCTACCAGGAAATCCAGCGCCTTCTTGCCGACTTCAAAGCTCATCAGCGCTCTTCTGCCATGATATTCGCCCTCTTCTGCAAAGCAGTACTGACAGGCGAGGTTACAGTCATGGGCAATGTGCAGGCACAATGCCTTGACTACAGTCTGGCGCTGTTTGAAATTGCCGATATATTTTTCATAGATGTCTTCTGTAAACAGGACATTATCCTGCGCCAGCTCCAGAATCTCCTCTACCGCCTCACGCACCTCGTCGTGGCTGTAGGTCAGCTTCTGACAGGCTTCCACTGCCGCTGTCACGGTATCCACATCCCGAATGCCGCCGGAAACAAGCTGTTCCGCCAGAGGGATTACATCATAAACCACATCGTCTACAATATGCACGCTGCCGCTGTTGACGTCCATAACGATATTGTAGCCGTTGTTCTTATACTGGTGTATCACTTTCCAAAATCCTTTCGTTTCTCGTATTCCTCTTAAACGCATAATAAGCAGCGATATGCATCGCTGCTTATATCTCGTCGCGTCGTCTGCTTATTTCATCTTCTCGCAGCTCTGATTGCCAACCGTGCAGGATGTCTTACATGCGGACTGGCAGGATGTCTGACACTCGCCGCATCCGCCCTTCTTCATGGATTCCTTCAGGTTTCTTGTTGTTAATGTCTTGATGTGCTTCATCTCACATAACCTCCTTATGTGTCACGCCAAAAAAGGCGCCGTCTTTTCGAAATTTAATTTATTATAGCATAGATTCTTCTATAGGGGAAGTGTTTTTTTTAAAATGAGCTGCAAAGCGGCAGAACTCATGTTACCGTTTACCCGCGCCATTCACAATACAATAGAATGCACGCTCCGCGAACATTCTATTGTCATGAACCGCGTCTTTGCCCTTCTCCCGGCGTCAGCTGAGCATCCCGCCCAGCATTCCCGCGCCGCTGCAGATCATCAGCGTTGTAAAAAAGTGATTTCCGACATCCTGAAAGCCGTGATTGACTATCAAAGTCAAAGCTGCCAGCACACAAAAATACAGACTCCCGGTCAAAAGTCCCCATAAAAAGCGCCGATCCTGCATTCCTTTTCCGGCAAGCCAACCGGAAAGTCCCGCTGTCACCGCATAAATTACAAGAATTCCGATCGACACTGCCTGTGCGGAAAGCTGCATCCGATACAGCAACAGTGCCAGAAGTAATAACAGCGCCCCGGCCATAAGATACGACACCAACAGGCTTTTTAACAAAACAACCGGCATCCGCGCACCGGTTTGTGAAATTCCGGTTTTCTTTTTTTCCATGGACATGCCTCCTGCTGCATACCGCCTGCCAGACGGCAGACAGTGCTTTGCATTTCTTCATGTCCCATGTATATTCCCCGTCAGCTAAAAACTTTCCGATAAGAGAAGTTTTTTATAAAAACTTCCGGCGTTTCAAGGCTTTCCCGGGCAGTATCCGCACAGAAACCATCACACCTCTTCCGGGCAGCTGCAGGCAGATAAAAAATAATCTTCCGGAACCGGGTATTCACAAAACCTCGATCCCCAACCAGGCCGGTCTGCTTCCTCGACCCTGTTTTGGTTCCAGTCTACCATCAGTGCACGCAAATCTCTCGAAAGCCCGGTTCCGGTCAGCTTGACATAGCTTTCCTTGACTGTCCATTCCCGTAAAAATCGCTCCGTCTCTGCTTCTGACAGGAACAGTTCTTCCTTCTTGTCAAACTGTTTCTTCCAGGCCTCCAGCTGTTCCTGTAGATAAAACTTCTGCAAAACGCTGCGCCGGATCTTTGTTCTTTGCTGAAGATCCACGCCCACCGGGCAGTCAGAAAAAGCGCACACCGCATAATCTCCCGAATGGGAAAGGCTCAAAAAAGCCCGTCTCCCATCCTGTATAAAAAGATACGGCTGCCCGTTTTTGGTATAACACACCGGGCAGCCGTCAAATCCGTTTCTGCGTTTCGCTTCTTCTGCCAAAAGACCTGCCGTCAGACTTGCCGCACGCTGTTTTGTCTGTCTGCACGACAATGCTTTTTGTCTGCGAACCTCATCCAGCTGTGCGAGCGCCTTTTTCTGCATCGTCTCATCAAAGAGCGGCCGGATATCCGCCAGATAAATTTTTACTTTTCCGTTTTGAACCATCCGGTCGCTCCTTTCTGTCTACAAAAAGCATCCTGCGGCAAAGTGGAATTTTATCCCCTTCCCTGCCGCTGATAAAAAGCTTTTCGAGCCGCGCTTTACAGCAGATGTGCGCGCAGGTCTTCTGCACTTCTGGAAGAAAGATAAGCCGGAGCGATATCAAATACAGTCTTGCAGCCGCTCATGCCCTCCTTGCTCATGCGATAAGCGGCTCTTGCATAAGCTACGATAACAGAACCGGTAAATTCCGGATTGGAATCGAGCTTTAAGTTGTATTCGATCACGTGCTTATGCTCGTTGTCCATTCCGGTCACGCCGGTACGAATGACACAGCCGCCGTGGGGAAGTCCGCTGTGATCTCTCTTCATCTCTTCCTCAGAAATGAAGTGTACAGTTGTATCATAGTCTGCAAAATAGTTCGGCATGGTCTTGATCTCTTCTTCGATCTTTGCAAGATCTGCGCCCTCTTTGGCAACAACGAAGCACTCTCTCGTATGCTTCTGTCTGGTGGTCAGTTCAGGATTTTTGCCGCTTCTGACCGCATCGAGTGCCTCCGGTACCGGAATGGTATACTGTCTGGCATCCTTTACGCCCTCAATCCGACGAACCGCATCGGAATGACCCTGACTGACGCCCTTGCCCCAGAAGGTATAATCCTGTCCTTCCGGCAGAATACAGTTTGCATATAAGCGGTTTAAGGAGAACATTCCCGGATCCCAGCCGCAGGAAATAATGCCGATTTTTCCGCCTTTTTTTGCAGCAGCGTCAACGTCTGCGAAATGCTCCGGGATTCTTGCGTGGGTATCAAAGCTGTCTACAACGTTGTAATCCGCTGCATATTTGGGGGTCTGAACCGGCAGATCCGTCGCGCTTCCGCCGCAAAGAACCAGCACGTCGATCTGATCCTGCATATGCTCCAGCTCAGAAGCTTCCAGCACCTTTACGCCTGCAGTGCGTACCTTTACGTTTTCCGGATTTCTTCTGGTAAATACTCCGACCAACTCCATATCCTCATTATGGGCGATTGCGCTTTCTACGCCTCTGCCCAGGTTTCCGTATCCTAAAATTCCGATTCTGATGCTCATTTTTTCTCCTTACCCGCTATTATGTCTGTGCGATTTTTTTGTCGCGTTTATTTTAGCACAAACCGTTTTCATAGAAAACCTTTTTTTTAGACTTTTTCCCCACTAATATAGTCGGAAAGATCCTGCTTTAACTGTTCCCAGGCATCCTCATGCTCCGCATAATACAGCGGACAGAGCTTTCCGCCCGCATCATAATGGCGTTTTACATCCGAAACATCCAGATTGTATTCCTCCATCAGCCAGCCCAAAAGCTTTAGCAGGGACTGATAGGTTGCATCCGTAAATTTTCCGTCCTGGTCCAAATAGCAGCATTCAATGGAAATCGAGTGGTCGTTTTCCCCAATCACCGCATATGCCATCTCATTTAACGGAATACACTGGACAATCTCGCCCTCATATCCGATCACAAAATGTGCGGAAGCTGATGTCAGCCCGGTCTGTGCCAGTCCTTCGAAATAGTCCCGGTTCTGCCGTGCAGATGTCCCGGGATTCGCCGTATAATGCACATACAGCTGCGTAACCGTCGAAAGCGCATCCTGCGGTCTGGAGTATGGATTCGGTGTCAGGAGCGCTTCTTCCATCGGCGGTTTCTCGCACTTTTTTTGTTCCAGAATCTGGGTGATCTGAGAAATCGCCCCGGTTTCTGTACTCTGATGCTTCGAAATGCTGACGAATTTCCAAACCGCAAACGCCGACAGCACTAAAAACAGCAACGCAGCAATATAAACCGCAATGCTTTGCAATTCTTTCTGCAGGCGGGTTCGACGACGGCAGCTCCTTTTCCTGTTCGCAGCAGGCGGTACAGGGCGGCGCCTGGCAGGAGCTTCATATTGTACAGCAGCACGACGGCGGATGGACGGTTCGGACTGCGTAGCGGATGAACGGCGTACCGGCAAGTCGCTGTAGCTCTGGCAATCCCGCGCACGCGCCGTTTTTTGCTCCATACGGTTATCCCAGTCATCGAACAGCGGCTGTTCTTCGCCCCATAAAAGATCCAATTGTCCTGTTTTTCTGTTCTTCGTATATTTTTTCGTCGTCTCCGGGCTATCCCACAATTTCAGCTCCGGTTCCGAACCTCTTTTTTCTTTTGTCATATAAAAAACCGCTCCCTTATATCCTGTCCGGCAGTTTGCCATATTTGTCAGGATATCACAGGGAACGGTTTCTTTTCAGAAAATTTTCCTAAGATTTTCTTAAATCATCCAATGCTGTCTCAAACAGACCCACGGCGCTTTGACACAATTATTCATGACAATAGAATGCTCGCAGAGCGTGCATTCTATTGTTTTTCGATCGGGTTTTTATAAAACTCTACGAAATCCGTGTAGCCCTCTTTGGTCAGCTGTTCCTTCTGGAACTTCTTGTTTTTGTTCATGCGCGCAACCAGAATCTGATCGCCGTTCTTTCTCGCCTCCTGTGCCTGTGCGATCACTTCGCAAAGGCGGTCGCCGGATACCCCTTTTTCGATCAGGTACGCGATCTTTTTCGGCTGTCCGGGGATCTGGAAGCCGTTTTCCATCATCAGCAGGATGATACGCTCAAAGCCGATAGAAAATCCGCACGCCGGAACGTCTTTTCCGGTAAATTTGCCTACCATCTTGTCGTAACGGCCACCGCCTCCGCAGCTTCCGCCAAACTGAGGGATGGAAATTTCGAAAATGGTTCCGGTATAGTAGGACATACCGCGCACCAGAGTCGGATCAAAGGTGATCTCAAATTCAGACGCCTTTGTAGCGCGGACGCTGTCAATGATCTCGGAAAGGTTCTGGGAAACCTCAGGCTCGAGGAAATCCCCCAGCTTTTCTGCCAGCCATGCTACGCTGTTTCCGTTTGCGGTCAGCTCATCGAACAGGGACATGTATTTATCTGCCGCTTCTGCTGCGAAACCGCTCTCTACCAGCTCAGCCTTTACACCATCTGCGCCGATCTTGTCCATCTTGTCCAGAATGATAAATACGGTGTCATAATCTTCTTCTGCAAAGCCGCTGTAGGCTGCCATTGCCTTTAAGATTCTTCTTTCATTGATGCGGATGACGAAATCCTGAAAGCCGAGCTTGCCAAGAGTCGTAGTCGTTGCCAGAATCAGCTCGATCTCCGCCAGGTTGGAAGGCTCGCCCAGAATATCAATATCACACTGCATAAACTGACGATACCGGCCTCTCTGCGGACGGTCAGCTCTCCATACATTGCCGATCTGAAGCGCTTTAAACGGGGACGGAAGCTCGTTTGCATGATTTGCATAAAAACGAACCAGCGGAACCGTCAGGTCATAACGCAGACCGCCGTCTACCAGATCCATCTCCTCTTTTGCTTCCGCAAGATTTAATTTCTCGCCGCGTTTTAAAATTTTAAAAATCAGTTTTTCATTTTCGCCACCCTGCTTGCTGTTTAAGTTGCCAATGGATTCCACACAGGGTGTTTCAATAGAAGTAAATCCAAATTTTCCGTAGGTTTCCTTAATCACGTTGATGCAGTAATCCCGCAGCTGCATTTCTGCAGGCAGAATATCTTTCATACCGGTGACAGGCTTTTTATTCAGTGCCATTTTACCGTTCTCCTTTATTCGCAGTCCTATCGTTTCCGATTTTATACTATTTGAACGCTTTTTACAAGTAATAAATCGCTCCTGTTTCCGCACACAGGCACGCCAGCCGCGCGTTTGCACGAACCGTACGGTAAGAGCAACCGCAGTCGATATCATAATACAGACAGTTCTTCTGCGGATCATAATGCTGGTAAACCAGACCGCCGTTATACATCATGTAATCCTTGGACAGCGTTGGCGTATGCCCCGCAACGATCATCCCGTTTTCGATTCCCCCTGCCAGATACGCATCTTCCCGCGCCCGGAGATAAAAATCTTCGACACAGGTATATTTTCCGGTCAGACCAGCTGTCGGGAACTGCTCCAGATATCCGGCATGTACCACAACACATTCCCTCTCCGGCAGAGAAAACCGACAAAAATACGGCATTGCTTCCATCCTGGCTGCCCACCGCCGCAGATCTGCCATGGAAATACACTGTTCTGTAATCAGCTCCTCCAGCGTCCCATAATGATCGAACACCCGGATTTGCTCTGTCTGCCGGTTATGCTGCTCTATCAGGTTCTTTGTCTCCTGATAGAGATGCTCCAGATCTTTGCTGCTGCTTTCCTCGATCACAAGCTGCCGCTTCTCCTGTACTGCCAAAAGCAGCTCCAGATAACATAAAAACTCTTCCTCATGATTGCCGCGCAGCAACAGGATATTTTCCGGAACATGTTCCATCCAGCAGAGCATTTCATAGTTTTGACTTCCACGGTCAATATAATCTCCCGCCAGGATCAGCTTATCCTGATCCGAAAAGCCGATCTTTGCAAGCATCGCGTTCAGCTCGTCAAAACAGCCGTGCAGATCGCTCATGACATAGGTATATCCAGCTTCCGTTTTGCCTGTTTTGGGGGACAGCTTTTTGCCTGGTGTCTTTTTTTTGAACCATCTTGTCCAGTTTTTGAAATTGGTCATATCTCTCTTTCCTGAACTACTTCTCTGCGCAGATCAGATTCTTATAGAATTGCACTGCGCCTGGCAGGCAGTTATATTCCATGCACTCGTTCAGCCCATGCATGCCCTTCATCTGCTCCGGTCCGAAAACCACAGGTGCAAAACGGATGCAGTTGTCACATACCGGACTATAGAACTGTGCATCGGTAGCCCCGGTCATTACATAAGGGCTGGATGGCAATCCCGGAAAGGTCTGTGCAATCACCTGTTCCATCAGACGATAGGCCTCACCATGGATATCTACGGGCTTTGTATAGTCATTGGAATGGATAATTTCCGTCTCTAAACCGTATTTGGAAGCCAGATTCCTGATCATTTCAAGACTTTCCTTTTCTCCCTGATGGGGAATAAAGCGCATATTGGCTCCAAGGGTTGCTTCCTGCGGAATCACATTATATGCATCGGAACCGGACTGCATGGTAAATGCAATTGTCGTCTGCAGCATAGCTCCTGCCTGTGCACTGATCTTCGGAAGTACTGCTTTTAAGAGCGGCTTAAACAGCCACATATTTCCAAGCACCAGCTTCAACCCGAAAGAGGCATATGGTGCCAGAGAAGTAAACATGGCAGAAACCTCCGGAAGCATCTTCTTTTGGAACGGTGAATGCTTCTCTACTTCGGTTACAAAAGCACAAAGGCGTGCAATCGGTGTTCCCTTAGACGGTGCACTGGCATGTCCTCCATTACTTTTTGCAGTAAACTTCACGTCGGCTTTGCCCTTCTCAAAGACACCCACCATTGCAAAGTTTCCAGGAATTCCTCCAACGGGCTCCGTAATGATGGCTCCACCCTCGTCACACAGAAGGAACAGCCGGATTCCTCTTCGCTGCAGTTCTTTTACAAGCTTCGGCGCTCCGTCTCCTGCCCATTCTTCGGTACAGGAGGATGCCAGATACACATCCGTCGGCGGCACAAAGCCTTCCGCAAGCAGTTCTTCCACGGCCTCCAGAAAAGCCATTACCGTACACTTCGTATCCGCCGTGCCCCGTCCCCATACCTTACCATCTGCAATATCTCCGGAAAAAGGAGCGTGAATCCACTCTCCCTCTGCCGGAACGACATCCTGATGACTCATCAGAAGGATCGGCTTTTCGGAGGATTTTCCCTTCCAATAATATAACAGATTTCCGTCTATTTCGGTTTTCTGAAGCTCTTTATGTACCAACGGGAAAAGCTCCTCTAAAACCTTATGAAATCCGAGATATTTCTCTACTTCCGTCTCTCCGGCATGTGAGGTCGTGTCACACTGTACCATCTTAGAAAGCTTTTCGGCAAGCCGAAGTGCCTCTTTTTCCTCTGCTTCCGGCTTATAATCCGAAGTTTTCTTCGGCATCAAAAGCGTCCGGACGATTGCAATCAGCAACAATAAAATGATAATCAAAAGGATTCCCAGTAAAACCAATCCTACATATTTCATGATTTTCGCTCCTTCTTTCCCTTCTTAAAGAAAATCCACGCTACCAGAATGGCAACTGCACCAGACGGGATAATCATAAAGCTGGTTGATCCGATCAGTCCCGGCGCAAAAATAAACAGCGCACTCATCAACACAAGGGGGAATACAGCGATATGCATATTCTTACGGTAATATTTATATGCCATCGCTCCAAATAACGCCGGAACCACGTTTTCAAATGCCGGCTGCAATACTTCACTCTGTAAAACCGGCTGCAGCGGAACCATCAAAAGAACGCCGACTGCCAAAACCAGAATCGTAACAAGGGATGAGGTTGCAATGGAAATCGTAGAAATGATTTCATTTTCCGGTGTTCCGGTCTTCGCTCCAACCATATCACGCGCATTGACTGCACATGGAATCTTCATATTAATCAGATTACCGGTAATAAATGCAAGGTATCCGCCACCGGAACCCAGCATCGGTGTGTAGATCAAAAACTCTGCCACACTGCTCACCAGCCATACCAGTCCTACGGACAAAAAAGCTCTTGCCACCGCTCCAAGATCCGGATAAGCTCCTAAAATTTTTCCCATCAAAAACGGTGCCCCTACCAGCATAACCAGTGTCACGGCACTTACTGTTTTTCCGATTACATGCGTGCGTTTCCGGTATTCTTCCCACGTACTTGTTTTATTTTCTTCCATAATTCTCCTGTCCCTTCCTTAAAGTTATGATCCACTTCTATGTATCTGCTTTTCTTCATCTATCTTATCCGATCAGCCCGACAATCACAGCGGCTGTCATACCGGCAATCATACTTCCCGCAATGGAAAAGCTGTCCACCCAGCCAAGCTTTTTCTTTTCAGACAGAAATACGAAGATTCCCATTACCAGTGCAGAAACCACCATAACCACAAGCGGAATGATATCACCATGAAAGGTAAACAGACCATTTTCAGAAAGGAAGCCTCCGATGTAACGGCCAATGTAGGTACTTACAAGTCCAATGAACATTGCCGTCATCGCAAGATCCGCAAAACCGGCTGTTCCCGGCTTGCCGGAGGAGGAATTCTTCGTGAGCTTCTGTGTATACTTCTTATTTAAGAAAATCGATAATACCATGCCCCACATAATACAGATACTCATCAACAGCGCAATCGTAGAAAATGAGGTTGCTGTCATTTCAGATGCAGAAAGTGTCGTCATTCCCACCTGCTCTGCTGCTGCCTGCGCTACCTGTGTCTCATAATGAAGCGCTCCAATCACGGAAAGACGAAGCCACGGCCACGGTGTTCCCAGACTTCCGGAAAGTGCAATGACTCCCAGTAAAATTCCAATACTCGGCAGTACCGAAAAGGTTGCACTTGAAATAATGGTCCGTTTCATTTTCGTTTCATCCATTCCCAGTGCCTTGCCCGCTCGATAAGCCCTGATGAGAAAAATCACACAGACGACTGCCACAAATGCAATGATCCCGCCGCAAATGAGGTACATGGGCGCGCTGTTCAACTGATTTAAAATCGTCATAACTCTACACTCCTCTACTTTTATTCATGACTAACAATAGAATGTTCGCAGAGCGAGCATTCTATTGTTGATTTGATCTAACTAAGATTATGCCACATCAGCTTCAAAAGTTCCACCCGATCTTTTTCAAAAAACGAACAAAGGATTAAAATCAGATTGTCATGTCAATCGTTATTTAATCCCTTTTCTCAAAAAGGCAAAAATAGAACGTATAGTTTATTTCCATACGCTCTATCTCACATTTCATATTAAATTTTTGAATTCTACAAACTGATATCCTATTTTTCTTCAATTACATCCAAATCAAAAGAATGCCGGATTACTATCTTCCTTATCTACAGCTTAGTAATATCTGCTTTACATCAGAAATGTCCAGCTTAACGTATGCCCTTGAGGCAATTGCGCTTGTCCTTACCGCTTCTGATGCCATTTCATCAAATAAATCTTCCGGTACGCCCGCCTCAGAAAGAGTTGCCGGCATTCCAAGTGACTGATTGAACGCTCTGACCTTTTGGATTCCAAGCTCTGCCGCTTTCCGGTTATCAGCCTCTTCTACGCCAAATACTTCTCTTGCAAATCTTGCAAGACGGGGTGCCGTCGTGTCCGATAATACATAGCTCATCCATGCCGGCGTCAGTACCGCCAGGCCTACTCCGTGTGTGATGTCGTAATAGGCACTGATCACATGCTCAATCGGATGAACACTCCACGCACCACCTTTTCCGACGGTAAGCAGATGATTCAGTGCTACTGTGGATGACCACATCAGATTGGAACGCGCCTCGTAATTTTCCGGCTCATCCATGGCCTTGCGGGCATATTTTATTACGGTTTTCATTACTGCTTCACTGAGCACATCTGTGATATATGCCTCGTCATTCGGCTGGAAGTACTGCTCCATTACGTGGGACAATATGTCAACCGCACCGGCTGCTGTCTGCTTCGAAGGCAAGGTATATAAATAGGTCGGATCACAAATCGATAACACGGGATATAAAAGAGGATGGTTGATCTCCAGCTTCTCATGGGTCTTCTCATTGCTGATTACCGCTCCGGAATTCATTTCCGAACCGGTCGCACAGATCGTAAGGACTACCGCAACCGGAAGCGCCTTTTTCACAAGACCTCTGTCCTTAACCAGATCCCATGGCTCCCCATCATAGCAGGCTGCCGCTGCAATATGCTTGGATGCATCGATGGTGCTCCCGCCTCCGACAGCCAGTATGACCTGTATTCCCTTTTCTTTACAGATGGCAGCCCCCTTTTCCACAGAAGTGAGCTTTGGATTCGGCTCGATTCCCGGAAGCTCTGAGATCTCAAAGTCTGCAAGCAGCTCCCTGATTTTATCATAGAGACCACTCCTTTTGATGCTTCCGCCACCATAAACAAGCAGAACCTTATTTCCATAGTTTGCCAATTCTGCAGGCAGGCACTGTACCTGATCCTTACCAAATCTGATATCTGTTGGTATATGAAATGTGAAATTATTCATGGCGATCACCTTCTTTCCCCACTATATCTTAGCCTTATACCGATCATAGTGTAATTCCCCAAGATCCACATCCGTCTTTCCTGTCACAATAAGCTTTGCCAGCTGCTCTCCGACTGCAGGTGCAATGCCAAAACCATGACCGTTAAAAGCACACGCCACATACAGTCCCGGGATCTCATCCACGGTACCAAGGGATGGTACGCCATCCGAAGAAGCATCCATCCATCCTGCCCAGGTACGTACAATCTTTGCATTGGCAAGATCCGGGAAGTATTTCATAATTCCACGGCAGATACAGGGCGCTGTTTTGGAGGAGTTTACCGGCGTTCCATTATCCTTATTGTATCTCTCCAGACCGGAGGAGCCTCCAAATACGAAGGAGCCATGCTTTGTCTGATGTCCATAAAAATCCGCCTCCGCAGTACCAAGCATCTGATCAAACATATGAGGCTGCGCTTCGGTTACCAGACATTCCAGCAGTGAGTTGGTCATTGGAATATCAATCCCGACTGTTGTGAGAATCTCTCTCGAATCAAGGCCGGCCGCAACAAGTACGTTCTCCCCTTCATAAACATGATTGGGAGTAATAACCTGTCTTATTTTCCCTTTTATCACCCGAAGCTCTGTTACAGGCTCTCCTGTTATAAATGTCACACCGAGTCTTCTTGCCATTTTATAATAGCCCAGTGTTGTAGTGAGCGGATTGGCATGTCCATCCGTCGGACACCAGCTGGCACAGATTACCTCATCCGACAAATACGGATTGATCGCCCTGACCTCATCTCCGTCAATCATCCGGACATCCAGTCCGACGTTTCTTGCACTGTCTGCAAGTTTTGTAAGGATCTCTCTGTGCTTCTCTGTCTTACCAAGCCTGAGATTTCCATCCTGATGATATTCGCAGTCTACTTCCAATTCCTCTGATAACGTCGGCCACAGATTCCTGATCCCATACATAACAAGGGGAAGCTCCCTGACATCTCTTCCGGACTGTCTTACTCCTCCACCGTTTCTGGATGAGCCGCCATTTCCAATATGATCAGAGCCTTCCAGGACGATTACATCAATTCCCATTTTTGCCAGATAATACGCTGTGGCACATCCAATGATCCCGCCGCCGATGATGATCACTTCTGCTTTTGTCCTCATATTATCCGTCCTCCCTTTCGTCCGCTGCTTCATTTGCAAATATCTTCATTTCAATCGGACGCATCGGTACCCTGCTTGTTGCCGGTTCAAGCTCTGCCGGGGATACGCCAAGTTCTCTTGCCACAATCCCCTTGACAAGCCTGCTGCAAGTCTGTCCCTGACAAAGACCCATACCTGTTCTTAAGTACCTCCTGATCTCTGTGAGCGTCCACATTCCATCATGTACAGCCTTTCGGATTTCTCCCTTAGTGATCTCCTCACAGCGGCAGATTAACATATCATCATCCGGTCCCGGAACAAAAGGACCGATATCTCTGGATCTATCATTTACTGAGTTCATACTACGCTCCTCCTATACTGCCCTGAAAAATCTCGCTTTCATTGCATATTCCTTAGGAACTCTCATTGTTAAAAGGCTGGTCTTGTCAAATGCCTTAAGACTCTTCACGGAAACCACCTCAGCATCGCATATGACCTTTCCGTCTCTTCCAAGTCCTTTTCCCTTCGTACCTTCCTCTGGTAATGGCAAAAATTCATAGGGAAGTGTCACCATTGCCGTACCGTCTCCGCAATCCTCATCCACAAGAAAGATTGCCTGACCGGAACAGCTCGCCACACACATTCCGCAGTTGATACAATCTGCCCCTTCCACTGCGATAGGAAGAGAGGTAATGTTTGCCCCAATTGAGATACATCCTTTCTTACAGGCATCCTGACATGGATTACAGGGGATATTCTGCGTGCACTCGATAACCGGATGTACTCCCAATCTGTGGGTTACGCCCGGAAACCGTTCTATTTCCTCATCCGCAACATAACCATGACGCAGCAGATTCTGTGAAATCGCAATTCCTTCCTCGGTCTGTTCAATCGCCTTTCCCCGGTTTTTTGGTGCAAACATTCCCTGTCTGAGTCCATCAAGGGCATGATCAAGGGCTGCAAGCTCCGTATCCAGTTCCTTCTTTTCTATATATCCCAGATATTCCGCAGCTGCAATTCCTGCCATACGTCCTTCAATCATCGCTGAGGAGGCCTCTTCGATTCCGGATACGTCTCCTGCAACAAATACTCCCGGAAGGGAGGTTCTGCCATATTCATCACAGATCGGTACCTGGCCTCCACGTTTGGGATTATCCTCCATTTTACAGCCTGCCATCTTCAAAAGCTGTGACATAGGCGAAAGTCCGACTGCAAGACAAATGGTGTCCACATCAAAATGCTTTTCCGTGCCGGGAATAAACTGAAATTTACTGTCTACCTCCGCAATGGTGACTCCGGTCACACATTCCTCTCCCTCTGCCTTTACAATTGTATGGGATAAATAAAACGGTACCCCGGTACGTGCCACCTTTGCCGCATGTACTCCATAACCACCTACTCTTGGTGCGGCATCCACAAGTGCTACGACCTCACATCCACACTGCTCAAGCTGGAAAGAAACCACAAGTCCTACATTGCCGGAGCCCAGCATCAAAACCTTCTTTCCGGGAAGTACCCCATGAAGGTTCATCATCGTCTGTGCTGCCCCTGCTCCAATAACACCCGGCAGGGTCCAACCGGGAAATGTGACCATATTTTCAGCAGCTCCGGTTGCAACAAGGATCGCATTCCCCTTAAAATGCTCTATCTCGCCGCCTCTTTTGACAACAACCTCCTTATCCTGATACAGACCAATGACAGTCGCATTCAGCACAACTTCGACTCCTGCCTCATCTGCCTCATCCAAAAGCTGCTGACCGATTACGAATCCTCTGACTTTTGCACGATGTTCCTTTGAGCCAAAAAACTTATGAATCTGTTTGAACAGCTGTCCTCCCGGTTTTTCGTTTTCATCAAAAACAACAACCTGAAGTCCTCTCTTTGCAGCTTCTATCCCTGCGGACAAACCGGAAGGGCCAGCTCCTACTATGATCAAATCATATCGTTTCACACGAATCGCCTCCATTTCCCAACTCTTTTGGATTACCGCCTGTCAAATGGCTGATCTGATACCCCATACTGGGTTCGTACATCCATTCCTGCTGCAAGCGGTGTAATACAGGTTCTGATATTTGGCTCACCATTCACAATCATGACGCAGTCTGTACATCTTCCTATCGCACAGAAAATTCCCCTCGGCTTATGTTCCTTCTGGGTATATCTGTGTACCATCACTCCTGCTGCCTTTAATGCTGCAGCAATTGGTTCACCCTCATAACCTTCCAGCTCTTCTCCATCAAATGTAAACTTCACTAATGCACCCTTTTCCTGAACTCCAAGTATCGGATGTTCCTTTATTCTCTCTGACATAGCCTTCTCCCTCCTGCAGTTCTCTACGCCAAATCCGGTTTTTCCCAAAGTCTAAGCTTCTGTCCCAGTCCCAGTTTCATTGCTCTTTCATAACAGCGTTTTCCCCATGCCACATCCTCCACCGGCATTCCTCCTACCGAGAAGATTACAGTTTGCAGGTCAGAATCCCTGCCGGTACGCTTGCCATAAATAATATCTCCCAGATCATACATATCTTTTTTTTCAATCAGTCCGTCATGGATCATATCCGTAAATTTAGAACCTATGATATTATTTGCTCCAAAGGACGGATATGGAAATTCTTCCGCCCAGGCTTCATATAAAGCAGTATTATCCACAACAAGCCTGCAGGCATTGGTGTCTGCCATATACCCTGCATCCAGCTCAAAGCAGCTGACTCCGATGATCAGGGCTCCCGGCTTGATCCATTCCCCTTTTACAAGGGGATACGTGCTGGGATCGGTATTTCCGGAATTGGCAAAGGATATCACATCGGTACCCCTTACCAGCTCTTCCACTGTATCTACTGCCCGTATCACCGGAATATCGGGATATTTTAGTTTTGCATATTCTACAAATGCATTCAGGGACTGCTGTCCTCTTCCTTTTACCTTAATTTCTCTTATGTCAGGACATTCGGCTAATATCGCAGCAAGCGATGTCTTTCCCATAACTCCCGGTCCGCAGATTCCACAGACTGCCGCATGCTTCGGTGCCAGATATCTGGCACCTACTCCCGGTATTGCTCCGGTCCTCATTGCACTCAAAATATTGGCAGACATCAATGCAATTGGTGCTCCTGTATCTTTATCATTCAGCATTACGGTAAGAATGGAGCGCGGAAGCCCTTTTTTCTTATTGTTGCTATTGCTCCCATACCATTTCATTCCAGCCAGATCAAAGGGTCCTCCGATATAAGCAGGCATTGCCATAAATCTTCTGTCATCCCCTTCATCCAGCGGCATATTCGGAAAAGAAGATTTTTTCGGAAAGGAGAGCTGACTGCCATGAGAATTGTGATTTTCACCACCCATCACATAATCTCCTGTATTCAGACACTTGATCACTTCCTCCATGGCATCAATGCATCCCGGCATGTCTTTCACGCCAGCCTTTATCATGTCTTCCTCTGACAAAAAAACAAAGTCAATTTCTGGATATGCCATATCCGATCCCTCCTATCGTGATTTTCTGTAAACACCAGAATGCACGTCTGCGAGCATTCTATTGTCATGAATAAAAAAGCAACGGAGCTGATGTAATGCGTCAGCTCCGTTGCTTTTGATGTACTTACTCTACTTCAAAAAACATGCAAGTTCAATTACCACATTTTGCCAATTTTCTACTACTTTCAGGTTATGTCTAATCCTTTTGGATTGTAAAGACATGCTGCTATTTGCAGGCAACAGCCGGCAGCTGCTGGGTAATACAGTGAATGTTTCCCCCACCAAAGGCGATTTCCCTGGTTCTGACACCTACCACTTCCCTGTCGGGATAAATTTTCTTAAACTGCGAGATCGCAAGTGTATCATGCTCATCATCGTATTGGGGTACAATTACTCCCCGATTGGTGACAAGATAATTCAGATAGGATGCAATGCATAACTCACCGTTTTTCCGCGGGATCGTTCCGGTAACCCTGTCAATCGTATCTGCTCCTTCCAGAAGAACGGGCTTTAACGGAGTACACACCTTATGCATCTTAAGCTTCCGTCCTTTTGCGTCAGTCATTTCCACTAATGCCCGGTAATTCTCCTGCGCCACTAAATAGAAGGGATCTGATGGATCTTCCGTATAAATGCATGCAACCTCACCAGGCCTTACGAAACATGCCACATCATCTACGTGCCCCTTCGTTTCCTCCGGGTCGATTCCATCTTTCAGCCACAGCACCTTCTCACAGCCTAAATATTCCTTTAGTCTTTCCTCAATCTCCATCCGGGATAAATGAGGGTTTCTCCCTTCGGAAAACAGGCACATCTGCGTAGTCAGAACTGTTCCTTCCCCGTCAACATGAAAGCTGCCGCCCTCCAGCACGAAATCATCCAGTCTGTAACTGTCTGTATCTTCTAATTCACAAATTTTACCCGCAACGGCATCATCGGCATCCCATGGAAAATATAAACCGTCCACAAGTCCTCCCCAGGCATTAAATGCCCAGTCACAAGCTCTCCTTCCACCCTTGTCATTTACCAAAAATGTAGGCCCGCAATCCCTGCACCAGGCATCATTCGAGCTCATTTCAATCACCCGGATATTCTCCGGAAGACGTGCCCTGGCATTTGTATACTGTCTGCTGTTTACCAGCATTGTCACCGGAGTAAACCGGCTTATCGCCTTTGCTACATTGGTATAAGCCTCCTGTGCAGGCTTGGCTCCATCACGCCAGTTATCTGTTCTTTCGGGCCATATCATATAAATTCTTTCCTGCGGTTCAAATTCTCCCGGCATCCGATAGCCATCCTGTTTCGGAGTTGTATCCGTAATTCTCCCAGCCATTCCTCTCCTACCTTCCGTGTGTGAAAAGCGTTTTGTACATTTCCGGCCGTCTGTCCCTGAATATTCCCCACTCTCTTCTTTCTTTTGCCAGCGCATCAAAATCAAATTCATGTACAAGCACAGTCTCTGTATGATCATCTGCCTGTTCCACAAGCTCTCCATGATTGTCTGTAATAAAGGAACATCCGTAAAAGGTCATTTCTGAATCTTCGTCTGTCTCTTTTCCTATTCTGTTCGAGGCGATTACCGGCATCATATTGGCTGCTGCATGTCCCGCCATGACATTTCTCCAGTGCACGCGGGAATCCTTCTTAAGCGTCGGCTCTGAACCAATGGCAGTCGGAAAAAGCAAGATTTCAGCTCCAAGCAGTGCCAGGCTTCTCGCCGTTTCCGGAAACCACTGATCCCAGCATATTCCCACACCGATCCTGCCGTATTTTGTATCCCAGACCTTAAATCCCGTATCTCCCGGCGTAAAATAAAATTTTTCGGCATATGGCAAGCCGTCCGGTATGTGCGTTTTTCTGTATACTCCAAGGATTTCTCCATCTGCATCAATAACTGCAACCGAATTAAACTGGGTATTTCCGACTCTTTCAAAAAAACTGACCGGAAGCACAACATCAAGCTCTCGGGCCACTTTTCTGAAATGATTTACTGCCGAATTTTCTCCCAGCGGTTTTGCCAGCTCCAGATACTCAAATTTCTGAAGCTGACAAAAATACGGTGTTTCAAAGAGCTCCTGGAGCAGAATGATCTTCGCACCCTGTCCGGCTGCCTGCCGAACCAATCTGTCCGCCTTTGCAAGTGTCTCTTTCGGATTCCAGTTGCAGTTCATCTGCGTTACTGCTACCTTTACATTCCTCATGACGGTTCCCTTCTATAAAAAGACGATTATTTCCTCCTGATGACTGCCCGGATCTTACTTCATGTAGGGTGCATCCCAGAGCTTCAAAGATGTGCCAAGACCTTTTTCCAAGGCTCTTTGATAACAATCAAATCCCCAGGACAAATCTTCTAACGGCATACCCCCGATGGAGCACATTACAATTTCGTCATGGTCTTTTCTGCCTTCAGATTTTCCATTTACAATATCGCACAGGTTGATGACCTGCTCTCTTTGTACCTGTCCGGTCTTTACCAGATGTACGAAATGAATGCCCATGATCACCCATTCTCTTTTATTTCCAAAGGCATCCACCGGTCCTCTTGCGATAAAATTATTCAGGTACTTCTGATACATTCCGTAATTATCCACCACCATTGTGGTATTTTTGAAATCCTCATAGCTCCGATAGAGGAAGGAGCCCATACTGAACACTGTTGCTCCCTTTTTAAACCATTCCAGCTTGAATTCTTCCATATTTTCCTTAGTAACAGACATGGCTTCCGATACCACATCTGCATCACGACAGGCTTCCTCCAGGCTGTCACAGATGACAATTTCTTTTATCTGGGGATAGGTTTCCTCAATAAATTTCTTCATTGCAAGAGCAGTCTTTGACCTGGAAGAGCTTCCTCTTATTTTGATCTTTTTCAGGTTCGGAAAGACTTCCATATAACACATCAAGGCGCATTTGTTGATCACCCCCGGTCCAAGCAAAGACAGCACTTCGGAATCTTTATTTGCAAGATAGGTTGCCGCCATTGCCGGCATTGCTCCCGTCCGCATAGCAGACAGAAGGTTTGCCGACAGAATCGCCTTTGGTGCTCCGGTATCTACATCGGAAAGAGTTACCATAAGGATGGATCTTGGTAACCCGAGTGCAGCGTTATGGCTGTTGGAACCATAGAATTTCTGACCGGCTATGTGAAATCTTCCGCCTAAGTATGCCGGCATCGCCATAAATCTTCTATCCGGTCCGTCATCCAGAGGAAAGCCCTCTATATCCGATTTTTGCGGGAAGTTCATCTGTAATCCATGTTCGTCAGCATTGGGACCGCCCAGTAGGAAATCCTTTTTCCCAAAGAGTGCCATAGTATCTCTCATCGTCTCAATGCATCGTGCCGCATCTAATACGCCGGCTTCTATCATTTCCTGCTCATTCAGATATAGAAAATCAATCCTCGGATATGTCATTTTTTTCCTCCTGTTTATTTCTTTAATTTCGTCCACATTTCATCATAGATCGCCAGAGTGTCCGTATCCAGATAGCTTACAAATTCGCCGCTCGAAATCACCTCTGCCGGTACATTCTTTGCTTCATTCTTCACATAGTCTTCTCCCATCTGTTCAAGTGCAGCCTTGTTCGGACACAAATAAGGGAAATCCTCAATATTCATCTTTGCAGCTTCTGCCGAAAGCATATAATTTATAAATTCCATTGCTGCATCATAGTTCTTCGCTCCTTTGGGAATTGCCCAGTTATCCAAAAATACATAAGCGCCCTCTGTAGGGTAAACGATCTGAATATCCGGATTTTCATCCATGGCAAGTGCTGCCTCTGCCGACCACACCATTCCTACCGTACAGTCTCCGGAAATGAGTGCCGATTTTGGAGAATCAGAATCATACAGTTTCACATTATCCTTCAGCGTAAGCAGCTTTTCCTCCACCTGAGCCAAAGTATCCGGATCTGTCTCATTCATGGATAAGCCCATGGAACGCTCTGTCATTCCGATCACTGCCCTGTAATCATCCAGGACAACCAGCTGCCCTTTCAAAGAAGGATCAAACAGATCCGCATAGGATGTAATCTCCTTGTCTACCTTTGCGGTATTTACTGCAATACAGGCCACACCGCCTTCATACGGAACACTGTAAACGTTGCCCGGATCAAAGCTTTCATCCAGGTAGGCAGCATCAATATTGGACAAATTTGTAAGCTTCTCCTTATCGAGAGCTTCCAGCTTGTCCTGTGCGATCAGATACTCGATCGCATAATCGGAAGGCAAGATCACATCATAGGTACCTTCTGATTCGGATTTCAGCTTTGCAAGCAGATCCTCATTCGAAGAATAGGTGGATATATTGACTTTAATGCCGGTAGCTTCCTCAAAACCGCTGATGGCAGAATCCGAAACATATTCGGTCCATACGAACACATTTACCTCACCCTTTGCGGTATCCGTCCCATTGCTTCCACATCCGGCCAGCAGAGAGCCTGCCATGATACCTGTCATTACAAGGCTTACTAATTTTTTCTTCATAATCATTGCTCCTCCTTTTTCAAACTATTGACGTGCTTTCTTTTTGAACAGATCCCCTTGTGTCAGCAGCACAAACAGGATGGTTCCCACCAGGATCAATGTTGATAGTGCATTGACATCCGGTGCAACACCGCTTTTTACACTTTCCATAACCTTGAGGGGATAGGTTTTCGTCTGACCATACACAAAATAACTAATGATCACATCATCTATGGATAAGGTAAATGCCAGCAGTGCTCCTCCCAGGATTCCCGGTGCAAGCACCGGAAGCGTAATCTCAAAAAAGGTTACCAGTCTGTTTGCCCCCAGATCCATACTCGCTTCCTCTATGGAGCTGTCATACCCGGCAAGTCTTGCCCTGACATTGAATATGACAAACGGGACGCAGAATGTTACATGTGCCAGGATCAAAGTCAACATACCTCTCGGAATATTGACCATGGAAAATATCGTCAGCAGGGAAATACCAAGTACAATCTCCGGGATTACTACCGGTATGTACAAAAGTCCGTCGATCAATGCCTTTCCCTTGAATTTATATCGGTACATTCCAATCGCACCGAGCGTTCCGATGATCGTGGCCAGTATGGTACTGACCACCGCAATAATCATGGTATTTCCAAATGCTTCCAGTAAAGAGGTGTTATCCCAGAGCTTTATATACCAGTCAAGGGTAAAGCCTTTCCAGCTCATATAGGGCTTCGTGGTTGTTGCATTAAAGGAATTTACTACAATAACCGATATGGGCAGAAACAGGAACAGATAAACAAGGGTACAAAATACAATGCTTACTCTTCGGTTTCTTTTTTCTTTCTTCTTTTTCTTCATTCCGGCACCCCCCTTATACTCCAAGAGCATCCATATCTCCGCCAAGCTTCTGGTAAAGCTTCACGAGAAGCAGCGTCACCACAATCAGAATAATGGATAATGCAGCTCCCAACGGCCAGTTATTTCCACTCTGGAACTGCCTTTCAATCAGGTTGCCGATCACATCTGAATTGCCGCCGCCCAGAATATCCGATACGAAAAAATACCCCAGGCAGGGAATAAATACCATCAGACTTCCGGAAAAAATGCCTCCCGAGGTAAGTGGGAGTATGACCTCGAAAAAGGTGGCTGCAGGTCTGGCTCCCAGATCCGAGGAAGCCTCAAGCAAAGAACCATCCAGTTTTTCTATGGCCGTATACAGCGGTAAGATCATGAACGGTATCAGACAGTACACCATACCAAGAATCGTTGTCCCCTGTTTATATAAGAAATCTATGGGTTCACTCACAAGATGGAGCTTCATCAGCAGACCATTCAGCCAGCCGCTGCTTCCGAGCAGATTTCTCCAACCATAGATCCGAATCAGGGAATTTGTCCAAAACGGAATGATCACAAGCATATATAAAATCTTTTTCTTTCTGCTTCTTGTACGCGCGATGATATACGAAAACGGATATCCGACAAGGATACTGATCAACGTTGTTACAAGTGCAATCCCCATGGACTGTGCATAGATCCTTAAGTAATCTACATTTGCAAGTCTGACGTAATTCTGTACGGTAAACTGAAAGACCACATTATAAAACTCATCAATAGAGCAAAAGCTCATCCCTGCCACATAAATCAGGGGGACCGCAATCAGCAGCACCATAAGCAGGGTGACCGGTCCGACGGTAAGAAACGCCGGCAGGGTATTGGAACGAAATTCATGTTTTGTCTTCTTTTGCTTCATAGGACACACCTCCTACGCCAGACGGATATTATTTAATTCCTCAAATATGTAATGGCTTTCATTGTGAATCAATACCGCATCTCCTACCTCCCAATACGGGAAACATCTGCTTCCTATTTCCGGCAGCTCCTGACCTGCCAGACGCTCGATCTTTAACTCATTTCCATTCGGAAGGGATACGATACATTTCAGTACCGAACCGACGTAAATATAATCCTTCACCTGAGCTGTCAGTTCAAAGCCCTCTACAGGCTCCATAGCAAATTTCATTTTTTCGGGTCTCACTGAAATCGTTGCATATTCCAACAGGGAAAAATTCTCCGGACAATTCACGGATACTGCTCCGTTCTCCAGTGTCAGTGTAGCAATCCCGTTTTCTATTTTGGTGATACAGCCATCATAGATATTCGCCTCACCGATGAAGGTCGCTACAAACTTTGTTGCCGGGTGCTCATAAATCTCTGCGGGTGTTGCCAGCTGATCAATGATCCCATCGTGCATTACGGCAATTCTGTCGCTCATAGTCAGGGCCTCCTCCTGATCATGCGTAACATATATGAATGTAATGTTCAGTTTTTTTTGCAATCTTTTCAGTTCAAGCTGCATCTGTTTTCTCAACTTCAGATCCAGTGCTCCCAACGGTTCATCTAAAAGAAGTACCCTTGGCCTGTTGATCAACGCCCTTGCAATCGCAACTCTCTGCTTTTGACCACCGGACATCTGTGATGGATATCTTTTCTCAAACCCTCCAAGCTGAACCATCTCCATCATTTCAGAAACCCTTTTCTTAATCTCTGCCTTCGGCACCTTCTTCATTTTTAATCCGTATGCGATGTTGTCATATATTGTTTTGTGCGGAAAAAGCGCATAGGACTGAAATACTGTATTAACATTCCGTTCAAATGGCTCTTTATCCTCGACCCGCTCACCTTCCACCATAATGGTTCCTGTTGTAGGCTCTTCAAAGCCGGCGATCATTCTCAACGTGGTTGTTTTTCCGCAGCCGGAAGAGCCCAGCAGTGTCAGAAATTCTCCTTCCTCTATGGAAAGGTTTAAATCTTTCACAACATGATTGGTGCCATATGTTTTATTCACACCCTTTATTTCAACGATTTTTCCCATGAAATCACTCTCCATTTCTTAAAGGGCTTTCGTTCCTCTCTCGCCGGTACGAATGCGAACCGCATCCTCAATGTCCCTGATAAAGATCTTTCCGTCTCCTACATGACCTGTTACACAGGTTTCCCGAACCTTCTCAATGATCTTCTCTACATCTTTATCCTCAATGACAACCTCTACTCTTATCTTCGGCAGTAAGTTAATGGTCGTTTTAAAGCCCCGGATCTCATTGACAACCTCCTCCGCATCAGAAGAGATTCCCTTCTGGGTTCCGCACCCCATCACCGTAGATAATGTCATGCCGCCGCAATTAATATCATCCAGAATTTTCTTCACATCCTCCAGCTTCTCCGGTCTGATCAATATTACTAATTCCTTCATAATCTCTTCCTCCCTTACTCTTTTACTTTACAGAAAAGGGGCTTGTCCGAATCGGATAAGCCCCTTTGCTTTTTCGTTTTTATATTGTTTTTTTATTGTTTCTATGACTATAGCGCATTCCTTCGTATGATTCAATAGTTATGTTTTACCATCTTTCTACCTAAAAAGTGGTAGTTACTCAAATTCCTTTACCATTTTAAACAGCTGAACCCTGCTTTTTATTCCAAGCTTGCGGTATATATTCAGGATGTGCTTCTTTAATGTATTCGGCGTAATAACCAGTTCACTGCATATTTGAGCATTGTCCCTTCCAGACATCAGCTGTTTTAATATCGTATGTTCTCGTCTTGTCAACGCATACTTTACAACAGCCTCTGTTACTGTTATTTTATCCATGCCGGTTTCTCCCGATTTGTAAAACTGCTCCAACCGGTAAGCCAGATGATCCTTCAGCATATCCAGCACGAAAATATCATCATATTGGAAATCTTCCTTTCCGATCGTTCGATAAAAAGTAATTGCTCCCAGGAATTTCTTATGTCTGGCAATGACGATCTGAAGTGCATAATGCCAGTTATTCGGTTTATATACCTTTTTATAATAATCGGTCTGCATCCTTGCTTCATCGGATATGATGTCTGTTTCCCTGTAGATCAGCATCTTACCACTTGCCACAATTCCTCTGCTGTAATCAATATCCTCATACATTTCCGACAAATCTACATCACAGTTATAGGTTACCGGATTACACAACAGTTTCCCCTCTTCCCTGGATGCCATATAAAAATCAGCACTGTCAAAGTTCAAAATCATCTTAAGCTGATCCAGAAGCTCATATCGCATATCGTTGAAGCACTCTGTCGTATAGATTTTATAAATAATGTTATTCAGCATGATCCAGTCATTCGTTTCCATTTTTTTCATACTTATCCCCCTTGCAACTATAACCAAATCCTGTCCCTACACAAACATCAATCTTTGTCTTGCATACAATACCTTCTTCATCCTGCCTTGACGTGATGCCATAAAATATCTCCTTTCCGTAACGATTGGAGAAGTTCTCATAGATGCTACTCTTTTTCGTCTAACAATTTTGCAACACCTTCCTGCATCACTTGTGTAATGGTTTTGTTGGAGGATTCAGCATATCTCTTAACTTTCACATAATCCTCTGGCTTCATTCTTATACTTACTACTTTTTCTTTTTTTACATCTGCCTTTGGACGTCCCGCCTTTGACATACCTGTTCCTCCTTACCGCCATTATATTTTTGTATGACAAAAATGTCAATAAGAACAAAAGCCTGTTTTCTGATTGTGATATCCATCATAAGCTGTCTTTTCTCTTCTACTATCATTCAACATAATCCATGCCTCCTTGTTGTTGATAGTTCAATTTTATATTGAAAAGAACCATTGCCACAAGCAACGCATATTAACATACCAGTATCAATATCTTTTCATAAATGAACTTACTTTCTCATATTCAGTAGTTTCATCTATTTTACAGCCTTATTCCACTCTACCCCAGACTCATCCGTCCATGTATCAGCTCCGTCAAAAATGTACACAGCATTTGTCCTATCCATATATCGACCATCCGCAAGCAAATATACTGTCGTCTCATCTCCTCTTAAATTTACAAGCTCTACAACATCCTCCCAAGAAGGATCTACACTTGAACCTGCCTCGTTTACTTCATCCGGAAGCAGCACCACTTCTACGATTGCCTCTATCGTTTCTACAGGAGAATCGCTCCATGGATATGCTGCATCATCACAACCGGCACTTTCAAGTAACTGCTTCGCATCACTTCCAAGCAGCCTGTTATATGCTTCGTAAACAGATGCCAGCTTGTTTGAAAACTCCACCTGTTCAGAATTTCCTTTATCAGAAAGCCAGTTTACAGTCTCCTCCTTTATCTCATCTGTTGTCATGCTGGTTCCTACACCCCAATTTAATAAGTGTGCTGCAACTATTATTGAAGTTGAACCGCTTCCGGCTGTTCCCTGCTTTATTTCTGTGTTGATTTCATCTAATACCTTGTCAAGCTCCAAATAGAATGGCTTTTTTGTCTGTGTCTGCTGAGATTCAGAAATATCTGATGTTGCTTTCTCAGTATCCTGTTTCAACGAATTTTCTTCTGTATCAGTCGGTTCAGTGCCAGTATTCTGTTTCACAGTCTGCTGCTCACCTGTCTCCGTAATGCTCATAGAGCCTGTTGCTTCTGTTCCACACGCACACAATGCGAACGACATTGTTGCTGCAATTAGTATTACATGTAATTTCTTCATGTCATTTTTCTCCATTTCCTTGTTATAACAATTGTTACTACACCCATCGAATATAGGACTATAGAGCAATGACCAATATATCGTTTTATTTATGTTATCCCTGTTCATATTTATTCCCTTTGTAAACAAATCTGGGACCTTCTTCTCCAATTACTCCATTCTTCACAAAACCGGCTTTCATTAAAACATTCTGCGATGCCACATTTTCCGGATCTGTCTCTGCTTCTACAGCACAGACTCCTTCCATCGATAAAGCCCATTCCGTAATTACTTTTACAGTTTCTACCATATACCCCTGATGTCTAAATTCTTCCCTTAATCCATATCCGATTTCCACTACGCCATCTTTTCCAAGACCCTTGAAGCAGAAATCGCCGACAATCGTTCCCGGAACATTTTTTAATTCCATATTCCAGACTGCATACCATATTCTGTTGTCAGGTTCCATAAGGCATCCCTCCAACATTTCGGTATACGCCTGCTTCATTTCTGCGTCCGCTTCCTTTTCAATCAGACTACGCATCTCATCGTTACTGATTGGATATAAATAAAGCCTTTCCGTTTCCATTCTCATATTAGTTCGCCTCCTCTAAATCACTCAATAGATCTGATAAAATTACACTCTGACAATAATTCTTGCCACTTCCATTACAAGAATCTTCAGCATTACTCCACTGGACATCACATAAAACCAAATCTGTCTCATATGCTGCGACTTTGCTATCGGTGTTGCAATAGCTGCAATGATTATAATTGCAGCTCCAACGCATCCAATCAGATTCGAGATGCTGATAAGCGGGAATACTCCCGGTGCACAGCTTCCGTCAATCGTGTTCTGAATCGTCTTGTCTAGTCCGTCCCTTGCCGCTGCAAAGCAGCATATAACCAGTCCATATACCAGAAGGAACAGACTTCTGCGTCCCCAGTAATTGATGTTTGTCCGTTTTGCTATGGATTCTCCAATAAAACCTAGCAATACAAGAATCATAATTGTTGTAACTGTCGTTACTGTATTTCCAAAATATAATTTCATAGATATTTACCTCTTTTCTATTCAGTGATTTCTATCAGATTTCCTTCGATTCCTCTAATGCAGCTTTCGTAGTATCCGTCTCCGGTAGTTCTCGGATTACTGACAACCTGATATCCATCACGTTTTAACCTTTCCGTTAATGTATCCACAGAAGCCCTGCTTCCTACACTAAATGCAATATGAACATAACCGGTTCTTGGCAATACTTTTTCATTGTCAACCAAATCTGACTGGTTCATAATTTCCAGTCTGGCGCCATCTTCAAAAGTCAAAAAATAAGAACGAAAGCCGGTTGTTTTATTAAGATATCCAGCATCTGCTGCTGCATTAAAATACTTTATGAAGAAATCTTTTGCTCTTTCCAAATCATTCACATACATAGCAATATGTTCAATTTTCATATTTACTTTTCACCTCGTTCTGCTGTGTCATACCAGTCAATTATGTGTTTCAGATTCTCGG
>ERZ1026874.237-NODE-237-length-38030-cov-19.659197_pt1 | contig 38030 bp, 29 predicted proteins | sample MGYA00380167_ERZ1026874 | MGnify/ENA primary metagenome ERZ1026874 (study PRJEB33269, sample SAMEA4719803) | human gut metagenome | biome: human-associated habitat; feature: organic feature; material: feces | place: Cameroon | collected 2013-10 ...
ATCTCGTAACGGCGGTGCAAAATTACAATTTTCTTTTGATATACAAATGTTTTGGTGCAAAAATATGCAGTTCTATTTACCAATTAATTTGCTAGGGTCATGTGGTAACCCATTCTTTTCAGTTGTACAGTGGCTCCCATCAAGTAGAGTTGGTGCAAACATGCCACATAAGCTTTGAAGGCTTCAGGAGTTCCTGGTTCAAGGTGCGCGTGATGCAACATATTGTTGGTGCGCGAGGCACATTCTGCTACCAAATTATTAAGTTCCTCAAGTCCTTTATTCTTCATGTGTAACACATCTTCGAGAATGTACTCGTCCATGCAGTCAAAACCACGTTGGTTGCGCAGTTGTTCGTAAATATTGGGCACATTTGCATACTTCTGCCAATCTTCATCCCAAAACTTAGCCATTGCCATGCCAATAAACATCATCCACCCTAATGACACGGTAGGATAGGCGTTAAATTCGCGAATGCCATCGGGTAAATAGGCTTTGGCAATGCTTTGCCACTTCTCTTCAATGTCAGGACATTCTGGCAAGCGTTCGTCTACTTTTCCGTGGGTTTGCAAGTATTGGTGTAGGTCTTGTTTTATTTTTTCTTCCATAGTCGTTTTTTTTATTTTGCGCGAAGGTAGTAAAAAGCAATGTAATAAGGGCTTGTTTCTTGTTCTTTTTATTGTCTTTCATCTTGCATAAATCCAGCAAGTATATCCCATAGGACATTCAAAATCCCCATTTCTTTGTCACGACAGTGTATCGTGTAGAGAAATGGGGATTAAAAATTTTATGTGTATGAAGTTAGCAAGAAAATCAAGAATAGCTTGTTAACTAAATACGAACGACTTAAGCCTTTAAAGATGCTTTAGCCAAGTAAACAATCAAAGCAATATAAGCCACAAGCGAAACAATTTGTGAGATAGGTGCATCCAAGTAAGCAGCATTGGCAAAGTTTAATCCGCCAAATTGCATACCCGCACTTACAACACCCATCAACGCACCACCAGCAATAAAGCCCGAGGCAAGGAGAGTACCCTTTTCGTTACGGCGTTGATTCAAAGCCAAGTCTGTAGAACGGCTATTCACGTACCAATTAACCAAACCTCCAACAATGAGAGGAAGGTTTAGTTGCAAGGGAATGAACATACCCAAAGCAAAAGCTAATGCTGAAACACCACAAAGTGTGAGTACAATTGAAATAATAGCACCAATGCCATAGAGTAACCAAGGCGCACCTTGTCCACTCATCAAAGGCTCAATTACAGCTGCCATAGCACGAGCTTGAGGAGCAGCCATAACATCAGAGTTATCGGGTGTAAAGCCGTATGCTTTGTTTAAAATCATGATAACGCCACCCACTGTAGCTGCTGAAACTAAGATGCCAAGAAATTTAAATGTTTCTTGCTTTTTGGGTGTAGCACCAAGCCAATAACCAATTTTTAAGTCGGTAATAAAGGCACCAGCCGATGAAAGGGCTGTACATACCACACCACCCATAATAAGGGCGGCTACCATGCCACCTGTGCCTTTTAAACCAACAACGACCATGATGATAGACGAAAGAATCAGTGTCATCAATGTCATTCCGCTCACAGGATTTGAGCCTACAATAGCAATTGCGTTTGCAGCTACAGTGGTAAAGAGAAAGGCAATGATTGCCACAATTAAAATGCCCACGATGGTAAAGAGCAAATTACCACCGATCACGTCGAAGTAGAAAAACAGTGCGGTAACAATGATGGTAAGCAATGAACCAATGGCAATAATCTTCATTGAAATGTCACGCTGTGTGCGTTCCACCTCTTCGGTAGCATTGCCTCCTTTAAATATTTGACCTACCAAACCGAAAGCGCTCTTAATTACGCCCCAACTCTTAATCACGCCGATGATACCAGCCATAGCAATACCACCAATACCGATGCTCTTGGCATAACCAAAGATTTGTTCGGGCGATGCAGTGGCAGCTGTAACGTTCTCAGCAACTGCCAAATCGGGGAAGATAAGGGCAATGCCTGGCACTATCAACCACCATACTGCAATAGAGCCAAAGCAAATAATAGCAGCGTATTTAAGACCTACAATATAGCCCATACCAAGCAGTGCTGCACTGGTGTTGATGCTAAATACCAATTTGGCTTTATCGGCAACAGTAGAGCCTAGTTCGCAGCAACGCGACGTGAAATTCTCGTTCCACGCGCCAAAGGCAGCTACGGCAAAGTCGAACAAACCGCCCACAATACCTGCAACCAACAGAGGCTTTGCTTGCGAACCGCTACGTTCGCCCGAAATCAATACCTGTGTAGAGGCAGTAGCTTCGGGGAAGGGATATTTTCCATGCATATCTTTCACAAAATACTTGCGGAAGGGAATTAAGAAGAGAATCCCCAAGATACCGCCAAGTACTGATGAAAGGAATACTTGTAAAAAGTTTACTGTGAGTTCTGGATATTTATGCTGCAAAATATAGAGTGCTGGCAGTGTAAAGATGGCGCCAGCCACAATCATACCCGAACATGCACCGATGCTCTGAATAATCACGTTTTCGCCCAAGGGGTCTTTGCGATGTGTGGCACCGCTTACGCCTACGGCAATAATTGTAATGGGAATTGCGGCTTCAAAAACTTGTCCTACTTTCAGTCCTAAGTAGGCTGTTGCAGCCGAGAAAACTACAGCCATGAGTAAGCCCCATACTAACGACCACGGTGTTACCTCGCGATACTGTTGGTTGGGTTTCATTAACGGCTCATATTCTTCGCCCTCTTTCAAAGGGCGGAATGCGTTGTCTGGGAGAGAAGTTTCTTTCATTTTATTTTTTTATTACCAAACCTCTACGCGGTTTTTCTTGGGGATAAATAATGGGGCTTTAGATGTGATGTTAAATGCCTTATACCATGCATCGATGTGGGGTAGGGCACCATTCACACGCCAACGAGCAGGAGAGTGTGGGTCTGTTTTTACTAACTGGCGGAGCATGGCTTCGCGTGTGTTATTAGCCCAGATTAAACCATAGCTCAAGAAGAAGCGTTGTTCGGGTGTAAAGCCATCTTTTTTGTCCAATGGGTGTTGCTTCATGGCATTCTGCAAAGCTTGATATGCAATATTCAGGCCACCGTGGTCTGCAGTATTCTCGCCTAAAGTGAGTTGACCATTTGCATGAAGATCAGGCAAAACCTTAATATTGTCAAAGAAGTCGCGCATCACCTTAGTGCGTTTCTCAAACTCAGTCTTGTCCTTTTCAGTCCACCAATTTTTCAAGTTTCCGTCCTTGTCGAACTGTGCGCCTTGGTCGTCAAATCCGTGTGTCATTTCGTGACCAATCACCACACCTATGGCACCATAGTTACAAGCATCGTCAGCTTCGGCATTGAAGAAAGGAGGTTGCAAAATGCCTGCGGGGAAGCAAATCTCGTTTGTCGTGGGGTTATAATATGCATTAATGGTTTGCGGTGTCATGAGCCATTCAGTGCGATCAACAGGTTTGTTTACGTGTTTTTCCACGTAATAGTTGCTCATAAATTGTGTGGCACGCACCATATTCTCGTAATAACTCAAGCTCTCATCGATGTCGAGTTTAGAATAGTCCATCCATTCATCGGGATAGCCAATTTTTACGTAGAAGCTATTCAGTTTGTCGTGTGCTTGTTTTTTTGTAGCTTCGCTCATCCACTTTTGAGCATCGATGCGTTCGCCCAAAGCCACTTGCAAGTTCTTAACCAACTCTACCATGCGCTGTTTTGAAGACTCAGGAAAATATTTTTCCACATACAGTTTGCCCACAGCCATGCCTAAAGCGCCTTCTACAGCAGCTACGGCACGTTTCCATCTAGGGCGATCTTGTTCGGCACCCGACATGGTGTGATTATAGAAATTGAAAGCCTCTTGGCGGAAACGATCGCTCAGCGAACTACTTGCATCATTTACAACCTTGTAATAGAGGTAAGCCTTCAATTCCTCAACCGAGCATTCAGCCAAAATCTTCTCCACCTCGTGGATCGGTTCAGGTTGACTTACAGATATTTCGTTGAAAGCAGGTACACCATTGAGCAAGAACAATGTGCTCCAATCTATGCCAGGGAAGTTTGTCAGTAGTTTTTTGTATGACATTTTGTGGTAGTTTCCTTCCACGTCGCGTTGTTTAGTGGCGCTATATGATGCTGTGGCAATGCGTGTTTCTATTTTCAGCACAGCCTCCATAGCTTGGGTTGCTTCTTCGACATTCATGCCCGTCATTGTAAAGAGGTTCTTGACGTACTGACGATAAGCCTCGCGAATTTTCTTAGTGGGTTCATCGTTTTCTAAGTAATAATCGCGTTCGCCCATCGAAATGCCACCTTGATACACCTGCATCAAGTTCCATTTTGCATTCTTCAAGTCGGCATCACAACCAAAGCTAAAGAAGTTGGGGATGCCCATCGACTGTAATTTAGCCATTTCGTACTGTACAGCCTCGCGCGAGTCTAATGCCTGAACTTCTTCAAGCAAGGCTTTGATAGGTGCATAGTCTTCCTTATTGCGTCGCACACTGTCCATAGCCAAACGATAGAGCGAGCCAATTTTTTGTTCTAATGACCCTTGCTTGTGCTGTTTTGCAGCCATTTCCTCAATGAGTTCGCGCAGTTGCTTACGGTTGTTTTCAGCCAAAGCATCAAACTGTGCATATCGAGCGTACTCAGGGGTGAGTGGGTGTGCAGCAGTCCATCCTCCTGTAGCATATTGGTAAAAGTCTACTCCGGGATTTGCGGTAAGGTCCATATTCGCCTTATCGATGCCCGATGACAATTCGTTTTGTTGTGCCCAAGCCGAGGTTGTGGCAAGTGCCAACGCAGGTAAAATGTATTTTATATTCATTGCAATAGAGTGTTAGCAAATAATCAAAATCACACGCGATGTGTTAAACGTGCGTACAAAAGTACATAAAAATACCGAATTAAGCTAATTTGTGGAATGCAAGGTGCGCGTCTCTATTATTATATTCGAAATGCTGTGGTGTGGCTAATCTTTAATTTCAAAGGTACAGACAAAGGAAAATAAAAACAAGGGGAAAAAAGCGAAATTTTTATTACTTTTTTGTGCGATTATAAAGAACGAAATAGGTCTTAGAGGTTATTAGGCTATAAAGGGTAATAAAATTATTAGGTTATAAGAGGCAGGATAGTTACTTCTTAATAACCTATTCTATTACCTCCTATAACCTAAAATTTTTTATTCTAATGCTTCCATAGCTTCTTCCCAAGCCTCTTCTGCTGCAGCCAGTGCTTGTTGCAGTTGGCTGTATTGTGTAAACAACTCGGTTGAGGCTGCACCTTCAGGTGTAGCAAGTTGTGCTTCAAGGGTAGATTTCTCGGTCTCGAGACGTGTTACCTCAGCTTCCCAACGCGCAACTTCGCGTTCAAGTTTACGGCGTTGTTTGGCTTGCTCTTTACGTTCTTCGTAGGTTTGTTTGCCCTCAGACACCGTGTTGCTCGGAGTAGTGGGAGAGGGGACGTTAGATGCAGAAGGGGAACCTGCGGTATGGAGTTCATCGAGCGATTCCATTTCTTTTTTCTGCAAAAAGTCATAGATTCCGCCAATGTGCTCACGTACAATACCACCACCAAATTCATAGACCTTAGTTACAAGTCCGTCCAAGAAATCGCGGTCGTGGCTTACCACAATAACAGTGCCGTCGAATGCACGGATAGCCTCTTTAAGCACATCCTTTGTACGCATGTCAAGGTGGTTGGTAGGTTCGTCCAATATAAGGAAGTTTACAGGCTCAAGCAAAAGTTTAATCATTGCCAAACGTGAACGTTCGCCACCAGATAGCACTTTTACTTTTTTGTCAGAGGCTTCGCCACCAAACATAAAGGCTCCAAGAATGTCGCGTATTTTGAGTCGTACATCGCCTTTGGCTACACGGTCAATCGTGTCGAACACAGTTAATTCGCCATCGAGCAACTGTGCTTGATTTTGAGCGTAATAGCCAATTTCTACGTTATGTCCCAACTTGAGAGTGCCCGTGTAAGGAATCTCGCCCATGATACATTTGACGAGTGTAGATTTACCTTCACCATTTTTTCCGACAAAGGCAACTTTTTCGCCACGTTCGATGGTGAGGTTTACGTTATGAAACACACAATGCGTGCCATAGTCCTTACGCACCTCGTCGCAGATAACGGGATAGTCGCCCGAACGTGAGCATGGAGGAAATTTTAGGTGTAAGCAAGCATTGTCAACTTCGTCAACCTCGATGGGCACAATTTTTCCGAGTTGCTTAATGCGGCTTTGCACTTGCACAGCTTTGGTAGGCTTGTAGCGAAAGCGTTCTATAAAGTCTTTAATGTCAGCAATCTCTTTTTGCTGATTTTCGTAAGCACGGAGTTGTTGTTCGCGGCGTTCAGCACGCAGTTTTATAAACTCGTCGTATTTTACTTTATAGTCAGTGATTTTGCCACACGAAATTTCGAGCGTGCGGTTGGTGACATTGTTAATGAATGCACGGTCGTGGCTAACAAGCACTACAGCACTTGCTGAATGTGCCAAAAACTTTTCGAGCCAACGTATGCTCTCTATGTCGAGGTGGTTCGTAGGTTCGTCTAACAACAACACGTCGGGACGGCGTAACAAGAGTTTGGCTAACTCAATACGCATGCGCCATCCTCCCGAGAACTCACTTGTGGGACGATTAAAGTCTGAAGGTGCAAAACCAAGACCTTGTAGTGTACGCTCTAATTCTGCATGATAGTTCATACCACCCATCATTTGAAAGCGCTCACTCTCGTGTGTAAAATGTTCCACAAGAGCCATGTATTCAGGGCTATCGTAGTCTGTACGTTCTGCAAGTTGGTTGTTGAGCTTTTCAATTTTTTCTTGCATCTCACTGATATGTTCAAAGGCTTTTTCTGCCTCTTCCATTACAGTGTGTGCATCGCTCAACACCATCACCTGTGGCAAGTAGCCAATGGTAATATCGTTCTGCACGGCTACAGTGCCTGATGTTGGTTGTTGATGCCCTGAGAGTATTTTGAGTAATGTAGATTTTCCTGCTCCGTTTTTGCCTACTAATGCGATGCGATCTTTTTTATTGATAACAAAAGATACATCTGTGAATAGCGGTCGTGCACTAAATTCTACAGAAAGATGTTCTATTGAAAGCATAAAAAATAAGTATTAAGTAATAAGTAGTAAGTATTACAAACCATTGCATTGTCAAAGTATTACAAACAGCCGAAATACTTAAGAAAAGTAATAAGTATTACAAACTAACGAGAAAGCCAAGTAATCATACTTAAACCTTTACTTAGTCCTCTCGTTAGTTTGCAATACTTATTATTTAATACTTAAATTTTTAGTAGCTTCTCGCTATAATCACCTTGCAAGTAGCGGGTTTGCCACTTACCATGTCAATGCCAGGATTGCTTTGGTCTACGCCGTAAGGCACGCAACGAATGGTAGCTTGTGTGTCAGCCTTAATTTGTGCCTCAGTTTCTTCGGTACCATCCCAAGGACAGAGGAAAAAACCACCATCCTTAACACGCTGCTTGAACTCATCATAGTTGTTGCATTCAAAGGTGTTGTCTTCGAGGCGTTTTTTAGCCTTAGCAAAGATGTTTTGCTGAATTTCTTCGAGCAAATTCTTAACGTAGTCCTCAATACCTTCGAAGGGAAGTGTTTCCTTTTCAAGCGTATCGCGGCGCATCAATTCGATAGTGCCGTTTTCAAGGTCACGACCACCCATAACCAAACGTACGGGTACACCCTTCAACTCATAGTCGGCAAACTTAAAGCCAGGACGTTTGTTGTCGGCATTGTCATATTTCACGCGGATACCCATCTTGCGGAGGCGTTTGGTCAAATCACCAAGCTTTTCGTTGAACTTAGCCAATTCCTCATCGCCCTTATAGATAGGTACGATAACAACCTGAATAGGAGCGAGGTGAGGAGGGAGTACAAGACCATTATCGTCAGAGTGAGTCATGATGAGAGCACCCATCAAACGAGTACTTACACCCCATGAAGTGGCCCAAGCATATTCCATCTTGTTCTCTTTGTTAACGAACTGCACGTTGAATGCTTTACCAAAGTTCTGACCCAAGAAGTGGCTTGTACCACTTTGCAAAGCCTTGCCATCTTGCATCATAGCCTCGATAGTGTAAGTGTCGAGTGCACCAGCAAAACGTTCTGTAGCGCTCTTTACACCGCGTACTACGGGCACAGCCATTACCTCTTCGGCAAAGTCGGCATATACGTGAAGCATTTGTTGTGCACGTGCTTCAGCCTCTTCCTTCGTTGCGTGAGCCGTGTGACCTTCTTGCCAAAGGAACTCTGAGGTACGGAGGAAAAGACGTGTACGCATTTCCCAACGCATAACGTTACACCACTGGTTGCAGCAAAGGGGCAGATCGCGCCATGAGTGAATCCACTTGCGATAAGTGTTCCAAATAGTGGTTTCAGAAGTGGGACGAATAATAAGTTCTTCTTCCAACTTAGCAGCAGGGTCTACTACCACGCCATCGCCCTCAGGATTAGCCTTCAAACGATAGTGTGTAACTACGGCACACTCCTTCGCAAATCCTTCTACGTGTTCAGCCTCTTTTGAAAGGAAGCTCTTAGGGATAAGCATAGGGAAGTACACATTCTGCACGTCAGTTTCCTTGAAACGTGCATCAAGTTCTTGCTGTATTTTTTCCCAGATGGCATAGCCATAGGGTTTGATAATCATACATCCACGAACGTCTGACTGTTCTGCCAAGTCGGCCTTTACAACGAGTTCGTTATACCAGCGCGAATAGTCAACACTGCGCTTTGTAAGGTCTTTCAGTTCTTTTGCCATTGCTATTAAACTATGTGCGGGTGTAAAATTGAAGTAGTCCAAGCTTTTTTTCGATGTTTCTCTCTGCGTGGTGCAAAGTGTAAATATGGTTGTAAATGCCATGATTTTTACATGTTTTGCTATCCACTTTCAAGCACATCCTACGTCAATAAAACGAGGTGCGAGCACCTTCCTACTTCATTTTGTTGTACCCTTAGTTTTGTTTTGTTTATTATTTCTATGCAAAAGTACAAAATAAACGGGCATGAAAGCGTGTTTTGCTCGGGTTTTTGTGTAATTTTAGTCTATAATAGAAGTCTATTCGTCTATTTTACCCTATAAAAGTACACTTTTTGCTTTATAAATTTGGGATATTTGTTCACAAGGCGTAACTTTGCCTTTACAAAAACATTTTTTTTAGAAACAAAACTATTCTATTATGAAAAGTATGAAGTTATCAGTTTGCGCATTGAGCGCAGCAATGTTGCTTTGCAGCTGTGGTGGTATGACAAACACTGCAAAAGGTGGTCTTATTGGTGGTGCCAGTGGTGGTGCACTTGGTGCTCTCGTAGGTCAGCTCATCGGTAAAGGTAAGGGTGCTGCTATTGGTGCAGCCGTAGGTACTACTGTAGGTGCTGGTGCGGGTGTTCTCATTGGCAACAAGATGGATAAGGCTAAGAAGGCTGCTGAGGCTGCTAAGGCTAAGGCTGAAATTCTTCAGGGTACTGATGGTACACAGTATGTAAAGGCTACTTTTGATAGCGGTTTGCTTTTCAACACAAGCTCTGCAGAACTCAGCGCTGATGCTAAGGCTGCAATTGCTACATTCGTTAAGAATTTGAAGCTTGCTGATAGCAATGCATCTTTCGAACTCGCTGTTTGTGGTTTCACTGACAATGCAGGTTGGAAGAATAGTACTGCTGCTCAGAGCAAGCAGAAGAACCTTGCCCTCTCTCAGAGCCGTGCAGAATCTGTAAAGACTCAGATCGTAGGTGCTGGTTATCCTGAAGCTCGTTTGGTAAGCGTTAAGGGTTATGGCGAAGAAAATCCTGTTGCTGACAACGCTACTGCTGCTGGTAAGAAGGATAATCGTCGTGTTGAGGTATATATCCTCCCCAGCAAGGACATGATTGAAGCTGCTAACAAAGAAGCTGGCAACAAGTAATCAAACTTCTAAGTAATGTGGTTTTTAAATACAAGCTATTTAGAAACCATCCAATTTGTAAAAAGGCGTTCACTCTGTTGTATGGGTGAGCGCCTTTTTTTGTAGGGTGTTCAAAATCCATAATATTTTTTTCGCGTGGTTTTAAAAAAGATATTGTAAATAGTTGATATTCAACAATAACAAATGCAGAAAACAATTATGTTTTTTGACTCCCTACCTTTTGGGATTTTAGTTTTTGTATTGTCTTATAATAACGCGTGACAAGAATTTGAAAAAATTGTGCGCGGTTTTATTGGGCTTTAATCATCAGAGTTTTAGAAAATTTTGAGTCACCCTTTAAATAGCAACCCAACTTTCGGGTAGAAAGTCAGGCTTATTCCAATCTTTATTGGCAAACCATTGTGTGGGATAAATATTTATGCCATCAAGATATGGACTTAGAAAGGCACCCCAAAAGCTAAAAGTAGAGTTCGCTATAATGTGGCTCTTGCACAAGGTCATAAGATACATACTGATGTAGTCGGCAGTATGATTAAGTTGCACAATCTTGCAATCTTTAAAAGCCGACTGCTGTGCGCACCATTCTGTGTCGTCCGAAAAAATATAGAATTGTGCATCAGGGTGCTTAGAGCGAATCAGTTCCATGGCAGTAGTGTAATACTCCATGCCACATGTGCCAAAGTTTGCAGCATTACTTGGGTGCAAGTAATCGCCTCTGCGCACATGCAACGCCACGGGGTGGGGCGCTTTCTCAATCCCGATTTTCAAATCCTTAGCCTCGTTTGTCAATGCCTCAGTCTTGAAGGTCAAAATATCTCGTGCATTGACAATCGCACTTTTGTTTTGGCAATAATCATCAATCAAAGTACAGTCTTCCCTCTCATCATCATAAAGACGTGTAAACACCCCAAAGCGTCTAAACACTTTGAGCAAAAGCACATACAACTTAACCCAAAAGGGTTCGTGAGGTAGGGTAATGTGAAACACCTGGTCAATGCGTTGGCTATTATGCTGCTTCAGTCTTCTAACATCATAGTGCAGAAAACAAGTGTGATGTTGGTCAATAAGTTGTTGGAATCGGCAGTACTCAAAAATTTGATTACCGATACCCCCTTTCAGACAAAGAATTTTAAGCATGTTGGTTTTGGATAAAGGTTTACGGTTTTTTCAAGTCAGGTTTAAAGTAAATAAAAAAAGGCCATCAACTAAAAAGTCGATGGCCGTATGTTGCATTTGTTCCACTAGGAACTTATTTGCTACATTAAGATGGAGAACACAAATTAGTTCTTGAAGAAGTCCTTAACGGCTTCGTTAGGAACCATCTGTTCGTCAAAGATATAAGCACCAGTTTTGGGGCTCTTTACCATCTTGATTACCTTGGTATATGAACGTCCGTCGGTCTTACCTTCCTGGAGCGTTGCGACTGTTTTCTTTGCCATGGTTTACTGTGGTTTATTTAATTTCTTTGTGGATGGTCATTCTGCGGAGAATGGGGTTGTACTTCTTCAACTCCAAACGTTCGGGAGTGTTTTTGCGGTTCTTCGTCGTGATGTAACGAGAAGTTCCGGGAAGTCCGCTTTCCTTCATTTCAGTGCATTCGAGGATAACCTGAACGCGGTTGCCTTTAGCTTTCTTTCCAGCCATTGTTTTCTACGTTTTAGCCGATTACTTTAATATTTTTCCAATCGCAATATCCCTTGGCTACGGCGCTATTAAGAGCGGCGTCCAAGCCGACTTTGTTGATGAGGCGCAGACCTGCAGCGCTAATGCGGAGGCTGATCCAGCAGTCCTGTTCAACATAGTAGAACTTCTTAGTAAACAAGTTTACATCAAACGAGCGCTTAGTGCGACGCTTCGAGTGAGAAACGTTGTTGCCAATCATGGCCTTCTTTCCTGTAATTTGACAAATCTTAGACATTGCTTTCGCTTTGTTTCTTGTTGTGTGATAAGATGTTGGGCGCTGTTGCACGTTATTCCTTTTCAGCTTGGGTTTCAGGCTTTGTTGTTGCGTAATCTTGGGGTGGTGTCCTTAAATTAACCATCTGTCAAGACGTGCGGTCCCGTTTACGAGGTGCAAAAGTACAAACTTTTTGATTTACACCAAAGTTTTTGCACCGTTTTTTTACTTTTTCGGTGCAAAAAACTTTATTTTCGTTTATTTTATTGGATTTTTATCCAATAATTTCGTCGTTTTCTTCGCCTTTGATAAAGTCGAGTAACATGTGCATAGCAGCTGAAGTGGCAGAAGCCAAGTTCTTGTCGCGACCATTATCTTCTTCAATCATGCGAGTTTCAATGCGGTCGGCATTACCTACGGCAATCCAGATAGTACCCACAATTACGCCAGACTTTCCGCCGTCAGGACCACCAGGACCTGCATAACCGCTAATAGCCACAGCATAGTCAGTATTAAAGAGCTTGTTAGCGCCAACTACCATTTGGCGTACTACCTCCTCGCAAACGGGAGTTTGTTCTTCAATAACCTTGGGGTCTACATTGAGGAGGTTTTCTTTTACCTCGTCAGCGTAGCAAATCAAACCACCTTTATAATAGTTTGAGCTACCAGGCACTGCGGTGATCACACTTGCAATGCGGCCTGCGGTGCAACTTTCTGCAGTAGAGAGAGTTTTGCACTCGCGCCACAAAATTTCATTGATTTCCTTACTAACCAGTTTAAGATCTAAATCCATTTTCTTTATTTTTTCGTTTTATACGTTACTTATTTTGAGCACTACTTTTATTCGTCTAAAAGGCAAACTTAAAGAGTAGTTCTTGAGTATGCGGGTTTATCTATAGAACAGAAGTCCTTATCAAGATATTTAAAATAGCCCGTAATGGCTATCATAGCCGCATTGTCGGTTGTGTATGAGAAGCGCGGAATGTAAATATCCCAACCCTTCTTCTCAGCTCTTTCTTTAAAAGCATTACGCAATCCCGTGTTTGCCGAAACACCTCCCGAGAGTGCTACATGCTTAATACCTGTTTCTTTCACAGCCCGATCAAGTTTCTTCATCAGAATGTCTACAATCGTACGTTCTAACGAAGCTGCCAAATCCTCCTTATTTTGTTCTATAAAGTCAGGATTCGTTTTAATTTGGTCGCGCAAGAAATAAAGGAACGAAGTCTTCAGTCCTGAGAAGCTATAATCCAAACCACTAATATTCGGTTTAGCAAATTTATAAGCGTCCGGATTACCTTGTCGAGCCAATTTGTCGATAATCGGTCCACCAGGATACCCAAATCCCATCACCTTAGAGCACTTATCCATTGCTTCGCCTGCGGCATCGTCAATAGTCTGTCCCAAAATCTCCAGTTTGTTATAGGCATTAACCTTTACAATCTGCGAGTTACCTCCACTCACCAATAAGCAAAGGAAGGGGTAGGGCGGAATTTTATGCTCGTCATCCTTCGTTTGTATAAAGTGCGCCAAGATATGACCTTGCAAGTGGTTTGCTTCAATAAAAGGAATGCCCAACGAAGTGGCCAACCCCTTAGCAAACGACACACCTACAAGCAGCGACCCCATAAGTCCAGGACCTAAAGTCACTGCAATAGCCGACAACTCTTCTTTCTTTACGCCAGCTTGTTTCAGTGCTTGGTCCACCACAGGCACAATGTTTTGTTGGTGCGCACGCGATGCCAACTCAGGCACAACGCCCCCATAGGCCTTATGCACAGCTTGGCTTGCCGTAACGTTACTCAACAAAAAGCCATCGCGCAATACAGCAGCCGAGGTATCGTCGCAACTCGATTCTATAGCGAGAATTGTAATCATCTTTTTTCTTTTCTTTGTTAGCTCAAAGCATATAGGTGGGTGGAGCCCACTCCATTAATGCGTAAGCACTTCCAGTCCGTGTTCAGTCATCAAGAAGGTATGTTCCCATTGAGCCGAGGGCAATTCATCTTCGGTCACTACGGTCCAACCATCTTCTTCGTCAATAAACACCTCGTGTGTACCCATATTAATCATGGGTTCAATGGTAAACACCATACCTGGCACAAGCAACATGCCGTGCTGGTGTGTATTATAGTGGTCAACCTCGGGATCCTCATGAAATTCAAGTCCCACACCATGTCCACAAAGGTCACGAACCACGCTAAAGCCATTCTTGCGAGCATGTTTTTCTATTGCTTTACCAATATTGCCTACAAAACCCCAAGGTTTAGCAGCTTCAGCCCCAATTTGCAAGCACTCTTTTGTAACCTGCACCAATTTTTCTTTTTCGGGCGAAGTTTTACCAATAATAAACATGCGCGAGGCGTCGCTAAAGTATCCGTCAAGAATTGTGCTCACGTCCACATTAATAATGTCGCCTTCCTCAAGAATTTCATATTCAGAAGGAATGCCGTGACACACCACCTCGTTAATACTCGTACACACACTCTTTGGGAAACCCTCATAGTTAAGTGGTGCAGGAATTGCGCCATGTGCAACCGTAAAGTCATAGACCAACTTATCAATGTCAGCCGTACTCATACCTGCATGAATTTCCTTTTCAATCAAATCGAGAACGCCCGTATTCACTTCACCCGAGCGTTTAATACCCTCAATTTGTTCAGGAGTTTTAATTAGTTTACGTGTAGGCACGAGTTCACCTTTATTTTGGAAACTCAGTATGCGTTTGTCGAAATCTGTCGGTTCTTGTCCTTTGGGGACAAACCAATTTCTTGTTTTTTTTCTGAACATATATGCAATTATCGGAGTAGCACTTAGCCATTCCAGTGCAAAGTTAGTGCAAGGCGAGCGCATAGCAAAACAAAAAAGCATTTTTTTGTTTTGCTGTGCCGAGCCGCAGCCTAACTTCGCGAAGCAGAGTAGTGCAAGGCGAGCGCATAGCAAAACAAATAAAGAATTTTTTTGTTTTGCTGTGCCGAGCCGCAGGAATTACCCCGTTAGGTAGGGTGTTCAAAATTGGCAAAAGGTTGTGCAAGATTTTATTTTGAACATTAAATACCATCAATGCCCATTAATTGTTCCATTAATACTTTTCATGTCCATTAGCAAAGAAAAAATTAATGTCTCGAAATTAATGTCCCCGAATTAATGATAATTAATGTTCACAAAAACAAGCAGCGAAGCTGCAAACCTCTAAAATCGTGCAGAAAAATCATGGATTTTGAACACCCTACCTAACGGGGTGAGGCTGGCGCGTGAAATGCCATTTATTTGACATAAAATTGCAAATATAGTTCTTTCGGTTGTTTAGAGCAAGGACGAAAGGAAATTTGTGTGGGGGAGGTTTTTTGGTTGTCTAAAAATCGGATACAATTTTTGGTGCAAGAATTCTTGATTTTTTGCTGTGCTGAGCCTTCGGAATGGTATCGGTATGATATCGGAATTCCTTTTGACTGAAAATAGTGGGGAATTTGTCAACAAAAATTAGACTGATTTTTTATGCTTTGATGGGGGAGGGGATAAATTAGATTTTGATGCAGCTAAGCTGCTTGTGGTTGAACATTAATGTCCATTAATTCCCATTAATGAGTCCATTAATACTTCTTGTTGGGGGTGGATTTTGAACACCCTATCTAAAAGGATAAAAAAGTCAAGTCCACCACAATACTTGTCCTTATAAAACGTGATCATTCGTCACAATAGTTGATAGATGAGGACTTTAACAATTATGTTTATTCCTCAATAAATAGGCTTATGATATTGTAAGCAGACTTGACATGTACAAAGGTAGATGATATTTTTGATATGGGCAATAGATTCAAAGAAAAATGTGGCTGAAATGATAAAATTTTATATTTACCCTCCCCCAAAAAAGTGGTGGAAGGTGAGGTAATACATATTCAAGTTTTGGTTTGCACACAGAGTGAATGTGAGGTTTTTTGCGTGAGAGCAAGGCTGAATTTTGAAGAATTTGCAAATATTGTGGGCTAAATGCGAAGGTTCTTGAAAAAAAGAGCAAGCGTTTCAATAAAAAAAAGTATCTTTACTGCAATAAAATCGCGAAAGCGGTGAAAACACGACATTTTCATTCACGAAAAAGAAGAAAAATCGAAGTAAAGCAGAAACAATAAAAGTAAATAAGATATAGCATGATTACCGGCGAAATAAAAAATAAGATAGATCAGATATGGGATACCTTCTTTGTGTCAGGTATAACCAATCCCATTACAGTGCTTGAACAGATGACGTACATTTTCTTTATGAAAATGCTCGACGATAAGCAGTTGCAAGAAGAAGACAATGCCCGCGATTTTGAGTGCGAGTTGCAAAACCCCACATTCCTCGAGGGACAGAAGTGGCTTAATCCTGAAACCAATCAAGAAGTGCCCTACGAAAGCATGCGCTGGTCGGTGTTTCGAAACACAAGTCCCGAACTTATGTTCGACATGGTGCGTCAAAATGTATTTGAGTTTATCAAGCACATTGGCACGGGCGAGGAGAGTGCCTATAGCCGATATATGGAAAACGCCATCTTCTTGATTCCCAACGCACGTACCTTGACAAAGGTGGTAGACGGTGTGGATGCACTCGACATGAACAACCGCGATGCCATGGGCGACGTGTATGAGTACATTTTGGGCAAAATGGCAGCTTCGGGTACCAACGGACAGTTCCGTACGCCACGCCATATCATTCGTATGATTGTCGACATGATGGAGCCCACACCTCAGGACTACATCTGCGACCCAGCCATGGGTAGTGCGGGTTTCTTGGTAGAGGCAGTGAAATACATCAAAGAAAACTACGGAACCGCCTTTTATGCAGCCGAAGAAGCACAGCATATAAAAACCTCTTTGATAAATGGTTATGACACCGACCAAACCATGTTGCGTATAGGTGCCATGAACTTGATGCTTCATGATGTGACAGCCCCCGAAGTAGCGTGGCGCGATTCGCTTTCAGAGCAAAACGAGGACCAGGCGTGCTATAGCTTGGTTATGGCAAATCCACCTTTTGCAGGTAGTCTCGACAAAGGCAATGTGAACAAAAAACTTTTGGCGTATGCCAATACCAGCAAAACCGAGCTCCTTTTTTTGGCACAGTTTGTACGTTCGCTTGAGTTGGGTGGTCGTTGCGCCAGCATTGTGCCCGACGGTGTGTTATTTGGAACCTCAAAAGCTCACGTAGCCATTCGCAAGGAGATAGTAGAAAATCAGCAGTTGCGTGCCGTCATCTCTATGCCAAGTGGTGTGTTCAAGCCCTATGCTGGTGTGTCGACAGCTGTATTAATCTTTAACAAAACCAACTGTGGAGGAACCGACAAAGTGTGGTTCTACGACATGAAGGCAGATGGTTTCTCGCTCGACGACAAGCGTTCGCCTATTGCCGATAATGACATTCCCGATGTTGTTGCCCGCTTCAAGAATCTTGAGGCAGAGGCAAGTCGCAGTCGCAAGGAGCAAAGTTTTTTTGTGCCTGTGCAAGACATCATCGACAACAATTACGACCTCTCTATCAACAAATATAAAGAGGTGGAGCGTGAGAAGGTGGAGTACGAACCTGTAAAAGACATTCTCGCACGCTTGCAGCAAACCGAAGACGAATATGCCAAAGGTTTTGAGGAGTTGAAGGGAATGTTGGAGGAATGAATATGGACATAAAGAAACATATTGAACGACAAAAACAATTATTCATGATGCAACATGAAGAAAATAATAAGGAGGAAAAAGTATGAGAGAAGGATGGGAATATAAGAAGTTGGGGGAAGTGTGTACGATAAAAGCAGGATACACACCCCAAAAGAAAGAATTGTCTGATAATGGTGCATATCCATACTACAAAGTGGCAGATATGAATACTCTAGGCAATGATGTCTATCTGGACATAACGTCTTCATACAAAATTGATGCTAACAAACTATTTCCCAAAGGTGCTATAGTTTTCCCGAAAAACGGAGCAGCAGTTTCAACAAATAAAAAAAGAATCTTAAAATATGATTCGATTGTTGATTTAAATACTGGTGTTGCCATATTTCCGAAGAGCATTAATGAAAAGTTTGCTTATTATTGGTTTATCGATACAGATTTCAAAAAATACGTAAGAGGTGGGGCTCTACCGACTTTAGATATTAAGAGTTTAAAAGACAAAACATTCCCTTCTATAGATAAATCCATTCAGCTTGCGATAGTTTCCGAACTTGACAAGATTAACGAGTTGATTCGTCTGAAGAAGGAGCAACTGAAAGATTTCGATAACCTCGCCCAAAGCATCTTCTATGAGATGTTCGGAGACCCTGTGGAGAATGAAAAGGGATGGGAAGTAGAAACAGTCCAAAACTCTTGTACATTGAAAAGTGGAGATTCAAAAGCCAATAACTCTAAAGTTGGAACTCTTCCATATATTAAAGTTGGTGATATGAATCTACCTGAAAATGAAAATTACATTAATATTTCAACAAATTATGTAGATAAAGAAACGAACATGAAAAGAATCTTTCCGATAGGAACTATAATTTTTCCTAAACGAGGAGGAGCTATCCTTACAAATAAAAAACGTCTAACTAATGTTGAGATTTGCTGTGATTTAAATATAATGGGAGTTACTCCAGGGAATATGCTTAACAAATATTACTTGTTCCAATATTTTAAAATATTAGACTTGTCTACAATTTGTTCAGGTTCAACAGTATTACAGTTAAATAATTGTGATATAAACCCATTAAGAATCCCTCTCCCACCCCTCTCCCTCCAGCACCTATTTGCCCAGCGCATAGAGCAGATAGAGCATCAGAAGGCAGAGGTACAGAAAGCCATTGCCGACCTTGAAACCTTGCTTGCATCACGTATGCAGTATTGGTTTGAATAAAACAGGATTTAAGCATCTGTTCAGAAATAGCATTATAAATGGGTACATTAATATACGCAAGGACGGGCTGAAAGCCCAATGAATTCCATAGCCCAAGGCAATAATGGTCGATAAATACGATTTTAAAGGAGAAAATGGTCGATAAATATGATTTTAAAGGAGAAAATGGTCGATAAGACCATTATGATTTAAGATTTATAAAATCGAACATATAAAAAGAAATAACGATATGGCTAAGAATTTTGATTATATCCTGCTTTTGGCAGAGAAAGTGCCAGGCTTTAAGCGCTTGCACGAATACTGCGACATAGCTGAATCATTGCAGACCACATATCCTGAAGCTTCAGCCAATAGCTCGCGCAAAGCTTTAGAGTGGCTTGTGAAGAATATGTTGAGGATGAAAGATGTTCAGATTGACGAACGCGAAACCCTCAACGATTTGCTTCATAAGCCCGAGACCTATGCTTTTATCAATCATGACTTTAAGTTAGACGACGATATTCGTTTGGTAAAAAAGATTGGTAACTCTGCAAGCCATGACGGTGCGGAACCCGTGAAACGCGTAAGGGCGTTTCGCTGCCTACGTGCGCTATATAATGTGGTGGCAGGATTTATGTATCGTTGGGGAGCCATGCAGCAGATTCCCGCATTTGATGCAACCCTCGTTCCAAGCAGAATTATAGAACCTGTGATAGACGCTACAGACGAGCCACAGGTAGAATCCGACGTGGTGAATAGCGTACCTAAGGAGAACGTAGCGCACCCACAAGTACCCAGCATGCCCACCGAAAGTTTGGCAAGCGAGGCAATTACCCGTAAGAACCTTATAGACTATATGCTGATAGAGGCAGGGTGGGACATTCTCGATGTGAAAGGCGATGTGCAAGGCGGTAAGGCGTGTATAGAAGTAGCAGTAGAAGGTATGCCCACACCATCGGGCAAAGGCTATGCCGACTATGTGCTGTTTAGTCGCGGAGGCAAGCCCTTGGCAGTGATAGAGGCAAAAGCTACCACCCATGAAGTGGGCGAGGGACGCAGACAAGCCATTTTGTATGCCGAAGCCCTGGAACGTAAGTATGGTGTAAAACCTGTGATATATTATACCAATGGTTTTAGCACGATGGTGATAGACGGAATGGGCTACATGGACCGCGCTGTATATTCCTTCCATTCTATGGACGACCTTGAACGTTTGATTCAGAAACGGGGTAGGGCAGAGATTCGAGACCTACGCGTCAACGAAAACATAACCAACCGCCCCTATCAGCTCACTGCTGTAAAAAGCATTGTGGAGTGGCTGAATCAGAAACATCGTCGAGGACTACTTGTGCTTGCTACAGGTACGGGTAAAACACGTGTCAGCATTTCGCTTTGCGATGTGTTGATGCGCAACAACTGGGTGAAGAATGTGTTGTTCTTGGCAGATCGCACCGCCCTTGTCAATCAGGCACATAAGAATTATGAAGCCCTATTGCCCGATGTGTCGATGTCTGTTTTGAGCGAGGAAAAAGAGCCCGACATGCAAGCACGCATCATGTTCTCGACTTATCAGACCATGATAAACTATATAGACAAGGAAGAAAAGCAATTCACTGTGGGCAGGTTCGACCTGATAGTGATAGACGAGGCACACCGAAGTGTGTTTGGACGTTATGGCGCCATATTTAACTATTTCGATTCATTGCTGATAGGACTCACTGCTACCCCACGCGACGAGATAGACCGCAGCACTTATGACCTGTTGCAACTGGACAATGGTACACCCAACTATAGCTATGATTATGAGGAGGCTGTGGCAGACGGATACCTTGTGCCCTACAAAACGCTGCAGTATCATTCTCAAATAATGGAGACTGGCATAAAATGGGACGATCTGCCCAAAGAACAACAAGACCGACTCGAAGAGGTGTGGACCTATGAGAAAAACTTGGCAGGAATGGGCGAGGACGAGGAGTATCATCGTGATATTGACTCAAAAGAGATATTCAACTATCTGATAAATAACAATACCATAGATAAGGTGCTGCGCGAATTGATGGACAAAGGCATGAAAGTGCAGAGCGGAGAAGAAGTGGGCAAGACCATAATCTTTGCTATGAACCATCTTCATGCAGAACAGATTGTGAAACGATTCCGTGAACTCTATCCTGAAAAGGGTGAGCAATACTGTCAGTTGATAGACAACTACGTGAAATATGCAGGTGCGCTGATTCTTGATTTTGGCGAGCCTGAGAAGATGCCACAGATAGCAGTGAGTGTGGATATGCTCGATACAGGTGTGGATGTGCCCTCGATATTGAACCTCGTATTCTTTAAACGTGTAAAGTCGAAGATTAAGTTTATGCAGATGATAGGTCGTGGCACTCGCCTCTGTCCTGGACTCTTTGGAAACGAAGACAAAAAGTTGTTCTATATCTTTGACTGGTGCAACAATTTTGGGTATTTTTCTGTAAACACCGAGGGGGCAGACCCAGTAGCCGTACAGTCGTTGACTGAAAAACTCTTCTCGCTTCGTTTGGACATTGCCTTGGCTTTACAGTCGGCAGCACATCAAGAAAAAGAAGAAGACAAGAAGTTGCACGATGAGTTGAAGAAGATTCTGCATGCTCAGGTAGACAGTTTGAGCATGGCACGAATTGATGTGAGAGAAAAAATGGCACAAATAGAACCTTACCGCAGCGAGGAGGCATGGACTTGCCTGAGCAGTGTGGATGTGGCACAACTCAAAGGCATTGCATACCTCTTGCCTCGTCCTAGCGAAAATGAGGCAGCCAAGAAGTTCGATATTCTGATGCTTCAGTTACAGTTGGAGAAGGTGGATAGCACGGTGAATGCAGATAAGTGCAGAACAGGTGTGATTCAAATTGCCAAATTGTTGGAGGAGAAAGCCACGATTCCTATTGTAAAGGCTCGCATCGACACAATCCGTGAGGTGCAGACTGTGCAGTTCTGGGAAACAAGTACGATAGACCGCTTGGAGCGTGTGCGAAAGGAATTGCGCGACTTGGTGCATGTGCTTGAAGAAAGTAGAAATGATCGCAAGTTTGTTATTGACATTGAGGATATTACGTCGTTAGATGCTGAGGCTGCACGTGTTGTATTGAAGGCAACCTACAAGCAGCGTGTGTTAGACTATCTGTCAAGTCACACGGACAATGTAGCGCTGAAAAAGATTCAGAATTTTGACCAATTGACAACAGCGGATATAGAAGAATTGCAGCGCATCTTTTGGGAGGAACTTGGCACACGCGAGGAGTATGACGAGATGACGGGTGGCAAGCGCTATCGTAACAATGTGGCAGCTTTTATCCGTGTGATTAAGGGTATCGACCGCAAAAAGGCGTTAGAGAAGTATACGCATTTTATTAAGGACGAGAATCTGACTTCAGAGCAGGAGCAGTATTTAAAGAATATCCTCGATTACATCAGTGTGAATGGTGACATTCAGTTGAGTGACTTTACCGAATATCCTTTGAAGCAATATCGTTGGCGTGATGTCTTCGGACCTCAATTCATCGGCCTTAAAGATTTTATTAAGGAGGTGCATAATGTGATTTCGATAACGGCTTAGGTAGGATTCTTGAAGAAATTCAATATGAATAGGCGTTTGCTTCGCTTCGCGTTTTTAGGTTGAACATTAATGTCCATTAATTCCCATTAATGAGTCCATTAATACTTTCATTAGAACACGAAATAATTCGTGTTACAAGGGATTACCTGTTAAAATAAGACACGAATTGAGGCATTTTTTCCGTATCGTTCTCCGTTTGTTCTTCGTTCGGTTCTCGTTCGGTTCTCGTTCGGTTCTCGTTCGGTTCTCGATCGATACTCGTTCATCCTTCGTTCATCCTCCGTTCATTCTCCGTTCGGGAATCGAAGATTGATCGAAGAACGAACGGAGAATCATCGGAGGCAAAACGGAGATGTATCGAAACTCGAATGGGAAACCAAGGGAAAGGCGACTTCTTGTGTAGCAGAAAAGTGTTAATGGAACATTTAATGGACATTGATGGGAATTAATGTTCAAACTAAAACTCGTGGAGCGAGAATAAAAAAATCTGTTGGCTACGAGATGAAACATTGTAAAAGTGGACAAAAAACGAAAAAAATCTCACTTTTTTAAATTTTATTTCTGCTACGCAAAATGGTTGCGTAGTGGGTGTATACCTTTGCACCAGAAATCAAAAATTAGCAATTAAAAATAATACAATCATGAAAAAGACATCAACAATGAATCAGAGCACAATGGTAGTACGCTTCGCTTACGAAATCAGCAAGAACGGACAAGTTATTGATCAGCCAACGATTGATTTTGCGGTCGGTCAGAAAGATATTCAGAAACTCGCAAAACTTATGGAGGACAATGGTGGCTATCCTGTAGAAATGGGTGCGTTGCAGAACCTTTCTAAAAAAATCTACGACAAACTGTATGACGAGGTGTTTACAAAAATACTCCCCGATGAGGAGAATTTTGATGATATAGACATCTATTTGGATGAAGAAATTCCTACCGAATTGGTTGAAAAGGCTGACGAACTTGTGAAGCATAAGGACGTAGAACAACCTTTTTATTTGCTTGTAGATGGTGAGGAAAAACGTTTTTCAATTTGGATGCAGATTTCTAACACGGCTTTCCGTAAGATGAAGGAAATAGCCATGCATCCCACTGAAGGAAAACCCGATTTTGAGTCACTCAAAGAGCGTGAACCAGAGGTTTATGCCGAGTTGACAGATATGATTTTTGAATGTGCTTATAAGTGCAGTATTCGTGAATACGATGCGGAAAAAGAGTGCGTTTTGAAGGAGTTTCCTTATCAAGTATATGCGAGTATCTGATAATGGATGTTGACAAATAATTATGAATCCCCCAAAAAATAAATATCATGAATAGTAAGTTTTATATTACAGGTGTTCAGGAACTTGACAGAGAAAAATGTTTTCATGAGGCTCTCAATGCCTTTCCTGAAGGAGTAGAACCATGCGTGAAGCAGTATATAGCTAGCCCCAAGGACAACGAACCCGAGCTAGAAGAAGTGCTCGCTTTCATTGACGGACAGTCTATTGGCGGTATTAAGGTAAGCCTTTTGAAGTCTGGGGAGACAACTGTCTTCTTGGGATGGAATGTCAGTGGGATGGATGTGCATTTATGTTTCGACTTTTTGCATGCGGTCAAGAAACTGTATCCCTATGCCGTAGTCACGATCAGTGATGACGAGGGAAACAATACCCAAGAATTGGCAGATCTCAGCGAAGAGGCTATGTATAATGAATGGGAACATCGTATTGAAAACTACATGAATTTGATAGAGCTTACAGACGAGGAGGTAATCAATATCCCCGGTGTGAGATATCCTTATCACCTCATGCCCGCTAAGTTTGCCCAAGAAACCGAAGGAATGGAGCTTGGAGACAAGTTCAAGAAACTGCTGGATGACATAATTGAACTTCAGTGGTATGATAAACCCCAACAAAAGACCTATTTGCTTCGTTGGAACACAGCAATTTCAAACTTTAAGATGAAGGACTTTGAGGATTGCATGAAGCGTTTTAATGAGCCAGAGTCTTGTCTGTCGTGGAGCATTTGGGATTGGCAGGATGTGCGAATTGGCGACAAGGTTTATATGCTTCGTGTTGGTGAGGGAACCACAGGCATTGTGATGTGTGGCAAGATTATCAGCGAACCATACGTTTCAGAAGATTGGAGTGGAAAAGGCCGTGTAACCCATTATGTGAATATTGCACTCGAACAGATGATGCATCCAGAGAAGGCTGTGATACCTCAGACAGAGGATTTGCAGAATCGTTTTGAAGAGGTAGAATGGACTTCAGGGCACTCAGGTATCCTTTTGGATGAGGAAACAGCCTATCAGATAAACAAGTTCTATGACAAGTTCTTGGTAGATAACCGCGAACAGTTTGCTGTGAATAGTGACAATGGTAAAGCTATCACCTTGAGCGAGATTCCATTAGAATACAAAGATTATTTTGATGTAGAGCAGGGACATGGTGATCATTGGGCAACAATCTGTGATGCTGATTCAGAAGATTTAGCTGCTTTTATCATGAATCATCTTCGTGGCTCAGAAGAAATAGATTCTGTACAAACATTTTATGGTGATTATGGAATGCAAAATATCAGTGGTGTAACAACTGAGGATGAAGAAATTGGCGTTTGTGGTCTGATTGCTGAGAGAGGTGAACAACAGTATGAATTTCTTGTTGCCTACCCCGACCTTAAGAATACGGGGACTGAGGTGGAAATGACTCTTGTTAAGATTCAAGAATACGCGAGTAGAATTGAAGCTGTGCTTACTGGTGAAACAGCAGACGGCACAGAATTGGCATTCTTTGATACAAGATATTTCTTGAATAAAGATCGTTACAAGATAGGTGAGAAATATACGTTTAAACTCGCTGCCTTGGCTCGTCGTGCAGAGGTTTTGCCTGAAGAAGATAGGATTATAAGTTTCTCTGTAGAGCAGACGATAAAGATAGCAGAAGCAGCAGGGGAGGAAGTAGAACGTGATGCAGAAGGCAATGTGATTACAAGAAAACTGTCAATGGATAAAGCTGTCTACTGCGTGAATATGACAGAGGAAATTCCGGATGTGTATGATTTTCAGTCACCTGTGTCGAATGTTAAGGCTACAAAGGTATTGGGTACACCCATGTATAGAATGGATGTGATATGTATACGAACAGAGGAAGAACCTGCTGCTTTGTCTTTGCCTCTTTATGCAAGGAAGGCATTCTTTGATGGTAAACCCAAGAAGAATACGCCTGTAAGAGGTAGTCTATGGATGTTTGGGACTATGGTTTAGGATAAAGTTATAAATCGTTGATATTCAATTGGAATAAGCACGAAGACACCTCAATCCGTGTATTATTTTAATGGGTCACCCCTAACGGGGTAACCCATTTAATCATGCCCTTATCGACGACAAAAACCGATAAAATTTTGCACAACCTTTTGCCAATTTTGAACACCCTACCTAACGGGGTAATTCATTTAATCATGTAACTTATCGACGTCAAAAATTCGATAAAATCGGGCAGAATATTTTATGGATTTTGAACAGCTACTTAATAATCACAGTTACATCTTTTGCTCCATGTGCTCCGAACACCAGAGCTTGTTCGATGTCGGCGGTTTTGGAGGGACCTGAGATGAAGCAGGTGAAGGGTGTATCGGGATTATTGGGGAGAGAGTTGTATGCCTCGTGCATATTGTTGACGATGTCTTGGCGATTGAGTACAATGACTAAAGCCTCGGAAATAAAAAATAAGGCACGGTGACGTACGTAGTCCTCAATGTAACAACACGCATTTTCTGCTACCCCTAAACTGCTTTGAATAATGGCAAGGTCGGTGCCATTTAGTTGGGCAGGTAAGTCAACTTCATCGGGATTGAATACCTTTCCTGGTAGACTATCGGCACCAGATAATTGGCTGAGCGTGTTTGCCACGGTTTGCACGTTGGGATAAAGTTCGGCAATAAAAGCGCCTAAGGTTTTGCCTTCGGGCAATACGGCAGCATGTCCGCCACCTTGTGCTAATGCCTTAGAAAAAGCCTCCACAGGGTCGGTGAAGGTGAGTGCCTCATGCTCGAGGTTGCTAAGATTGGGCATGGGAAAACGCTCGGTGGTGTGTTGACGTATAGAGGCTAAAATATCTGCTTTACTGCTTGTTGCCATTGTTGTGTGAATTTTCTTTGTGATATAATTCGTTGAAGGTATGTGCTGCAAAATGAGGCATTTCGCGTTCGGCGCCCCAAGCATTCCAGGCATTCTGCACCATGCAGTGTGGCATGTGGTTGGCCAAGGGGGCAAAGCGTAGGGCAGTGTGATAAAGGCTGGGATGTTCGAATACCAACTGCATGCCTCGCGACATAAGGTGTTTGCTCTTATTCTCAATGCCTAATTGTTCCATTTTCTGTCTCCAAAGATAAATTTGGTCGGCAAGGTCGACCTTGGCTGGACAGACGTTTTGGCAAGAGTAGCAGAGCGAACAAGCAGACACATTATCCTTATACTTTTGGGCATCGTGTACCATGCCCAAGTTAATGCCAATGGGTCCAGGAATGAAGTAAGTATAAGAATATCCTCCAGAACGACGGTATACGGGACACGTATTCATGCAGGCACCACAGCGAAGGCAGTTGAGCACACGACGGTGTTGGGCATCGGCAAGGAGTTTGCTTCTGCCATTGTCGACAATGATGATGTGTAACTCGCCCCCTTTACGCGGTGCACGATAGTGCGAGGTGTAGGTGGTAGAAGGTTGTCCGGTGGCAGAGCGAGCCAACAGACGGGTAAATACACCCAAGGCTTGGCGATTGGGCACAATTTTTTCGAGTCCGAAGGCCGTGATTTGTAGTTTTTTGGTGCAGAGCGAGGTGCCCATATCGGCATTACCCTCGTTGGTGCATACCACACACTCGCCTGTAGAGGCTACGGCAAAGTTGGCACCCGTCATGGCAGCTTCAGCCTCAATAAACTTTTTGCGCAAATTGCGTCGTGCTACATGAGTGAGGTAAGTTTGGTCGCAGTTGCCAGGTTCGCAGCCTTCCATCTCGCGGGTAAAGAGTTCGCTAATCTCCTCCTTCTTCACAGCAATGGCAGGAAGCACAATGTGTACGGGTTTGCGACCGAGCATTTGCAAGATACGTTCGCCCAAGTCGGTTTCGAGAACTTCAATGCCTTGTTTTTCGAGAAAAGGATTGAGTCCGCACTCTTCGGCGAGCATAGACTTGCTTTTTACAAAGTGCTTCACTTGGTGCTGGTTAAGAATGTCAGCCACGATTTGGCAATATTCGTGGGCATCCTTAGCCCAATGCACAATGGCACCATTGCGCGTAGCGTTTTCTTCGAATTGAAGTAACAACTCTTCGAGGTGCGAGTTGCTATACATTTTAAGTTCTGACGCCATGTTGCGTAGGTCTTCCCATTCGGGGACACTCTGCGCCATTTTATCTCTTTTTTGGCGTACAAGCCATAGTGTTTCATCGTGCCACTGGGCTTGCTTCTGATTCTTTAAGAATTGTGCTGCTTGGGTTGCGTGCTTAGACATTTCCTGAGAGTATTTGAGCGATGTGAAGAGTCTTAATGGGGAGTTTTTCGCGGGCAATAATGCCATTTTGGTGCATGAGGCATGAACAATCGGCACCTACAATAAATTCTGCCCCTGTTTGAAGGTGTCGCATAACTTTGTCGCGTCCCATTTGTCCGGATACGGCGTGTTCTTCGACAGCAAACATACCGCCAAAACCACAGCATTCGTCGGGACGTTCGGGTTCAACAATTTCGATGTCGTGGACCAACGAAAGCAAATTGCGCAACTTGTTGTAGTAAGGCACATTGCGCTCGGAAGGAGAGGAAAGGTGGAGCAGACGCACACCGTGACAGCTATTTTGTATGCTCACTTTATGGGGAAAACTGACGTTGAGCGAGGTGGGACGGATGATGTCGTGAATAAATTCGCAAATTTCGTAGACTTTGCCTTCGGACTGACAATGTCCCTCGGGAAGAATATTTTTGTAGTGATCGCGAACAAAGGAAACGCACGAGGCTGAGGGGCCTACCACATAGTCGTAGTCTTTAAAAACCTCTTCGAAGTGTGAAGCCAAATGGCGTGCATCGTTCTCGAAACCCGCATTGCCCATAGGCTGTCCGCAACAGGTTTGGCGTTCGGGATATACAACGTCTACTCCAAGTTGTTGCAATAAATGGAGTGATGCCATTCCGACTTCGGGAAATACGGCATTGACGTAACAGGGTATGAATAATGCTACTTGCATCTTGTAGTTAAGTGTTGCTATGTTGTTATGTAGGTGTTCAAAAATAGTTTTTTTTGAGCATCGGATGATGAAGTCGTCTAAACATTTCTGACGAAGATTTAGACGACTTCAAATTTCACGCAAAATTAAACAAAATGTTTAAGTCGTTTTATTGAATCGTCCGTTTTTTTATTGTGCGAAGACTATGTTAACAGTTGCGGAACTTATTTTGCACAAAGAAGGGTACTGTGTGCGATGTGGAAGAGGTGAAATTTTTGTTTTCCTCAAACAGAAATGATGTGCATTTCTAAGTTTTAGAGGAATGTAGAATTGAAAATTTGTTTTACTTGGCAGAATTTTGTACCTTTGTATAGGTAAGTAAAAAACATCCGCTATGACTCCAAACAAATATCCATTAGGTATACAGACTTTTGAAAAGGTTCGAGTTGAGAATCGGCTTTATTTAGACAAAACGGAATATGTTTATCGTATGACGCATGGCACATCTTCGTATGTATTTTTGAGTCGTCCACGCCGTTTTGGTAAATCCTTATTGGTTTCGACCTTGAAAAGCTATTTTGAGGGTAAGAAAGAACTTTTTAAGGGCTTGGCTATAGAAAAGTTGGAAACAGAATGGGAAGAATATCCTGTGCTGCACTTTAGCATGGCTGGTGGTAAGCACATGGAAAAGGATGCTTTGGAGCGATATCTTGACCAGCGTTTAATGGAGCAAGAAGAGAAGTTTGGGATAAAAACTACTGCTGCAGACCCCAATGATCGTCTTGCGCATTTAATTCGCCATATTTACCAAAAAACGGGTAAACAGGTGGTTGTGCTGATTGATGAATATGATGCTCCTTTGCTTGATGTGGTACACGAGGACGAGCATTTGGTAGAACTACGTCAGGTGATGCGTAATTTTTATAGTCCGTTGAAGGATGCTGACCCTTATTTGCGTTTTGTTTTTCTTACGGGTATTACAAAATTCTCGCAGGTGAGTATTTTTAGTGAGTTGAATAACATCAACAATATCAGTATGTTGCCTGAGTATGCAGGACTTTGTGGTATAACCAAGGATGAACTTGAAACACAGATGCAAGAGGATGTGGCATACTTAGGCAAACGTTTGGGTAAGACTTACGAAGAAACGATGGAGGCTTTGCGCAAGAATTATGATGGCTATCATTTTGCTTGGCCCTCGCCCGATGTGTTTAATCCATTTAGTTTGTTAAGTGCTTTAACAAATGGTAGAATTCGTCCTTATTGGTTTTCGACAGGAACGCCTACTTATTTGTTAGAAATGATTCGTAAATTCAATGTGCTCCCTAACAAAATAGGAGAGATGAGTGCAAGTGAATCGGACTTTGATGCACCTACAGAAGGGATGGTAACACTTACCCCTTTGCTTTATCAAAGTGGTTATTTGACGATTAAAGCATACGACGCGGATTTTGATGTTTATACACTTGATTTGCCTAACCAGGAAATACGCACGGGATTGTTCGAAAACCTTTTGCCTAACTATTTGGGTTTTGGACAGTCGGGTAATGTGACGGTTGCTTTTTTGGCAAAGGCTTTGTGTAACGACGATATGGATGGGGCATTGCGCTTATTGCAAGATTTTTTAAGTACGGTGCCTTATTGCAACGTAAAGAACTATGAGGGGCATTATCAGCAAATGCTCTACGTGATATTTACGTTGTTAACACAATATCGCATTGATGTGGAAGTGCATACACCGCATGGACGCATTGACATGGTGTTGATGACTCAAAAGCGCATCTACATCGTAGAATTAAAACTGAATCGCGATGCACAGACTGCGATGCGACAAATTGACTTGAAAGACTATCGTAAACGTTTTTCACTCTCGAATTTGCCCGTAACAAAAGTGGGTGTAAACTTTGACAGTGAAAAAGGAAATATTGCGGATTGGATGATTCAAGATTGCTAAACGCTTAGAAAAAATATATGGCATTATCGAACATAGAAAAGCATTATAATAAACACCCTGAGGACTTGCGCTTGTTGCGTAGGCATGGTATTGTGGAATTTGAAACCACTATGCACCATTTACGCCGTTTTTTGAAGGTTGATGACTTTTTATTGGATATTGGTGCGGGCACGGGACGCTATACGTCGGCACTTATGGCAGAGGGCTATAAGGTGAAGGCTGTGGAATTGGTGCGCCGAAATATTGAGGTGTTCTTAAAACGTGAACCTACTGCCGATGTGGTGCAAGGTGATGCGCGTGATATGGCTTTTTTGCCGACAGGGATGTCGGACGTGACTTTGTTGCTCGGACCACTTTATCACTTAATAGGAGATGACGAGAAACTGAAAGCATTGAACGAGGCGAAGCGTGTGACAAAATCGGGTGGACTGATTTTTGTAGCATACTTGATGAATGAATATAGCATTCTTTCTTATTGTTTTGACGAAGAAAGAATTGGCGATTTCTTGGCACGTGGTGTGGTAGATCAAAACTTTCACATTCAAACGCAAGAGGGTGAGTTGTATGACTATGTGCGCATAGAAGACATTGACAGACTAAACGAAAAAGCAGGTTTGGAACGCGTAACGATATTCTCGCCAGATGGGGCTTCGGACTATATGCGCACGAGATTGAACCGTATGAGTGACGAGACGTTTGCTCACTTTATTGCTTATCAAAAAAGCATATCAGAACGTGCCGACCTTATTGGTGCGGGCAGCCATGTGGTGGATGTGGTGCGCGTGCCTTGATGTTTAAGGGTGCTTCTAAAAAACTGTTTTTCAATTTCTAAAATGCTGCTCAGAGGAAATTTTTTGCATCGGTTGTCGTTGCATGAGGTTCAAGAAATGGTGTCGCACTTTACATCGGGTGGTAAGTGTGAGGCAGACAAAGAGGCGCTGTATGCTTTGACCTTAGATGACGAGCCAAGGGTTAGTGTGAATGCTTTTTGGGTATTTACGCACTTTGACGATGCGCACAACGAATGGTTGTATCGTTATCACGATGACTTGATAAATAGGGTGATGGTGGAGGAGAATGTCACAAAACGCAGATTGATGCTCACCTTGTTATTGCGCCAACCCTTTGAAGAAGAAAACCTTTGTGCGGACTTTATAGATTATTGTGTAAACCATATAACGGCTTGTTCGCAACCTTATGCTATTCGTGCTTGTTGTTTAAAATTGGCTTATGAGCAAATGCGCTTTTATGTGGAGTTGTTAGCAGAGTTGCAAAGCACTTTAGAAATGCTATCGCAAGAGCCACTGTCGCCAGGACTTGCTTCGGCAAAAAGGCAGATAGAAAAGAAAATAAAGATTCAACTTAAAAAGTTGAAATAAAAATAGCGCAAGCTATTGCAACAATAGCTTGCGCTGTTTATAGTCGGGTAAATAGTGCGCCATGAGAGCATGAAAGTTGGCATTGTGCGAGGGCTCTTTTAGGTGGCAAAGTTCGTGTACTACCACCTGCTCTATGGCTTCGATGGGATAGAATACTAAGCGTAGGTTGAAACAAACAATGCGTTGCTGAGGCTTGATGCTTCCCCAACGCGAAACCATGTTTTTATAGCGAATTTCGCAAAGAGGACCCTCTTGCATAATAGGCAGCCATTGGTCTAAGAGTTGAGTAATGATGCGTTGAATTTGCTTGTGATACCATGTGTTTATGGCACGTTGCAAAGTAGTGGAGCTGCTATCTTTTCTTAGTTGTACAAGGAGTTTGTTATCGGGCGTTAGTGTGACGTGGATTGGTGCATTGTGATGCTCAATTTGCAAGGTGTAGGCCTTTCCTAAAAATTGGAAAGACTCACCTTGCGTATATGCGTGTTGTATAAAGTTTTTTTGTTGGGTGTAACGCTCTTTAGCCTTGGTAACGTGTGTGTGCAGCCATTGAGCATTTTTTTGAAGGAAATCGAGCACAATGTTTTCGTTCATACCCAAGGGTATGGTTAACTGCGGACTCCCATCACGTTTGATGCTAAGTCGTAGCGTCCTTACTCGTTTGACATTTGCTATGATGTCAATTCCTTCGAAACGGATTATGGCTGACATAGATGTTGTTAATATTTGATAGTTATGGCATAGGGATAGATACGTTCTGAGTCGGTAAAGATAGCCACGGAACGTAACATGTGTTGCACATTGGCACGCAAAGGTTTGTTATAAACCATTTTGCCATTTAACTCGATTTTTACAGGGCGTTGTGGGTCGACTAACTCTTTGTTGAAGAACACGGTGACTTGTCCACCTTGTGCTGGCGTATAGCTTCGCGCAGACTTAAGTTCGATGCCAAACATGGGGTCGCGCTCTAAGGTGGTGTAGTGAATATTTTCGATGGTGATGTTCACCTTATTGTTGTTGATATTCACATCGTAGCGTGTGCGTAAGGAGTCGCAAGGACGTTTGTCGACAGCAAGGTTATAGAAGCCTGTGCGGTGCAGACCATCCATTTCGAAATCCTCCCAAATAAACTGTTTAGGGTAGGGATTACGTGTGAAGAGTGAAAGCCAAGGAGTGGTGACTGAATAGTCTATAAAGTGTTGTTTGCCAGGGATAAGTTCCACCTTATGACGGTAACCCGCAGGGTAGAGATTTTCGATGCTATCGAGAGCTTCGGCTGTGTAGTGCGTAAGCAGATTGCGGTAGAAACCTCGGTCGTTGGCACCTGTGCGGAGTGAAAAACCAATGTTTCCTAAGTTTTCGACAGGTGCATTTTTCAAGGGTTCGCCTCCAGCCATCGGACCTGCTGCTGCCCAATAGTCAGCGTAGAACGAGGCTAAGCGTTGTGAGCCATAGCCTCCCTCAGAAATGCCAAATACATAGAGGCGGTTCGGGTTGATTTCGGGACGCAACATGAGTTGACGAATGAGGTTTTGCCAAGCATATTGCTTGCTGCGTTGCCACCATCTATACCATTCGTTTTCATTAGGTATTTGTGGAATGAAATAGGCAGAAGGGGCGTCGGCAAACTGTTGTGCTAAGGCTAAGCCTGTAATCCACTCTTGCTGTTTGGGACCCGAACCATGCAAGTATAAAAAGAAGGGGTATCCGTTTTCGGGACGATTATCTTTCGTGCCAAAATAATAAGGCATTGTGGCATGAGGCTCTAAAGAGTCGGGGAGTTGCCAAGCATCAGATTGATTGCTTAAAGCAGTAGTGGGCATAAGCACGTTTTGCTTTACATGGCTGTTGGCAGCTTTCCAAGCCTCCCACACTTGTTGTTTTGTAGCGTCAACTTTTTTGTGTGAGATGTTTTTTTGATACGTGCAAGTCGTATTGCTCGTTTGCAAGGTATGTTCAAAATATTCTTGATATTGTTTTGTGTTTTGTGCAAATGCGCTGAGTGAGGTGCATGCACAGAGCAAGGTGGCAAAGGCGATATGTTTCATGAAAAGGATTTTATTCTTTGTGGTGATGTGGAGTGAGAGAGTTTGGGCTTTTTTAAATGCTTAAGGCATCTCTCATCATGGCGAGATCTTCGTTTGTTAAGCCTGCGCGTTTAAGCAAGTCCTCATCTTCTTTAATGAAGTTGAGTGTGTGCGTTTCGTTGTTTAACGACTTGCGGTAACGGCTTACGGCTTCGGCAATGTGACCTTGCAGCCATGCTGTGTGACCGGCATTAAGATAGTCGGTGGGAGTAGGGGATTGTGCCAATACCTTTTGGTAGTATTTTTCAGCCTGTTCGTATTTTCCCGTAAGCAATGAGCACCATGCCAAGGCACGGGTGGCAAGAGTTGATTGCGGGTTCAGATAGTTGGCTTTGAAAAGATATTTAAATGCCTCGTCGTAACGCTGCATGCAGATAAGGCTTTCGGCTTGGTGAATGGCAACATCTGCATCTTCAGGAAGAAATTCTTCGAGTTGGGTGTAATAGTCAAGTGCCTTTTCGTAATTGCCTGTAGTGCGCGCACAGGTGGCTAAACGCTTGATGGTCCATTTAGAGTGCGGCTTTAACAAGTTAGCACGTTCATATTGATTTATAGCGTTCTCAGCATTACCTATTTGCTCGTAGCAATAGCCGATCTTTTGGTAAATATTGGGTGTAAACTTATCTTGTGGCAGTTTGTGATAAAGATCGAGTGCCATGTGGAATGATTTGTCTTTAAACACAAAATCGGCTAAACGCAACAGCATATCGTCATCGTCGAGCAGTTGTTTGAACGGAACATAGTCTGCCAAGAAAATGTTTTGTTGGAAGGGATTGAAAAATTCTTCGTGATGGAGGTAGAGATTGCAGAAACGATAAAAGCCTTGCACGTAAGAGCGCAATTCATCTTTAAATTGAAATTCAGGATCTTTTTCAACATCATCGGTAATTTCTAACGCTCCTGCATTCTCCATAAACTCTTGCATGTCTGCTTTTATATTATTTTGCATCTGCGAAGTCATGAGGCAAAACGAATATTTGTCGGAGTCACACAGTCCGGTACGACTGATAAGAATCTTCAACATGCGAATATTAGAAAGTCCTTTGGGGAGTTCTGGATGGTTCATGGTGAAGGGGTAGAACCAGTTGCACACCACATTGAAGAAAGAAAAACGCTGTTTCAATACCTTAAAAGACCCCATATACATATCGGCACCTCGTTCTTGCAGTTCTACAAACTCGTGCATGTATTGTGCTAATTTTGAAGGACGTCCATCTTCCTCCCATTCAGGGTTTAGGTCAGCCTCAGAAAGTTTATCTTTGATTTCGTCTAAGCCCAAAGAACGGTCGATGTGTAGTTTCTCGATACGCTTCATTACTTGGGGAATAATTTCCTCTTGTAAATTGCGCTCAATACGTTTGGTTTCAAGACTAAGGAAAAGTTGTGATTGTAACAACTCTAATTGGCTCGCGAAACTCGGAATGTCGAGCATGAGGCGTAAGCGAGTAGACACTTCGGGATAAAGTAGGGTGCGTTCGGGGTGTGCTATATGTACAAAAATAAGTCCGACAAGGGCACGCACACGAATTTTTATTTCGTCGGAAAGGGCATTGTCGAGCAATACACGATATTTGGCAATGTCGAAATAACGCATGGCAGACAAGGTGGTGGCACTAAGCACCAAACATTTTAGATTTTCAATAACCTCTCTGTTTGCCATAAAATTAGCCACGGCAGTTTCGTCTGCCACAGTCCATGCTCCCGAGAGCCATATAGCGTCGAAAATGTCGCGTGCATTAACACCTTCTTGCAGTAAGTCGGAAAGTGTAAATTGAGTGCCATGCAAGTTTTGAAGCGTACGCAAACTTGTGGCATAAAACGAAGTATCGTTTTGCAAGTCACCAGCACGTTCCAACATATCAGCCAATTCATACGCCCTGCGTTCAAACGACTTATACATTTTGTTGCGTTCAGGGTCGGCAGCACCTTTCACAAGATAACTCAGCAGTATTTGGTAAGAGTCAATAAGCGTGTCGGTTTCTTCTTTTATGTTCCATTCTTTAAGAGAAGAGGCCATGCCTTGCAGTGATTGTAGGGCAGAGAGCAAACGCTGTTCTTTTAAAGCTGTAATGGCATCTTTATGCAGGTATTGATAGGTATGTTTATCCATAATCGTATGTGGTGACTGTGTGGCAACTTATACATTTAGACTAGTTCTAAGTAGTTTTTTAGAACCTTTTATTTAATACTTCAAAGTGTCGGCAACCTCTTTGGGTAGTCCGTAGTCCTTTTGCAAGATGATAGAGTAGGCTTTGGGTCCTTTAATGCGTATAGAGTCGAGCGCCATTTTGCGTCCTTTCTCAAAAATCTTCCATTGTTCGCGTCGTTTGCTTGATTTTAAGCGATTACGTTTCATCACAAAGCAAGCATTAGGGTCGGCAAATCGTTGTGTGGCAATACAGCGATGTCCGTTTGCAGCAGCCAACGAGGTGTAGGGCCACGTGAGCACAGCGGCATCTATTTGATTGCCCGTGAGCATTTGTGCACGCATTTTAAGATTGTTGATTTGCGGAAAATAAGCATCTTCTGCACTAATCTTTGCGCTGTTAAGCATTGCCAAGAGATATTTATTTTCGGCAGAGTTGCGAGCGATAGAAATGGTGCGACCTTTAAGAGCTTTTAGGTCGCGAATGCGTAGTTGCTCGCAGGTATAAATGCTCCATCGTTGTGTACCCTCCCACATGGGTTCGATATCCTTCATTTTATTGCCATAAGTGCGCATCCTTTCGCGGTCAGCCCAACCGCCATCAGCAATGCGTCCCATCAGAGTAGTGTCGCAATCCATTTGTGAGGGATAAGAGGCTATTTGAAGTTTTAACCCCAATGAATCATATAATCCTGTACGTTCGGCATAATAGATGGGCAGGCAGTCGCGGTTAGGCACTAAAGCCACGTGTAAAGCTGCAGAGTCATAGCGCTCAGTACCAAAATTAAGCACCTCTTGTGGCGCATTGTCTTTGCACGACGCCAAACAAAGGCAGAGAATAGATAAAATAACAGTGTGAAACTTTATAAGATTCATTGCAGAAGGGGATAAAGAAAAAATTCGGCAAAATAAAAAGTGCAAATATGAGTTTGTGTGTACGCAAGGAAAAGCATGTTTGTGTTACGCAATAGCAACGCACATGCCGAGCCGTGGTGTCACATACTCATATCTGCACATTTTTGTAATACAAGACCTTTGAAGGTCCTTATACTTACATACTAATTAGTAATAGATTAGCCCTTAATAGCAGCGATGCCAGGAAGAGTCTTACCTTCGATAGCTTCGAGCAAAGCACCACCACCAGTTGAGATGTAAGAAACCTTGTCAGCCATGCCAAACTTGTTGATGCAAGCTACAGAGTCGCCACCACCGATGAGTGAGAATGCACCGTTAGCAGTAGCCTTGGCAATAGCTTCGGCGATAGCCTTAGAACCACCAGCGAAGTTATCCATTTCGAATACACCTGCAGGACCGTTCCAAAGGATAGTCTTAGCTTCTTCGATAACCTTGGCAAAAGCCTTGCGAGTTTCGGGACCTGCGTCCATACCTTCCCAACCTTCGGGAATGTCGTTAGCCTGGCATACCTGAGTGTTGCAATCATTGCAGAAGTCGTCACCGGCGATGCAGTCAGTACCAAGAACGAGGTTTACACCATTTTCCTTAGCCTTCTTGATTACGTCGAGAGCTACGTCGAGCTTATCGTCTTCGCAGATAGACTTACCAATCTTACCACCCTGAGCCTTAGCGAAAGTATAAGTCATACCACCGCAGAGGATGAGGTTGTCAACCTTGCCCAAGAGGTTTTCGATGATACCAATCTTAGTAGAAACCTTAGAACCACCCATAATGGCAGTGAAGGGGCGCTTGATGTTGCTCAATACGCTGTCAACGGCGTTAACTTCCTTCTCCATCAAGTAACCGAGCATCTTGTGGTCAGCGTCGAAGCTGTCAGCGATAACAGCTGTAGAAGCGTGCTTGCGGTGAGCAGTACCAAAGGCATCGTTGATGTAGATGTCAGCGTAAGAAGCCAAAGTCTTGGCGAATTCCTTCTGACGTTCCTTCATTTCCTTCTTTGCTTCGTCGTATTTAGGATCTTCCTTGTCAATGCCAACGGGCTTGCCTTCTTCCTCAGGAT
>ERZ1026874.238-NODE-238-length-37897-cov-12.007373_pt1 | contig 37897 bp, 23 predicted proteins | sample MGYA00380167_ERZ1026874 | MGnify/ENA primary metagenome ERZ1026874 (study PRJEB33269, sample SAMEA4719803) | human gut metagenome | biome: human-associated habitat; feature: organic feature; material: feces | place: Cameroon | collected 2013-10 ...
GTTAATTAACTCTCTCATTTTCAAACGATTACATTAGAATTAACAGAGTATTGTAAGTAAAAGTTCAAAATTATCTTTACATTTAGTAGGAGGGTATGGCAACTTATATAAATATATCAACGTCTGCGTTTTGAAGACTTCTTCTTCGATGTTGATTTCTTTTTCTTGGATGTTGACTTCTTCTTGGATACAGATTTTTTCTTGGATGTTGTTGTGTGTTTTTCCACAACATTCTTTTTAGATGCAGAAGTAATCTTGGTAGAGTCATTATCATCGTAGTCATCCACAATCTTCACATACTGCTTATACTGCTTGCCTTTTTTAGGGAAATGCAACACACCATTTTCTGGTAACGTGTATTCTGTCACTTCAAAATCAATTTCAGGAAACTCCTTTTCATCCAAACGATAAGGAATATTAGAATCGTGATAGCGTTCCACCTTCACTGTGGCCACACCCTGATTGATGATTCCTATCCTGTCGGCGGCAGCATGAGAAAGGTCGATGATGCGTCCACGAGAATGAGGACCACGGTCGGTGACACGCACAACAACCCACTTGCCGTTGCGCTCGTTAGTAACCTTTAGCAAGGTGCCAAATGGATATGTGCGATGAGCGCATGTCAAACTGTCATGGTGTAGTCTCTCACCGCTACTTGTACGCGCTCCGGTAGCGCGTTTTGAATAGAAAGAAGCCTTTCCCTTCTGAGTCTGGGCATGGACGGGAAAGACCAGAAAAGACGCTGTAGCTATTGCCAGCACAAAAATTATCCTATAATATATCACAATATAAAAACATTTGGTTATTTTTCCTATTGAAGCGGGGTGTAGATGGCATTATAATTATGAGGTGATATTGTGTTTGACAAGGTTAAAAAAAGCAATTAGGAGGATAAGAATTAAAATGCCAAAGCATCATAATCCTTACCCTCCTAATCTATTCTATGCTATACAATTCCTTGTGCCATCATAGCGTTAGCCACCTTCATGAAGCCTGCGATATTTGCGCCCTTCACGTAGTCGATGTAGCCGTCAGCCTGCTTGCCATACTTCACGCACTGCTCGTGGATAGAGTGCATGATATAGTGAAGTTTCTCGTCTACCTCTGCCTCGCTCCAACTCAAGCGCATTGAGTTCTGAGTCATCTCAAGACCTGATGTTGCTACGCCACCTGCGTTGACAGCCTTGCCAGGAGCGAAGAGCTGCTGGGCAGCAACAAACTTCTCAACAGCCTCGGCTGTACATCCCATGTTGGAAACCTCGGCAACACACTCAGGATGCTGTGCCAAAATCAAGTCGGCGTCAGCACCGTTAAGCTCGTTCTGGGTAGCACATGTCAGATAAACATCTGCCTTAACCTCCCAAGGTTTCTTGCCTGCTACGAACTTAGAGCCTGGGAACTCTTCCTCATAAGGCTGGCAAATGTCGTTGCCAGAAGCACGAAGCTCAAGCATATAGTCAATCTTTTCGCCTGCGATGCCTGCCTCGTCAAGAATATAGCCGTCAGGACCAGAAATAGTGATAACCTTGCCACCAAGTTCTGTAGCCTTCTTAGCTGCACCCCAAGCCACATTACCGAAGCCAGAGATAACAACAGTCTTGCCCTTAAGGTCGAGACCTCTTGTAGCGAGCATTTGCTGTACGAAATACAGAGCACCGTAGCCAGTAGCCTCTGGACGTATACGTGAACCACCAAACTCAAGGCCTTTACCTGTCAAAACGCCCTGATACTGATGGGTGAGCTTCTTATACATACCGAAAAGATAGCCAATCTCTCTGCCACCAACACCGATGTCGCCTGCGGGAACGTCCTCATCAGGACCGATATGACGATAAAGCTCTGTCATGAAAGCCTGACAGAAACGCATCACCTCTGCATCGCTGCGTCCGCGGATAGAGAAGTCGCTACCGCCCTTGCCACCGCCCATAGGCAATGTGGTGAGAGCGTTCTTGAATGTCTGCTCAAAGCCGAGGAACTTCAAAATAGAAAGATTTACAGAAGGATGGAAACGGAGACCGCCCTTGTATGGACCAATCGCGCCATTAAACTGTACGCGATAGCCGATATTAACATGCACTTCACCCTTATCATCAGTCCATGGCACGCGGAACGTAATGATGCGCTCCGGCTCTACCATTCGCTCAATGATCTTGGCCTTCTCAAACTCGGGATGCTGGTTGTAAACATCCTGAACAGAGATTAAAACTTCGCGAACTGCCTGCAAAAACTCAGCCTCGCCTGGGTGCTTAGCCTCAAGGTCGTGCATAATTTTATCAACATTCATAGTAAAAGGTTTTTTAGTTGTTTTATATAGATTAACTTGTGTCTCTCTGTGGTGCCACTATGACAACAAAAATGTTTCGTTGTGTCACTTAGACAGCGCAAATTTAGCTTTTTTACGCGTTATAGCCAAAAAAAAATCATGGTTTTTCGGGTTTTTAAATTACTTTTAGGAATAGCCCCAAATGTGTGCGTAAACACAATGCCATGCAGCAGCATAGCAACAGACAATAAAAGAAAAGGCTGCTCCGGAATGTTCCGAAACAGCCTCGTTATTATTTTTTCTATGTTTCCTAATTTTAAACTAAAGACTTCATCGCGTTCGACTTCCGCTCCGTCTTTCTCTTAGGGGGATGCAAACGAACTATTTATCGTTGCCCTCACCCCACATTCCTATTGCAGCACTGGCTGCAAATAGGGTCATCATCATTGTCATCAACATAACCTTCTTACCTTTTAAAAACCATTTTAACCTAACTAAATTCTAATACCTTATCAACCAGCTACCTATTGAAATCCTTACCTATTGACAATCTACCTTTAACCTATTGCTTGTGTTATCCTAATCTTCTTTACCTTCTTCTCTATATGTTATCCTAATCTTTCCTACCTTCTCTTTGTCATCCTAATCTTTATTACCTTCTCATTGTTTGTTACCTGAATCATCTTTACCTTTGACTAATCAACCTTCTTTGCGTGTTGTTATCCATCAATCTTTACCTTTCGGTTTTGTCATCCTTTACAATCTTTTTGTTTACCTCTCAAGACTAATCTGAAGCCTATCGAATTCTCTCAAAATTTCTAATACCTTTAACTTATGTTGTCTTCGGTTGCCTCACGGTTCCCTTGTTTTGACGATGCAAAGTTACGATTGTTTACGCACACAACAAAGCAAAGCAGGTGTTTTTTTCATTATTCACTCTCATTTTTGATGTAAGTCAATGTAATTGTGTTCGCACACACTATCTGAAGCTATTTTATGGTCTATACTAAAGCAAAATGGACAATTATGATTAATACAGGTAATCATAATTGTCCATTGTCTATGAATTTCAAACTTGAAGAATGCTTATATACATTATTATTCGTATATCCACTCTCCGCATTTCTGTGCCTCACCGCCTTTGGCAGGAGCCTTGCTTGCAGAATGGTTGGCATGATAATAAGCTACAAGCTCTACGTCGAAAACGAGTGTAGAATAGGCAGCACCCGGATTTGTGAGCGAGCCATAACCCAACTGGTGAGGAATGTATACACGCCACTTGTCGCCAATATGCATATACATAAGAGCAGTAGAGAATCCTTTCACAACAAGCCCCATTGAGAATGTCGCAGGTATGGCAGTTGCCTCATTAAACTCATCGCCATTCCACGACTTGTCGAACATATAGCCATCAGGATAGCTGGTCGAAGGCAAGAGTCTGCCACTGTAGTGTACCTTCACCGAATCGGTGTAGATGGGACAGCCTGAACCTTTACCCTCATTGAGCACGTTGACGAGCACATGGTCGTAGCTATGTGTAGCCACATTAGCTTCAAGATTCCACGCACGCAGCACCTTCCACTCTTTGTTGCCTCCATCAACAAGCGACTTCACCTCGGCATACTTCTTGTCAAAGAAAGCCTCGTTGGTTGCTTGCCAGTTGGGAAATTCCTCAACCTCGTTATCGGTCTCACTGCACGACGACAATCCCGCTGTCAGCACAGCCACGAATGCGAAGAGGAGATATATACTGAATTTCTTCATCTAAATGTTTATAGTATCTATATATATAATGTATAGTATGGGCTGCACGGGGTGTTGATGCAACTTTACTGGAGCTTCTTCAGCAAGCTTGTGATGCTCACCTTATCCTCAATGATGCTCTGGAGCTGGTCGATGCTCACACGCTCCTGCTCCATTGTGTCGCGGAAACGCAGAGTCACGGTATTGTCCTTCAATGTGTCGTAGTCTACAGTCACGCAGTAAGGAGTACCCACAGCATCCTGACGACGGTAACGCTTGCCGATAGTATCCTTCTCATCATAGTGAGTGTTGAAGTGGAACTTCAGGTTGTTCACAATCTCGCGAGCCTTCTCTGGCAGTCCGTCCTTCTTTACAAGCGGCATAACAGCGAGCTTTGTAGGAGCCAATGCCGGCGGCAGGAGCAATACAACGCGTGTCTCGCCATTCTCAAGCTTCTCCTCCTTGTATGAGTGACACATCACGCTGAGGAACATACGGTCTACACCGATAGATGTCTCGATGACATACGGAGTGTACGATTCCTTGGTCAGAGGATCGAAGTACTTGATTGAGCGGCCTGAGAACTTCTCGTGCTGTGTAAGGTCGAAGTTGGTGCGGCTGTGCACACCCTCAACCTCCTTGAAGCCAAACGGCATGTGGAACTCGATGTCGGTAGCCGCGTTGGCATAGTGAGCGAGCTTCTCATGATCGTGGAAGCGATAGTTCTCTGCACCGAAACCAAGATTCTGGTGCCACTTCATACGAGTCTCCTTCCACTTCTGGAAGTAGTCAAGCTCTGTGCCAGGCTTTACGAAGAACTGCATCTCCATCTGCTCGAACTCGCGCATACGGAAAATGAACTGACGGGCAACAATCTCGTTACGGAAAGCCTTACCAATCTGGGCGATGCCGAAAGGAATCTTCATACGGCCTGTCTTCTGAACATTCAGATAGTTTACGAAGATACCCTGTGCTGTCTCCGGACGCAGATAAACCTTGCTTGAGCCATCAGCAGTAGAACCCATCTCTGTAGAGAACATGAGGTTGAACTGACGCACGTCGGTCCAGTTCTTTGTGCCGCTGATAGGGTCTACAATCTCCTCGTCTATGATAATCTGCTTCAGCTCTGCGAGGTCTGGCCCCTGCATAGCCTGAGTATAACGCTCATGCAAAGCATCACGCTTCTGCTGATGCTCTATCACGCGAGCATTGGTAGCGCGGAACTGAGCCTCGTCGAAGCTCTCGCCAAAACGCTTGCGGGCCTTGGCTATCTCCTTCTCTATCTTCTCGTCATACTTTGCAATCTGGTCCTCGATGAGAACATCGGCACGATAGCGTTTCTTTGAGTCGCGGTTGTCGATGAGAGGGTCGTTGAAAGCGTCTACGTGTCCGCTGGCCTTCCATATAGTGGGGTGCATGAAGATAGCAGAGTCGATGCCCACGATATTCTCGTGGAGCAGAACCATGCTCTTCCACCAGTATTCCTTGATGTTGTTCTTGAGTTCAACGCCATTCTGACCATAGTCGTACACTGCGCCGAGACCGTCATAAATCTCACTGCTTGGGAACACGAAACCGTACTCCTTACAGTGGCTCACGATTTTCTTGAAAACGTCTTCTTGTGCCATTTTTTATGTGTTTTGTTATTCCTTAATATCTTTATTAATATGCCCTCTTCAGGCTATACTATACAATTAGAATGCAAAGTTACGCTTTTTTGGCTGATTTTATAACGTTTAGGGAGTTAAATGTTATAAAACAGCAGTTATCGCAAACACTCTATAGCTTATACATGCCTTTATCCACACGATTGCCACAAATAACAATCGTATGGATAATGATGTAGATATGTAATGTTGGCGTTTATTCATATAATATATGGCAATAAAAAAATCATTTCTTCTGCGCTTCTTTTAGCACGTTGTTCACAACACCCAACAATTGTTCGGTATTTTTGAGAATATGCTTATAAAATTCAGCTTTCTGCTCCTTGGTATAATTAATATGGCTGTCGGCAATGAGCATTGCAAAACCTGTTATTGAGTCGAGCGATTCTTTCACATTACAGCTCATACTCTGTATTAGTGTTGTCTTCACTCGGTTGGCTGCCTCAGCACGGTCGCGGGCTTCAACAAGCTCTTTGTGATTGCGCTCAAGTTGTGCATGAGTTTCGTTCAGACGCTTGGTCACTTTCCTATGGAAGCGCAAGTACCACAGCAACAATACCAATATGAAAAGCATGGCAGTTGCCACAAGTCCTACACGCACCTTCTGAGTTTCGTGCTTTGCTCGTTGGTCAGCAATCTTTATTTTCAGCCGGTCGGCCTCGAGCTTTTTATTTGAATATTGCAAATGCATCATCTGTGTCCTTGTTCGCATACGGCCTAATTCGAGCGAAGAGTTGCGTAGCGAAAGTTGCGAATTGGCAAGTGCAAGATTAGTGTTGTCTATTTCTGTCTGGCGAGTCTGGTTCTGCAACAGTTGGCGGTTGAGCATAAGGTTGATGTTCTCTATCTCGTTTTTTCTGTTCACAAATGCAGCGTTAAATTTTGCCAACTCATGAGTGTTAAAGAAATCCTTTTCACGCAACCATGTCCTATAAAAATGTTTCTTCTGCTGAGCAAGAGACGTATAATCATACATTGCCTCACTACACATCATCTCCAGACGTAGACTGTCACGATTCATACGCAGAGAATTTCTTATACGCCTACGTGCCTCATCATAGTTGCCATCCAATATCTCCCACATTACACACATCTGTTTGTCCGCAGACATCATTTTGGCAGCGTTTTTATCCACATTATACATTTTGATGTATTGTTTGCAATGCTCACGTGCCTCGTCGTATTTGCCAAGCTTCATCTCTGCAAACACCGCATTGAATAACAAGCGCTTACGAGTGGATTGAGTTTTTGCAATACGGAATCCTTCCTCGGCCGTCTCCTCCATGCGCTTATAATCAAACATAAAACTGTAGTTGTCACACATCTTGCGGTATACTGTAGCCATGTCTTGATTATGAAGATACGTATTACCTACATTCAAAGCCTCCTCAAGCATCTTGTTCGACGAGCCGAACTCAAGAAAGGCAGTGTACACCTGCGAAAGACATGTGAGTCCATAGAAAAGTCCGAGCATATCGTTCTTACTGCGTGCTTCTGCTTCCAACTCTAATACATACTTGTACACTTCAAAGTGTCTATTTTTTGATAAAAAATAAGTAACGGTATTGGTAATGCCAAAATAATAGTACTGTCGATAACCAGTAGCAAGAGCCTTGTCCTGCATAGACTTCACAGCTTTCAAGAACTCCCCCTCCTTATCATCTTCATAAAAATAATACAGCATCGGAATGCTTAGTGCGAGGCATTGAGCCTTGCCGTCGTTCAAACGCACAGCATCGTCATACAGCTGCTTCGCCAACACCAATCCCTCGTCGGTTGTACGCTTATTGTAGGCATTGTTGTAGAGCGGATATAGTTGGTCTTTTATGCCATAAGGGTTGTTCTGGGCATGGAGCAATGACCCTAAAAGAATGCACGACATTAGGACAAGAGTGCGTAGCACCACACCCCTACCCTTATTTCTGCCATTAAGCAGAACACATTTGCCATATTCTTGTAGCTTTATCATTGTTTTTTTATAATTTCAATATACCATTCACTATTTGCAGCAGAGCGGCATTATCGGCTTGTATCTGTGTTATCATCTCCTTTTTCTGCTCCGTTGTCAACGTCCTGCCTTCGTTGGCAAGACGACACGACAGCGAGGTTATGCTGTTGAGCGGACTGCGTATGTCGTTGCTCATATTGTTGATGAAGTCCGTCTTTACATTATTTGCCTTCTCGGCATGATGCTTCGCCACAACAAGCAAATCGTGGTTGCTCTTAAGGTCGCGGTGAGTGTCCTTAACATCAGCAAGCAGCGAGGCACGCGTCTTGAGATAAACACCCAATCCGAAAACCATTGCCAAACCAAGTCCTGCTCCAAGTATGGAAAGCATACTTCTGAAGTCATTGTGTGCCTTCGCTACAACGAGCTTGTTCTTAAGACGCGAAGCCTCAAGCTTCTTACGGTTGTAAGAAAGACGCATGATGTCGGTTTCAGAACAAGTGCGAAACAGTTCAAGCGACGAGTTGCGCAATGTCAGTTGGGCATTGGCAAGCTTCAGGTTTGCATTATGCAATGCTGTCTCCTTGCGTTTGGCATCCTCATCCTGTTGTATGGCAAGCAACTTCTGGTTTTGCATATTTATGCCCATGTTGATGATACGCGCATTAATGTCGCCAAAGTTATAAATATTCCACTTGTCAATGTCTGCCATTTGAGCACGGTAGAAACTATCCTGTGCGGCAGCAAGAGTAGTATAGTCGCCCTTAATGCGATAGCATTCATGCAGGTAGCGTTGCACCATGTCGGTCTGGCGCATTCTCTTGAGATAATGGATAGCACTGTCTGCATCGCCGTCGTGCATATATTTCAGCATTGCCATGGAACGTTCCTCCGCATCGCGTGATGTTGGGCTCACGTTCTTCTTTAGCTCCAAATAAGCAGAATAGTACTTATTAAAGACATCGCTCTTTTTAAGCATGAAAGCAGCCTCGCATATGACACAGATGGTGCGCTGCTTTGTTATAACAGAGCTGCTATGCTCATAGCCCTTTATGCCATAAAGCAGCATGTTGTCGAAATCATAAACCTCATTATAGCATTCGGCGAGCTTGCGGTAGAGATTGGATTTCTCCACATCAAGTCCTACCCTGTCGCGCAGCTTCAAAGCTTTATGATAGTTGTCGATGGCAAGATATGTATCGCGTGTTGCGCGGCTCACCTGTGCGAGGGCATTAAGTATCGAATAGATACCGAAATAGTGGTTGTGGCTACATGCAAAATCGGCTACTTCGTGAATGTATGTTATAGCATCGTCTATTCGCCCCGTCACCAAAAGAAAGTTCACCTTGTTTGAGAAACCATAATAATAGTATTGCTCAATATTGCATTCCAATGCCTGCTTTTGCAGTTGGTCCACAGCATTGAAAAATTGTTCTGGATGTTTGCGTTGATAATACCAATAAGTCACGGGCAATGTAAGTGCCATACATTGTGCCTTAAAGTCGCCCATCTGCACAGCCTTACTATACATGTCGCGAGCCATGTCGAGCGATTGTGGTTTTGTGCCGACACGATAGGCCTCCACATATATATTATATAGACTGTCATTGATGCCATAGGCATTTGTCTGCCCCTTCGACGGACACACAATAGCAAAAGCGACAGCTATCAATGATAGCAGTCGCCAAAGACTTTTAGGGCAATATTTATTTAAATGTGTATGTCCTGTCATTCTATTTCTATTAGCCATTGAGGCACTATGCCTTTATCGAGAACAAGAATCTTGCCCCACCTGTATATGTGGTGTCGAGATAAATGCTGCCTCCAAGCAAGTCGGCGATAATGCGACAAATATGGAGTCCGAGACCCAGGCCTTGCTTAAACTGGTCGAGTTTCGTGAAGCTCTTGAATATCTCCTCTGCCTTGTCCCTTGGCACACCAATACCGGTGTCGGTGACGCTGAATGTCACCATTCCAGGAGTCGACTTCGTTGAGCATCCAAGCGTGATAGTGCCATTAGTAGTATTCTTCTCCGCGTTAGACAGCATATTGACAAGCACCTGCACCACACGTTTCACGTCGGTGTGTATCTGCATGTTGTCAAGCTCGTCGGTTTCGAGTTGCATTTTCACCCCAGGCAACTTGTGCTGTCCTGACAGCGACATAGCCTTGAGGCATATCTCGCCTATTGTCACGCTGCGATATTGCAGGTTGTAAGTGCCACTCTCAAGCTGTGCCGTGTCGAGCACATCGCCCACAAGCATTATCAGGTTGTCGGAATTGGTCTTGATGCGCTCACCGAAGTCGTTGCGCATGTCCTCGTCCATCGAGCCGTCGTCGCCGGCTATAAGCTCGGAGAATCCCACTATGGCATTTAGCGGAGTGCGTATCTCATGACTCATGTTCTGGATGAACACCGTCTTGACACGGTCGGCAGCCACAGCCTTCTCCTTTGCCAACAAGAGTTCGTCGTTATTGCGCTCAAGTGTGTCGTTGGCACGTTCCAGTCGATGCATAAGCTTGCGTCTGTTCCATATATATATCGCTACGGCAATAAGCAGGAGCACTCCTATGGCAAATGCCGACATGAGCAGCGCGTCGTGCAACCGTTTCTGTGCCTTCTCGGCGTTAAGCTCATGTAGCAATTTGTCTGCCTCAAGTTGCTTGTTGTCGTACGACAACCGCAATAGATCGGAGTTTGACTTTGCCTTGCGCAACTCAAGCGACGAGTTGCGCAGCGTGAGCTGGGTGTTGGCAAGCTTAAGGTGGGTGTTGGTAAGCTCTGTGGTCTGGCGTTGGGAGAGCAAGTTCTGTCTATCCATCTCAAGTCGTTGGTTCTCATACTCAAGTTTCTGGTTTACAAAACGGGCGTTCATCTCCATGAAGTTGTTCGAGCGCACACTGTCCTGTGCCTTTATACGCGAGCGATAGAGCGTTGTCTGCGCGTTGGTCATCTCAAGATAGTCGCCCACAAGACGGTTGTACTCTATCCACAGACAGTACTTTCGGTACATTCCCTTTCCTGGGAAATTGGCAATGCAATTCTTTGCCTCATCATAGTTTTTGTTGTACAGCAAGTTAAGGATACCCATCTCACATTCATCAGAAACCGTGGCTCTTGGATTAGCCTCACGGTTCAGAAGTGCAGTGTATCGGTCGTAATATTCCTTAAACTTGTCATACTTCTCAAGCACGAACGAGGCATAGGCAGCATTGTGCAACAACTGTTCCGTCTGGTCGTTGTAGTGCGAAACCTTCAAACCATTCACAGCATAATCAAGCATCTCCTGAAAACGGAAAAGGTCCCCATAGCAACCGGAGATCTTGTAGTATAGAGGTGCCACATTCTGCGATGGCATGTTCTTCTGTGCATATTCAAGGGCACTACTGTATTTTTCAATGGCAAGTCCTATCTCCATACGCACCTTATGCACCATTCCAAACATGTTGAGCGTTGAATACACCCCATACTTATGGTTGTTCTTCTTGGCAAACTCCGACTTGCTTTGTATATAGGTAAGAGCCTCGTACATACGGCGATGCAGCAAGAGATAGTTCACACGATTGGCCACTCCATAGTAGTAGTATTTCTCCTGATGATACAGCAGAGCCTTGTCGAGCAACTCATTCACAGCCTTCTCAAACTCAGCATCGTTGCGCTCTTTATAATAATAGAGCATAGGTATGGTGAGAGCGATCACCTGTGCATGGTGGTCGCCAATGGCATTGGCACGACGATACATTTGCAAGGCGAGGTCGCGTCCCGTCTTTGTAGTGCGCTGACGGTACGCCTGGTCGTACATCGTATATAACTGGTCGTTGATTTTAAACGGATTGTTCTGCGCGCGGCACGGCACGACAAATGACATGGCAGCCACAATAATGAGCAACCGCCATGACATTTTCGTAATATGTCGTATCAGAGCAAATTCGTTTGTCATATCGCTATTCTTAATTTTTGATATTAATTATTCCCCTCGCTTTTCTTCAGAAGGTCCTTCAGTCGCATACGGAGTTGTGGCATACATACCGGCTTGGCCATGTAAGCGTCCATTCCCGAGGCAAGAATCTTCTCCTCGTCAGCACTTGTGGCATAAGCAGTGAGTGCAAGTATCGGTGTGTTTGGCGACTTCTTCTTGATTATTGCAGAGGCCTCATAACCATCCATCACTGGCATGTTGATGTCCATGATAACGAGCTTCGGCTTGAAGGTGTCGAAGGCTTCCACCGCCTCCTTGCCGTTCCAGGCATGGAAGAGATTGTACTCGCGCGAGAGTATAGCACTTACGAGTTTGAAGTTGCTCTCATTGTCCTCAGCCACGAGTATGCGCACCTTCTGGTCCTCAGCAATCACCTTGTGCGACATTGGCTGTATTGGCTGTTTGGGTTCCTCCACTACTGGTTCCGAATCCTCTTTCTCTTTTGCCGTTGAGTCGTAAGGAATGGTGAAGAAGAATGTTGAGCCTTTGCCCAACTCCGACTCAGCCCATATCTTTCCGCCAAACTTAGTCACGATACTCTTGCATATCGAGAGTCCGAGACCGTTGCCTTTCATGAAGGCGTTGAGCTTGACAAAGCGGCCAAATATGTCTTCGAGGTGGTTGGGGTCGATGCCCGAGCCTGTGTCCTTGACATAGAACTCAAGCATATTGCCCTTCTGCTTGTAACCCATGGTGATAGAACCGCTGTCGGTATACTTTATGGCATTGGTCACAAGATTAGTGATGACCTGCACCATACGGTTGCGGTCGAGATTAAGCGTACACTTTGGCAAGCCCAGCTCACATCGCATTGTGACAGGTTTATCCGGGTCAAGGCGCAGGCGCAGCGATTCCTCGGTCTCCTTCATCAAGGCGTTCACATCGAAGTCTTTGTCAATATACTCCATGTTGCCAGCTTCTATCTTCGATATGTCGAGGATGTCGTTTATGAGCTGCAACAATTGTCCGCTGTTCGACTGGATAATACGCGAGTATTCCTCCTGCTCCTCCTTTGTGTCGGCTCCGCACAATAGTTCGGAGAATCCCACAATGGCATTGAGCGGAGTGCGTATCTCATGACTCATGTTGGCAAGGAAGGCCGATTTAAGACTGTTCAGTTCCTCTGCCTTCTTCTTGGCATCAGTAAGCACCTTCTCCATCTGCTTGCGCTTGGTGACAAGTTGTATAGAGCCTTCGAGTGTCTTAAGGCGACCGTTTCCATCGCGCTCGCCCGGAACCACACGCACCTCATACCATTCAGTTTGCTTACCGTTGCCACGGTCCTCACTACACTCCATGTCATATTTCACTCTCTCTATCGAGCCATTAGTCAAGTCGTCAAGCAAATGGCGCAATTCATCGCGCGACTCCTGCGGGAATTTTGCAAAAGTCTCGTCGCCGTCTGTGGTTACATATTTCAAGGCTTGATCAGAAGCCCCCTCACGGTCGAGTTCGAGTCGGGTGATAAGCTGTGTGTCCACATATATCTTTATAGGAGTGATATGGCTTATCTCAAGTGCCTGCTCCATCTGGCGGCGCAGTCCTCGCAATGCGTCCTGCGTCTTGTGAAGGTTGGAACAGTCGATAAGGAAGTACTCCACTAAGTTGGTGTTAGGGCGTATCTTTGCCACACAGTCGTAGAAGATATTGGTGTCTTTCTCAAAATACTGGAAGTTGACAAGATTGCCAAGCTGTTTCGCCGAGTTGGCTGCACCAAGAAACGCCGACTGTCCGCCCGGGAAGAAGTCGCTGCTGTATTTGCCAACGGGCGACATTCTGCCAGGTATGAAGTCAAGACAACGCTTGTTGATTTTGCACACCTTCAGGTCAACAACGGTGCCATTGTTGTCGCATACCATCTCTTCGAGATAGTAAAGGATTGGTAACGAGTCGATGATGTCATCAACACCTTTGTTTTCATCAGTTTTCTCCACCTTCTTAGCACGTCTGAAGGCGAAATGATAGATCAGGATACACGCGAGTGCTAACGCGATTGGTAGGATTACATTGTAAATAATCATAGCTATCATATTTGTAAAAGTATTTGAAATTGGCACATGCCGTTGCTGCCACGCTCACACACCACAGCCCCGTTCATCTTAGAGGCTAACTCAAGAGCTATCTCAACGCGCATGTCTGTTGTTTCTGTGTCTTCGTCAGCCGTGCGTGTGGCTATTACGATATTGGTGAGTCCGCCGTCTACACTGGCGTTCACCTGCACGTCGCCAGTACTCAATCTGCATGCGTAGGATATGAGATTGGTGAGCACGGCACGAAAGAGAGCAGGGTCGGCCGACACACTTGCATCATTGTTTAGATTGATGCGCCATGTCACTCCACGAACTGCCGTAGCGGGCTTTATCAGACTTATTACATCGGAGAGCGTGTCGTTCACCGAAATCTTGGCGTTGCGCACATAATAGTTTTTCATACGTCGCACAGTCCAGTTGATAAGTCCTCGTGCCGAATGGTCGCTCTCGTTCAGCAAGTCGTCGTTCACAAGTTCTATTGGCACACAAAGTGCCATCTCTGTGAGCAAACGCGACCAGTTGTCCTGTTTCTGGCAAGCCACAAAGGCAAGCAGACGCATAGTATTGTCGTAGTGTGCCGAGGACGACACTATGTTTTCTTCCTCCTCACGTTCCTTGCGATTGGTAGCAAGCGTTATTTGCGATTGTATTGTGGATATCAGGCGATCCTGCACGAATGGTTTCGTGACAAACTCATTGGCTCCTGCCTCCAATCCCTCCTTTATGTCGGCATCGGAGTTCAGCGCCGAAAGCATTATTATAGGTATATCGCGTGTCATAGGGTTGGCACGCACGGCACGTGTAGTCTCAAAACCATTCATGTTGGGCATAAGAATGTCCATCAAGATACAGTCGGGCTTTTCGTGTGTCAATATATCAAGAGCCTGCTGTCCACTACTCGCGCTGATGACTTTGAACTTCTGCTTGGCGAGCATTCCTTTCACCAGCAACACGTTCACAGGCACATCATCAACAACGAGTACGGTACATTGTGAATTATCTGTAGCCATAATATTGTTGTTTTGTCTATTGTTGATTGTTACACTTTGTCAGAACGTTCTGCACAATTATAAAAACGGCTTGTCGTTATTTCAAAAACAAACGTCCCAATTCTTTGCAAAGTTAGGAAAAATAATTGTCATTATATCACTTTTACAACGATTTATTTTCCATATCGTAAAAAGAAAAATAACTTGGAATACAGAACAGATATAATGCTACATTTTTCCAAATTGAGAAACAGAGAGTTATATAACTTCGGAGCGTTAGAAATAACATTTTTGAGCAATTAAAAAAACAAGAAAACTGACAACACTTAGAGTGGTCAACTAAAATCGTTAAACCACATGGTAACAAGATTTACCGCTTGGCTTGTATTTCCGTTTTCTCGGGAGGTAAATTTTGTTTCCTCGGGAGGGAACAAAATTTACCTCCCGAGAAAACTAAAAAATGATTACCAAATCTGTGCTCTCTTCTTCTTGTCCAGGAAGAGCTTGTCGCCCTTCTTCACATTGAATGCCTTATACCAAGCGTCTATCTGTGGCAAGGCGGCATTAACACGAGCCTCAGCAGGTGAGTGAGGGTCGGTCTTAATCTGACGGTCGATGAACTCAGGACGTGCGTTGCCTGCCCATACTGTAGCCCACGAGAGGAAGAATCGCTGCAATGGAGTGAAGCCGTCGATTGTCTTGGCTGCCGACGGGTTCTCCTTGAGCACATTCTCAAGGGCGCGGAGTGAGATGTTAAGGCCACCATTGTCGCCGATGTTCTCGCCGAGAGTCAGCTTACCGTTGATCTTCTTGCCAGGCAGAGCCTCTACATTCGAGAAGTAGTCTACAAGCACCTTTGTGCGAGCCTCAAAGTTCTTCTTGTCGGCTGCTGTCCACCAGTCATGCTGGTTGCCGTTCTTGTCGAACTGCGCGCCCTGGTCGTCGAAGCCGTGCGACATCTCATGACCAATCACGCCACCAATACCACCATAGTTTACAGCCTCGTCAACATTGGGGTCGAAGAAAGGAGGCTGAAGAATGGCTGCCGGGAAGCAGATTTCATTGGTGGTAGGATTATAGTAGGCGTTGACAGTCTGCGGAGTCATTTGCCACTCTGCCTTGTCAACCGGCTTGTTCACCTTGCGCGAGATATAGTCCTTCGAAAGGAACGCTGAGATATTCTGCATGTTCTCAAGCAACGAGAGCGACTCGTCGATGTCAAGTCCGCTGTAGTCCTTCCACTTGTCAGGATAACCAATCTTCACGATAAAGTTGGCGAGCTTGTCCTGGGCCTGAGCCTTTGTGGCAGCCGACATCCATGTAGCCTCATCAATGCGCTGCGAGAGGGCTGTCTGCAGGTTCTTCACAAGTTTAATCATCATTTCCTTGCTTGATGCGGGGAAATACTTCTCTACATAGAGCTTGCCGATAGCCTCTCCAAGCACACCGCTTACAAGGTTGGTGGCACGCTTCCAGCGTGGACGGTCCTGCTGAACACCCGACATTACACGGCTCAACTCGAAATCGGCCTTGCGGAAATCATCGCCAAGATAGCCTGTCTGGCTTGCCACAGCGTGTGCCTCGGCATAAGCCTTGAGGTCGTCGAGCGGCTCGTCGGCAAGAATCTTCTCCACTTCGTGGATAGGCTCAATCTGACCAACGTCGATGTGAGAGAATGGAGGGAATCCCTGAGCGAGGAAGAAGTTGCCCCAGTCAATGCCTGGGAAGTCCTTCACAAGCTGGGCATAAGTCATCTTATGATAGTTGGCCTGCACGTCGCGAAGCTCCACCTGGCTCTTGCTTGCCTTGGCAATGCGGGTCTCTATGCGCATTGTGGCATCAGCCTTGCGCTGAGCTGTAGCCTCGTCGTTGCCTGCGAGAACAAGAATCTGCTTGATATATTTAGCATAAGCATCGCGCACTGCCTTCACCTGAGCGTCGTCAGAGAGGTAGTAGTCGCGCTCGCCAAGTCCGAGTCCACCCTGACCCAAACCAACGAGATTGTTGGCTGCATCCTTCATGTCGGCTCCAACACCGGCACCGAACATCAAGCATCCTACGCCACGCGCGTCGAGCTGGGCTATAACAAGCTGATACTCGCGACGGTCGCTAATGGCGTTAATCTCCTTGAGGATTGGCTGCAAGGGAGCAGCACCCTCGCGATTGAGGCGCACGCTGTCCATGGCAAGGTTGTAGAGCGAGCCTATCTTCTGTCCGAGCGAGCCTTTAGGCTGCTGCTTAGACGAATACTCGTTGATGAGACCGAGAATGCGCTTCTGGTTCATCTCGTCGAGGTCGGTGAACGAACCATTGCGTGCATGCTCCGCATCAAGCGGATGTGCCTTGCGCCAGCCACCGATAGCATACTCATAGAAGTCGTTGCCGGGCTTTACAGACTTGTTCATGTAGTCTGTGTTGATGCCCTTCGAGGTCTGCGCACCTGCCGACACGGCTGCGGTCAGCGAGAGTGCAAAAAGAATTGTTCTTACGTTCATTATTATTAATTAATGTTTGTTGTTTCGTCTTACAAATTGACTACATATTTATTATATTGAACTGCAAATTTACAGATTTTACTACACACTAAGGCTTTTTATTAGGAATAGTTAACAACGAATTGACATTCAGGAAACCATAATGAAGATATTGCTATCTACATCACAGCGGGTCAACGTCGAAGAACACCGTCATTGCTGCATAGCGTTTGTCCTGCAGCAAGGCGGCACGGGCTGCTGCCATGTGCCTACGGGCAAGACTTAGGTCGATGCCAAGTTCAAGCTTCAGCACAATCTTGCGTATCGACTCTGTCTTGACTCTTGCCACAGAGGGTTTGTCTGGACCAAGCACTCGCTCACCAAACGACTGACGCAGACGTGACGCCAACTCAACTGCAGCCGACTCCACTGTAGACTCATACTTAGAGCGCAAATAGACATAGACGAGATGGAAGAAGGGTGGGTAACTGAACATGCGGCGTTCCTCAAGCAAGTCGCGCGAGAAGGAGGCGAAATCGCCCGTCACTACCTGATGAATCACAGGCAAATCGGCACTCTTCGTTTGCAGTATCACCAGTCCTTGCTCTCCTCTTCGCCCTGCCCTGCCACTCACCTGCGACAGCATCATGAAGGCATGTTCGTAGGCACGGAAGTCGGGATAGTTGAGCATGGTGTCGGCATTGAGAATGCCCACCACGGACACATTGCCAAAGTCGAGTCCCTTCGAAATCATCTGCGTGCCAATGAGTATGTCTGTACGTCCGTTGGAGAAATCGTTTATGATGCGCGAATAGGCATTGCGCGAGCGGGTGGTGTCGAGATCCATTCGGGATATTCGGGCTTCTGGGAACAGCTCTCTCACACGGTCTTCTATCTTCTCGGTGCCATAGCCACGCCCTATAAGTTCGGTGCTCTCACAGTTAGGGCATTGCCGGGGCACGGCATAGGTGAATCCGCAATAATGGCATGTGAGCACATTCATCGAGCGATGATAAGTGAGCGACACGTCACAATTCTTGCACTTAGGCACCCATCCGCACACCTTGCACTCCACCATCGGGGCAAAGCCACGGCGGTTCTGAAACAGAATCACTTGCTTGCGGTTGCTCAGAGCCGAGCGCATAGCCTCAAGCAAGTCGGGCGAGAACGCTCCGCGCATCATCTTGCGGCGGTAGAGGTCCTTGGTGTCAACCACCTTTATCTCGGGCATTGCCACATTGCGATAGCGTGTGGTGAGCTGCACATATCCGTATTTGCCCGTGGTTGCGTTGTAATAACTCTCCATCGAGGGTGTGGCTGTGCCGAGCAGCACCTTTGCTCCTTCATACATTCTTGCAAGCATTATGGCTGCCGAACGCGCATGATAGCGCGGGGCAGGGTCTTGCTGCTTGAAGGATGTCTCATGCTCCTCGTCCACTATTACGAGTCCAAGGTGTGTGAAAGGCAGGAATACCGCCGAGCGCGCGCCGAGAATCACGTCGTAAGGTTCATCCGACAGCTGCTTCTTCCATATCTCCACACGCTCAGCGTCGCTATACTTTGAGTGATAGATGCCAAGACGCGAGCCAAACACATGTTGCAGCCGGCGTGTCATCTGCACCGTCAGAGCTATCTCTGGCAGCAGATAAAGCACCTGCCTACCCTCGTCAATTGCTTTCTGAATAAGATGTATGTAGATTTCTGTCTTGCCGCTCGACGTCACACCATGCAGCAACACCACGTTCTTGCTCATGAACTGCACCCCTATCTGGTTCATGGCATCCTGCTGTGCCTCGCTCAACGGCTGTATGTGTTCGGGATGATACTCTCCTCCTCCACCTATACGCCCCACCTCACGGTAGTAAACCTCAAGAAACTTTCGGCTTATGAGTTGGCGAAGCACAGCGTCCGAGGCACCTGAGGCGTTGAGCAACTCGTCGCAAGCCACATCTTGTATATGGTCGGGCGGCGTATCGCCGTCTATCTGGTCCCAATGCGACAGTTGCAGATAGGTGTTGAAGGTCTGCTGTTGCTTTAGTGCCTTGCCAAGTATGGTCAATGCAAGATGCAGGTTCTGCTCTGTGCGCAGATTGGCAGGCAGCGTCACACAGCGCACAGTCTTTGGACGATAGTTCTCCTCTGCCTTCAGTCCGGCAGGAAGAGCCGCCTTAAACACATCGCCAAGTGCCGACATGTAATAAGTCGATATCCATTGCCACAGCCTTAACTGCCGCTCAAGCAACACAGGCTCCTGATCTATCACCTGCAAGATGTCGCGCGTCTCGAAGTCGGGCTTCACGTCATGCGTACGCACAGCCATGGCGGTGTAGGTCTTCGACTTTCCCAATGGCACAAGTACGCGCACACCAAGCCTCACCCCTCCGGCAAGGCTCGCCGGAAGAGAGTAAGTGAATGTGCCCTCCAAGGGCAATGGAAGTATTACGTCAACGTAGTGCATAAGTTCCCTATTTCTTAGGCTCAGGATAAGAGATTCGCGTGTGATAGATAGCCTTAAGGCGTTCGATAAGCACAAGCTTGGCAAGTGCTATGTCGCGGAACGTGATGGGACACTCGCGGAAATAGCCTTCGCTCACGTCGCCATCGATTATCTTGTTCACGAGGTTGGAGATTGTCTCCTCGGTGTATTCGGGCAACGAGCGCGAGGCTGCCTCCACTCCGTCGGCTATCATTAGTATGGCCTGTTCACGTGTGAAGGGATTAGGACCTGGATATTGGAATGAAGCCGGGTCTACATCCTCGTCGGGATGCTCGTTCTTATATTTAATGTAGAAGTACTTGGTTATTCCCGTGCCATGATGGGTCACTATGAAGTCGCGTATTATCGTTGGCAGATTCTCGCGCTCTGCTATCTTAGCCCCCTCCACCACATGGTTGATGATGATACGCGCACTCTCACGATACGACATGTTGTCGTGTGGGTTCACGCCTGCCTGGTTCTCGGTGAAGAACACGGGGTCTACCATCTTGCCTATGTCGTGATACAGAGCGCCAGTACGCACAAGCAGCGAGTTGGCTCCTATCTTGTTGGCTATCTCGGCAGCAAGATTTCCCACAGTGATGGAGTGCTGGAATGTGCCTGGAGCCACCTCCGAGAGATTGCGCAGAATGCCTCGGTTGGTGTTTGAAAGCTCAAAGAGCGTCACACTCGACACGAAACCAAACATCTTCTCAATAATATACATCAGTGGATACGACAGCAGCAGGAACACTCCGTTTATAACGAAATGATAGTACATGTCGGGATCCATAAGCGTGAACTCACTGTCTTGAACAAGCTGCAACGCAAAATACACCAAGGCACTGCCGAGGGCCACGAGTATGCCTGTCTTGAACACCTGGGCACGTCGGGTAAGCTCGCGCAAGGAGTAGATGGCTATAAGTCCTGCCACAATCTGGATGATGATGAACTCATACTGGTACTTCACGGCTATGGTGCAAATGAGTATCATTGTTACATGCGTGATAAACGCCGTGCGCGAATCCATAAACACTCTCACGAATATTGGAGCCATGGCAAAAGGCACGATGTAGACACTCATGTAGTTGTGGCGCATCATCAGCGACACTATCACGGGGAATAGCGTCATCAGCGTGTAGAGCATGGCTATGGCGCGCGGCTTGTTGAAGTAGTCGCGGCGGAAGAGCGCAAGATACATGGTGAAGAGCACAAGCATGAGCGTCACGAATATCACCTGTCCTATGAAGGTGCTCGTTATCTCGTTCTGTGTGGCTGAGCGGCGTTGCATCTCTCGCTCGAAGGAGTTGAGCACACGATAGGTGTATTCGTCCACTATGTCGCCACGGTCAATCACCTTCTGTCCGCTCATCACCATTCCGCTTGCGGGAGGTATCGACGACAGCAGGTCGTTTTTCTCCGTCTCCGACCTTTCCTTGTTATACACAAGGTTTGGCTCTATATAGTTGTTCAGGTTGCAGCGTTGCAATATTGGGCGCTGCTCTGCCACATAAGGGTCGGCGAACAGTTGCTCGTAGGCCGAGAGTGTGGAGTAGAAATCTGTAAGAGGCGTGCTCTGAGCGTTGTTGCCTATCACCACACGCACCATAGTGGAGGAGTCGTTGTATATCTCGTTATACTCTGGCGTGTCCATGATGCCTGCCTGATAGAGCCTTTGCAGGCGCTTGGCAATGATGCCCACATACTCATGTGGCAAACCGGGGATTCCGTTGCGGAAGTCGTTGGTGAATTTCTCCACTTCCTTGGCTTCCACTGTCTGGTCGTAGTTGTAGTAGGGCTGATAGGTCTCAAGCAGCGAGTCCTCCTGTTCCTTCATGGCCTCGTCGGTCTTGTAGATAGGAAAATCGAACTTGGCTATAAACGAGCCATACATCCACGGCTTGCCCACATCGTAGCGGAAGCGTTGGCTTTCGTTGCGAGGCAAGAACCACACTATGAGCGTCACGGTGACGACAATCAGAGCCATTCGGCTGAGAAGATTGCGCCAAAAACGGCGGTTGTTATTGTCAATTCTGTACATACCTTAGTGTATTTAAATAATTCAGACTGCAATATTACAAAAAAAATGTGAATATCGTGGAAAAATGTACTACCTTTGTATCGAAAACAAAAAAACTCAACATATTATGTCAGATAGAAAAGTGAGGGTGCGCTTCGCACCAAGTCCTACAGGACCCCTGCACATCGGTGGTGTGCGTACAGCATTGTATAACTATCTCTTCGCACGCCAGCATGGCGGCGATCTCGTTTTCCGTATTGAGGACACCGACTCCAACCGTTTCGTTCCTGGAGCCGAAGACTACATTATAGAGTCGTTCCGCTGGCTCGGCATCAAGTTCGACGAGGGCGTAAGCTTCGGTGGCGAACATGGTCCTTACCGCCAGAGCGAGCGCCGTGCCATCTACAAGAAATACGTAGAGCAGCTTCTTGCCGACGACAAGGCGTACATCGCCTTCGACACTCCCGAGCAGCTTGAGGCTAAGCGCAGCGAGATACAGAACTTCCAGTACGACGCTCACACCCGTATGCAGATGACCAACTCGCTCACTCTCCCCAAGGAGGAAGTGGAGCGTCGCATCGCCGACGGCGAGCAGTATGTAGTGCGCTTTAAGGTTGAACCGGGCATCGAGGTACACGTGAACGACATGATTCGCGGCGACGTGAAGATCAAGAGCGACATTCTCGACGACAAGGTGCTCTACAAGAGTGCCGACGAATTGCCTACTTATCACTTGGCAAACATCGTCGACGACCATCTTATGGAAATCACCCACGTCATCCGTGGCGAGGAGTGGTTGCCTTCGGCTCCGCTTCATGTGCTCCTCTATCGTGCTTTCGGCTGGGAGGACACCATGCCTACATTCGCCCATCTGCCGCTGCTCCTTAAGCCAGAAGGCAAGGGCAAGCTCTCTAAGCGCGACGGCGACCGCCTTGGTTTCCCTGTATTCCCGCTTGAGTGGCACGACCCTAAGACTGGCGACATATCTTCAGGCTACCGCGAGAGTGGCTATTTCCCCGAGGCTGTAGTCAACTTCCTCGCCCTGCTTGGATGGAACCCAGGCACAGAGCAGGAGTTGTTCTCGCTCGACGAGCTCGTCAACCTCTTCGACATCCATAAGTGTTCAAAGGCAGGCGCACGCTTCGACTTCCAGAAGGGCATATGGTTCAACCACGAGTACATGCTGCGCAAGTCGAACGAGGAGATTGCCAACCTCTTCGCTCCCATCGTTGCCAACAACGGTGTGGACGAGTCGATGGAGCGCATCACTCAGGTTGTGGCCATGATGAAGGACCGTGTGAGCTTCGTCAAGGAGCTTTGGCCATTGTGCTCGTTCTTCTTCATCGCGCCTACAGAGTACGACGCAAAGACAGCTAAGAAGCGCTGGAAGGAAGACTCTGCCAAGGTTATGGGCGAGCTTGCCGACGTGCTTGAGTCTATCGACGACTTCTCTATCGAGGGCCAGGAGCCTATCGTGATGAAGTGGGTAGAAGACAAGGGCTACAAGCTCGGCGACGTCATGAACGCCTTCCGTCTTGCCCTCGTGGGCATCGGCAAGGGTCCGGGCATGTTCGACATTTCTGCTTTCCTCGGCAAGGAGGAGACCATCAAGCGTCTGCGCAAGGCTATCGAGGTGTTGGGATAATAATCCCACACCTTCATTAAGGTGCAAAACTTTTCGATTATGTATAACATTGCAATTTACCTGTATCTCATTGGCGTTGCCATAGCAAGTCTCTTCAACGAGAAGGTGCGCAAGATGTGGCGTGGCGAGCGGCAGGCTATAAAGATACTTAAGGAGAAGGTCGACCCCACAGCCCAATATGTGTGGTTTCATGCTGCCTCGCTCGGCGAATTTGAGCAGGGCCGCCCATTGATGGAGCACCTACGACAGGAGCACCCAGAATATAAGATTCTGCTCACGTTCTTCTCGCCCTCAGGCTATGAGGTGCGCAAGGACTATAAAGGAGCCGACATCGTGTGCTATCTGCCCCTGGACACCATACGCAACTCACGACGATTCCTGCGTGCCGTGCGTCCCGTGATGGCTTTCTTCATTAAGTATGAGTTCTGGTACAACTATTTCCACATACTGCAACATCGTGGAGTGCCTGTCTACAGCGTGTCGTGCATATTCCGACCTAACCAGATCTTCTTCCGTTGGTATGGCAAGCAGTACGCCCGTGTGCTGCATTGTGTCACCAAGTTCTTCGTGCAGAACGAGGAGAGCCAACAGCTTCTTCAGGGCATAGGCATCGACCGCTCCGAGGTTGTGGGCGACACTCGCTTCGACCGTGTATTGCAGATACGCGACGCCGCAAAGCACTTGCCTATAGTAGAGGCTTTCCGCTATGGCTCTGTTGGAGGAAATGCAGAAGGCACACCCATCAAGACATTTGTTGCAGGCTCATCATGGGGTCCCGACGAGGATATCTTCATCCGCTATTTCAACGAGCGTCACGACTGGCGACTCATCATCGCACCTCATGTCATTAACGAGGAACATCTTCAGCAGATTCTATCGAAACTGCAACGCAAGACAGTACGCTACACTCAGACCACTCCCGAGGAGGCCGCCCAAGCCGAATGTCTCATCATCGACTGCTTCGGTCTGTTATCCTCTATATATAATTATGGTGACGTGGCTTACGTTGGCGGAGGTTTCGGTGTAGGCATCCACAATGTGCTTGAGGCTGCAGTATGGCACATGCCCGTGTTCTTCGGTCCCAACAACAAGCATTTCCAGGAGGCCCAATGGCTGCTTCAGTCAAAAGGTGGCATAGAAATCATGTCGTTCGACGACTTCAAGATTCAGATGGACCGCTTCATCGCTGCGCCTGGGCTTATAAGAGAGCGAGGCAACGCTGCGGCAAAAGTTGTGGAGGAACACACTGGAGCCACTATGCGAGTGATGAACGATTGCTTCTGATTCATATAAAAAAAACACAGACAAAAGTAAAAACATTGCTTTACTCTTGCCTGTGTTTTTTTTATTTTCAAATAGCAAGCCGTATTAAGGTTGCTATATATTCTCATTTATTTCACTACTATCTTCTTTCCTTCCACAACATATACACCAGGCTTGAGCCCACCCATATTGTTGGTCTGCGTCTTCATGCGCACTCCATCAATGGTGTATACGTCAAACTTATGTCCATTTGACACAATCTCGCCTATTCCAGTAGGCTCGCTGTGAAGTGTGGCAGGTGCCGATTCGTTGTCGTCGGCATAAACAGCTGTCACCTGATAGAGATAGTATCCGTTTGCCGTACCCTCGTCGGTATAAGCAAGCTCTGAAGTAGAACCGAGCAACTTACCGTCTCTATATACATTGTATTTTACTGGCTTACCACCGCCTACATGATAGGTCACATCATCAATCATAAGGATATAGGCCGTTTCTGCCGGTGTCACATTGCGTATGGCAAAATGCTTTGCACCCTCTGGCAAGTCGGCTGTTATCTCCTGCCAGCTACCACCAGCCACCTCTACAGTCTTCAACAGTTCGAAGTTGTTGATGTCGGTGTCGCTCGTTGAATAACGTATTTCCACCTTCTGTTTCAAATCTACCAATTCGCCTGTCATCTGGTTTGTGGCAGTCACATTGTTGGCATAGAAGCTGATAGTCTGAGCGTCGCCGGGAAGAGCCGGACTGATGAGCCAGTCGTCATTATCCACAGTCTCCATATCAAAGGTGTAGATATTCATTATTGTACCGTGAACAGATGCGAGGAACTGGTTGCCTCCATGAGCATTGAAGGTGTTGATGCCACCCGATGTCAAATCCACCCCACCGAAGTCATGCGGATTGAACACAATATAGGCAAATGGCTCACCCTGGTTCTCATACATAATCTCATTACCGTTTCCGTCGTATACAAAATCACCTGCCGAGAGGCCTTCGTCGCCATCAAATGATGTCCATTCTCCAAAATCATAGAATTCCCACGGTGTGTAATCCTCGAAACCTTCGGTCTTGGCAGTCAAAGCCAACGGTTCGTCCCAAGCAATCACAACATTCTCACCTATTGTCTCGGCACGTAAGTTGCGCACTGGTTGCAAGTCGGGGGCTTCCACAAGCAGAATCTTCACAGCCTCATTGTTGCCTGCCATATTGTCGCCGTCTGCCTCAACAACAGCCTTTATAGCCAATTCGCTTGCTTCCTCAAGCTTGTCAACCTTATAATCAAACTCAAATACGCGCACGTCCAACGCATTGATAGGCTCATCCTGCTTAAGCTCTTCCACCTGACTGCCGTTCACATAGAGCTTCAGCTTATATGTGTCTACTGTCTCACTGCCTACGTTAGCTACTTTCACACGTACCTTTGTCGATTCATTTCGCTTCACCTTCTTATCCGTCTCAACCTCAACAGCAAGGTCCTTGGCCGCAAAGTCGCCAATGCGTATATTATCCAAGTACAGTATCTTCTGTTCTTTGACATCCGACATATCCGTCAATGTGAATATTATCTGCACATATCGCTCACCCAAGAAAGCCGAGAGGTCGTGCCAGTTGGTTGTCCAATGGTCGTCTGCCTCGCTGATTTCCTGCTTTTTGAGCACTACCGGCTCCTTGCCAGGAGCTTTAGCCAAAACAGTGAAGGTTCCCGATTTTGTGCCTGTCATCTGCTTATAGGCAAGCATCGGATGCGTTGTTCCTGCCAATGATATCTTGAATGTCTTCACACCAACAGAGTCATTGCAGAATGTTTGCAGATACAGACTTCCTCCATCCTCGTCGGCAGCCTCATCTACGGAACGTCCTGCGCCCGCCATTCCGAATGTTACGCCTTGTCCCTCGCCGAAAGGTATCAGGACATGACTTTCCTTGCCACCGGCAAAACTCTCGTGATATGGCACAGTCTCGGGCTTGCCCAACAATATAGCGTTAGATATATTGGCACTGGTACTTATACCAGTTGCGTTTTCAGCTGTAACAGCCAATTCTATCTCCTTTGGATCTCCCTCGTCGGCTCCGAATCCCAAGTCGAAGTTCGTAACACCCTTTTCTGTCTTTGCCAACTCTTCTGCCAACTCAGGTTCTCCATAGTTGTTGTAGGTGACAGACGATATATGGTATACAACATCATCGGGGAAGAAAGCACCATCATGAGCTGCTTTTGCAGCATCCCAAGAAAGCACCACCTTAGCAGGATCATCCGAAAGTATCGGATTTTCTGGTGCTGCAGGCAGGTCAAGACCTATATACGTCGAAGTAGTGAATGATTCACCATCACCCTCGTCGTTGTAAGGAATTAGAGTGAAAGCGTTAATGCCTGCTGCAGGAATGTCATCCACTGCCACTGTGTTTATGCTGCCTGGCTTGTCTGTCTTTACGTCAGCCACCAACTTGCCGTTGAGCATGAGCTTTACACCAGACAAAGCCGCCAATGCCGAACCATCGAATGCCTTTTCCGGAGATTTGAACTCCACAGTTGCCTTTAATGCAGCCGAGGCATCAGGAGTCACCTTCACATCTGTCACCATAGCTGGAGACTTGGCTTCGGGTGCTGCTGTCACAGAAATATCATCCACATAGAGTGCTATCGTGAACGGGTCGCTGATTGCGTGGAAACCTATATAGAACACTCCATCTTCAGCAGGCTGTATCTTCTGCACATACGACTTATATTCCGTATTCGACACATCCGTAGATTCGAGAACAGTATGTGTCATAGCCTCAACAGTGGCATCTGTGCCGTATTTCACCTCTATGCGCTCAGGATAAGTATTCTGCACACAGCGCAACTTGAAGTTCACATAATAGCTCTTGCCTGCTTTCAGGTTCAGTCCTGGAGTGATGAGCCAGTCATCTGCTTGGTTTTTGATGTTGTAGACATACATGGCAGCACCCTCACCATCATGCAAGGAGTGGTTCCACGTGCCGCTCTCGCCATACTGACTTGGTGCTCTGTCGCCATTGACATCAATCACAGTGAACTGTTCCCATTGGTCGGCCGTATTAAAGTCGGCACTCCACCCTGCATCAAAGACAGCAGGAGCCGACTTATAAGACTTTGCAACCAAAGCATTGCCAACAGCCTTACGATGTTTCTTACCAGTTGTCAAACATGGTGTCAACCGTTTTTCCACAGCATTGTCCCTAACCTTCAGGGATGTTGCTTCACCATACTTTTTCGCCAACTGCTCAGTGCGATGTCCTTGAACGAGCTTTCTGTCTGTTGTATTCTGGGCATTGGCCAACGGAGTTGCCAACAAGAATCCAATGCCGAGGAACAAAGTCTGTTTCTTGTCCATAAATTTAAGTTTAATAAGTGAAGTAAAAAACAATAGCACAAGCCCCTTTGCCTCCATGTCCTAAACAAACGGCATTCAGCTGCAAACGAAGCAATTTGTTGCAAAGATATAACAAATATTTTATATTGTGCAAATTATATGTATAAAAAGTAGGCAATTTGAAGTTTGTTATTTGACTTCTTCAATACGCCTTAACTTCCATCCGTCAAACTGCACGATTATCTTATGCAGATTAGTACCTTGACGCAAAGCTTCAACCTTTGAATCTAATGCATAGCGACCGACTTGAGCCTCAGCCTCTTCCCATTGCTTTTGGATTAAAGCCTCATGCATTTTCGCTGTCATGCCCTTGATTTTCTTTGGTATAAGCTTCAATTCAATGATATAACTATGCTTAGTAGGATAATGAGTTAGATCAGGCAAAAGGAAGAAATCGCAATAGCCATGATTCAACTCAAGCTCTGGTGCCGTGTAGTAGTAGCTATTTATACTTAAATAAGCCATGAAGAATCCCTGAAGATTTCTTTCCGCCTCAATACCATCACGCACAGACGACACATCAGCATAGGCATCGGCTATCATTTCCAATGGTTTGCGCCATTCACCCTCAAAAGCCATGTAAGTGAACAAAGTCTCAAGTTCATTGAGGTTTATATTTCTTACTTTCTGATATTCATCAAGCAAATAACCATAGTATTGCTTTCTGACATTGTTGTTAGGAATGCCAAGCACCAGTTGGCTGCCTAATGTCCGCTTGATGGTGAGCATTCCGTAGTAGAAGAGAAGGCTTGGAAAGACCTCTGGCTTTGTTATATTCCTTGCAGAGAATGTCTCTTTGAGATTAACGATTATCTCACCCTTCTCGGCGATAGTGCGTATCACTCCTTTACGGTCGCCGTCGAGTTTGTCAAGCCGAAGGAGCTTCTTCATCTTGTTGTAGTCGGTCTTGGTATTAGGGTCTATCATTTCCTCTGGACCTTCACCACGGCTTATGTAGTTGCGCAGATAATAGAGCACCATGTCGCAGTTGAACACACGGCTTTGTGTGTTCAACGCCTCTTTGGAGAAACAATAATTGTCATACCACGGCTTCATCTCGCTTATGACAGTATCGATGTCACTGTCAGGACGTATCTTACCATGCTCTTTATAGTAAGTGAACATTTCGCGTACATCCTCAGTCGAGAAACCAAGCATCTGGTTGAAATCCTTCTTAGTGGAGATATGCCAACCGATATTGAATCCACTCGTAACATCATCGAGAGTAACGGGACTGACACCTGTAATGAAAATACGGTCGAATGTGCCCTTGAACTTCTTGAATATGTCGCGATAGAAACCTTCGGCATGTGTTATGGCCCAATACACATCCTCGCCCTGCTCATTGAGCACGGTATTGGTGAAGTTGTCGTATTCGTCGATGATAAGGTACAACATGTATCCAAGTGTATGCGCTTTCTGGCTTATTATAGCCAACTTGGCACCTGCATTTTCCATCTTATAAAATGCCACCTTTGTGTCATGAGGGTAATACTCGGCATATCTATCCATAAACTCGTTTAGGCATATGCAACAATAGGTGTTGAAGTTCTCCTCCAATTTATCTATTGTTCCGCCTACCTGAGAGAAGTCCAGATGCAGTATTTGAAATTTGCCCTGCAATGGTGTAGGATGCAAACCTATCCACAAATCGCCAAACCACTCTTGAAACTTGTCCTTTGTGCAACAGTCGTAATATGCATGGAGCATACTAAGGAAAATGCTCTTGCCAAAGCGTCTTGGGCGAATGAAGAACAAGTTGTTAGGCTCATCCTCCAACATCGGCAAGTACATCGTCTTGTCGACATAATAGTTGTTCTGCTCAATGACTTTCACAAAGTCAGACATGCCATAGGGTATTCTTTTTACTTGCTCCATAAACCACCTTCTGTTTTTATGACGATAAAGTTACTACTTATATCCGATACAAACAAGCTTTTGATTCATTTTCATTCTTTATTTGAATAATCTGTTTGTTAAGCACTCACAAAAGCGGGACACTAATAAGCATTTTTCGGTTCATACTTATTATGATATTTCAAAAAAATACATTACTTTTGCATACATGGAAACACGAAAAATACATAGTAATATATCATTTAAACTAATATTATATTGCGATGAAAACAAGAATGGCACAATGCACTATTTTATATGAGACATGGCAGATGCAATGTTGTGGTGGCCCTATACAGGTAGGACAAGTAGTCAGTTTGCCCTGCATAAAGAAAGGGCCATACACTTGTGCATGCGGTATAAACATTGATTTTGATGAAGAGCATCACAATGAAGATGCCAATTGCCTGATACGTGGCAAAGTAACAGAGATAAGATCGGTGTTTGTAGACAGTTATGTTAACGGGAAAAGTTATAAACGGTGATGATCTTAATACCGAATCATTCCGCATATATCTCCCCAAGCATATGCAAAACAGAATTGACGAAGGATTATACATTCCGAAAGCACACGTCAACAGTGAGACGAAGGATGATGAAAGCCTCAACTATATGTTTAAGCTGAACGAATCCGAACATAACATCCACCCCAACGACCGGGTTATGCTTGGCGTATCCGACCGTAAACAATATCAAACAGGAACAGTAATCCAATGCTCAACTAATGAACTGCTCATTCATACAGACTGGCCCTTGGATATGGCAGAATATTATTCAATAGAATTGATTGTATAACCATTTTTGACTGCTACTCATCAATGGTATTACCAAACCAAAGATTATAACTTTTTACTGATTCTTTTTTTCGTCCATACTCGAAATTTTCCACAAATGTAGTGCTTTTTTTCGAGTACAGACGAAAATATTCAACATTAAAAACATTTATCGTTTATCGTTATTCCTTTGTTGAACCTTCTATCATACACGTATTGTTCTCGTATTGATTTCCTATCATTCTCCGCTTCTCGAACGAATGGAGATACGTAATCGATACAAAATCAATACGGGTTCGATACCCTTGCCTTTCGCCATCCTCTCCACCACCTTATTATATATAATAGGACCGTTGGCTCTGCTCACTATCCTTTTCTTCAACCTGAGTTTCGTGGCTTTGGGCTACAAAGACACCACAGTAAACATGTTCACCCTATCACGCTCGCTGAACATCTCCAAGAACGAGTTGTCACGCTACTTCACTTCATGCCTTAATTCCACCTTCCGCATCTGGCTTGCCGAGGTACGTTTCGAGGCGGCAAAGAAGATGTAACCCGACAAAGGGCATATAATTATATGGTGATGTTGCGATAATACCGCCCTAACTATATAAAAACAGGTAGTTAGGGCGGTGGTATCGCTTATAAGCCCGCCCTAATTATATTAAAAAAGGTAGTTAGGGCGGTGGTATCCTTGCAGAATTCATTTTTTTAAAGTAAAATCAGTTAAAGTCAATATAATAATACTTCCCCAAGTAATATATAAAAAATGCCCAAGTAATATATAATACTTTGCCAAGTAATATAATATTACTTTTTCTATTCTTTCCGAAAGGTGACTTTAACTGATTTTACTTTACACTTTTCTTGTTGTTTTACTAAAATACTTCACTCTCAATTAAATCCTTTACTGAATAACTTTACAATGCAGGAAAAGTGTTACTGAAACGCTTTACATTGACGTTTTCAGGTGCAAATTTACATATAGTATCCATTAATCGTTGATTATCAATATTATATACTCAAAACGGTAGAAAAGTGACGATCTGGATTCTATATAGATACATTCGGGTTAAGATTTAACGTATTTAACATCAGTTAAGACAGAATAAGCAACTAATCATTGTGGGTAGATGGCATGAAATGAATCGCCAATGCCAATGAGTTTATTCATGGCATTGACGATTTATAATTTTGACGTATGACTTAATCACAAGCCCCAAAGTCATTATTTCACAATGCCTTTTCCCACTGCATAAACTGCTCCACCATCTTTGGCTCATAGTGAGAGAAGAATAGGCTGTGCCCCAAGTCGAGGGTAGCGATGCGATCCATCTCAGCATCGGTCAACTCGAAGTCGAAGATGCTGATGTTCTCCTGCATACGCTCCTTGTGAGTGCTCTTAGGGATGATGATGACACCACGCTGAATCAAGAAGCGCAATGCCGTTTGGGCAAGCGTCTTGCCATACACCTTGCCAATCTCCGTTAGCACATCGTTGTGGAAGAAATCGTTCAAGCCCTCGGCAAATGGTCCCCAAGACATAATGTGGCATCCATACTTCTCCATGTACTTCTGAGCCTCCACCTGCTGGTTGAACACGTGGGTTTCCACTTGGTTTACCATTGGTTTGATTTTCACATGTTCCTGAAGGTCGATGAAGCGGTCGGGATAGAAGTTGCTCACACCGATGGCACGAACCTTGCCCTCACGATAAGCACGCTCCATCGCACGATAGGTGCCATAATAATCACCAAAAGGCTGATGAATCAGGAGCAAGTCGATGTAGTCGCTCTTCAAATTCCTCAAGCTTTCGAGGATGCTGGCGTAAGCTTTCTCCTCGCCCGCATTGGAAATCCAAATCTTGGTTACGATGAAGAGTTCCTCACGAGGCACACCACACTTCTGGATGGCATTACCCACGCCCTCCTCGTTATGATAAGCTTGAGCCGTATCAATCATTCGATAGCCCACGCTGATGGCATCGAGCACACAACGCTCACACTCCGCAGGACTTACCTGATAAACGCCATAGCCCATCTGGGGCATCTTCACACCATTATTCAATGTTATTGTTTTCATACGATTTCTGTATTTGTTTTACTTTCAAATTGTGCAAAATTACAGAGAGCTTTTCAAAATTGACCTCACAAAAAATGAAGTCAATTCTTATTATTTCAAAGTGCTCATGTCTATCACATAACGGAACTTCACCTTTCCGTTAAACACATTCTGATAGGCCTTGTCTATTTCGGCTCCATCAGCCTTGATGATTTCCACTTTCGGATAGATGTTGTGAGCAATAGAGTAATCCAGCATTTCCTGTGTCTCCTTGATGCCACCAATTTGTGATCCGAACACCTTGCGCTTTCCCTGGAATATGAGGTCTGCTACCGTCAATGATGGCATGTTGCGGAATGCAGGCAATCCAACAATGCCAAATTGTCCGCCAAGTTTCAACATTTTCATGTACATAGTCATGTCATATTTGGCAGGAATGGTAGAAAGGATAAAATCGAATGTCTTGTCCAGCCCTTTCAAATCATCTGGATTGTTTACATTCACATAGCGAGACGCACCCATGCGCAAAGCATCCTCACGTTTATCTTCGGTAATGTCAAATACGGTAACGTCAGCTCCAAGAGACACTGCATACTGAACTCCCATGTGTCCCAATCCACCGAATCCTGCAACTCCCACCTTATCACCTTTTTTCACACCAGCCTGCATGATTGGCGAATAGGATGTGATTCCTGCGCAAAGCAAAGGAGCGACTTTCGAGATATCTGCATTTTTAGGCACACGAATGGCAAAATCTTCGGCAACCACGTATGTGTCGGAGTAACCACCTTGAGTATGTTCGTTGCCATTGAAGCGGTCGATACCATGATAAGTCATCACCGCTCCTTCTTCACAATATTGTTCCAGACCATTCTTGCAGGCATCGCATTGACGGCATGAGCCTATCATACAGCCGATACCAGCATAATCACCGACTTTAAAACGAGTTACATTCTTACCCACCGCCACGACACGTCCTGCTATTTCATGTCCAGGAACCATTGGGTATTCTTCTTCGCCCCAGTCTGCAAAGACATGATGCAAATCACTGTGGCAAATACCTGCATACAGAATCTTTATCTGTATGTCGTTGTCACCTACAGCGTGGCGGCTGAACTCGTAGGGTTGAAAATGACCATGATTTTCAAAAACCGCAAAGCCTTTTGCAGGAATACGCTGACCATCATTTTGAGCGAATATGCTCATACTACTAAGCAGTAATACTGCCATTGAAAACAAATATCGTTTCATTCTTTTGTTATTTTGTTGTTAATACTATTCAGTGGATTTTAATTTTTCATTTTTGTTCTTAATTTAATTCATTTATTTTGCAGGCTTCAGCGGTCCATAGAAATATGATGCGGTGGCTCCACCATCAATCAAGAAGTCGGATCCTGTGATAAATGCTCCCTTTGACGACATCAAGAGTTCAGCCACATTGGCCACCTCATCCGCCGTGCCAGGACGACCTGCCGGACATTTGGCAAACATATTCTTGTAGAAGTCGCCACGCGGACCATTAAACTCATCAAGAGCCAATGGAGTTACAATAATGCCAGGAGAGATAGAGTTGACTCTGGCTCCACGCTCACCCCATTTCACAGCCTCTGCCATCACACGCTTCACATTGCATCGTTTCGCCATCTGATAGGCATGCAAGGTGTCTCGGATGTTCTGGGACTGAAGGATGTCAAGCGACAGAAGTTGCTCTGTTGGAGTAGTGGCAAGTTGCTCATCTTCCTCTGGTGTGAGGGCTGGCATACGATGACCAGACTGGCTGGATATGGTTACGCCTACGCCACCAGGCTTGATGACCTTGCCCACTTCCTCAAGCAATACTGCGGTTCCATAGAGGTCCACTTTCAGAATAGTCTCTATAGAAGCCTGACTTGGCGACACGCCAGCTGCATTTACCAACATAGAAATGTTGCCATACTTCTGTGCTTCGGCTATCAAAGCCAAGATAGAAGAGCGTGAGGACAAATCCATCTCCACTGGCACGGCATCAAATCCAGCCTCATTCATCGTCTTGACTATCGCTTCGGCATTGACCTTATTCTTATCGCCAATGACTATTTTCATGCCATATCCCATTCGGCGAGCTATAGCCATACCTATCTGGCCAGCTCCGACCAATATCATTACGTCTTTTGTCATTTTCTACCGTTTTTTTTGCATTTATACTTATTCAGAAAAACCTGCCAGCCAGTTCTTAATAGCCTTTCGTGCTTGTTCCTGAGAGTTCTGCGCAATGGTGCCACGCACAGCCAAGCCTTTCAGCACAGTGGCACCTTCACAAGCCTTCTTAAGGCTGCTTTCTGTGCTACCCAGTCCGCTACCCTCATGGGTACTGAATGGAATTACAGTCTTGCCCTGCCAACTATGCTTCTCTATGAAAGTATAAACAGGCATAGGCATGTCATTCCACCAGATAGGATAGCCGATATAAACTACATCGAAGTTCTCTACATCAATGTCTCCCTTGATGGCTGGACGAGCATTGGAGTCCAACTCCTGCTGCGCCACTTCTGTACACTTGGTATAGTCCTTCGGATAATCCTTTACAGACTCTACTTGGAAGAGTGTACCATCGGTCTCTTCAGCAATCATCTCGGCAATGATACGGGTGTTACCTTTCTTGATGTTTCCTACGGCATAATTCTCTCCTGCTTTAGAGAAATACACTACCAACGTCTTTCCTTTTTTCATCGCTTCTTGCGTTTTATTCATTTTGTTTTGTGAACAAGATGTCAATGGCAAAAGTGCCACCAGCATCATCAAATACTTACATAATCTTTTTCTCATAATAGTTACGTTTAAATTTCTGGTGCAAAATTAGCGAGCTTTTATCGAACTATCATTATACGAATTGCATATTCACTAACCGAAATTGCGGTTTCTACTACAACTCTTTATCAGCCGTTTACAATGGCTTATATATATTGCTGATTCACTAATACAAATTGCTTTTATGCGCTATACACAGTTATGTTTTCTGATGAAAATGCGTAACTTTGCACTATAATATAAAAAATGAGTCAAAGCTATGAACAAGAACATATTAAACGTGACAACTGTTGCCGAATATAACGAAATGTTGGGCGTGGAGACACTGCACCCAATGGTAAGCGTAATCGACCTGTCGAAAGCCAAGCCAATGCGGCACATGCGCCACACGTTCAGTTTCTATACCATATTCCTCAAAGACGAGAAAAATTGTGAGTTGACTTATGGCAGACAGCGTTACGACTATCAGAAAGGGTCTGTTGTATGCCTCGCCCCAGGACAAGTGATAGGTATAGAGGACACGGGGGAAGATTTCCAACCAATGGGTTGGGCACTCTGCTTTGACCCCGAACTGATACACGGCACATCGCTGGGGCGCATCATCAAGGACTATTCGTTTTTCTCATACGAGGTGAACGAAGCTTTGCATCTTTCGGAAAAAGAGCGTGGACTGTTTATTGCTTGCTTAGGAGAAATTCAGCAAGAACTTGAACACTCCATCGACCGGCTGAGCAAACGACTCATAGCCACACACATACAACTGCTTCTCGACTACTGCCTACGCTTTTACGAAAGACAGTTTATCACTCGCGAACCTATGAATAGAGACCTGCTGGCACGATTTGAATCACTGCTTGACGACTATCTCTCATCGGGAAAGGCTCAACAAGACGGACTGCCCACCGTGAAATATTGCGCAAGCGAGCTATGCCTGTCGCCAGGATATTTTGGCGACTTGATAAAGAAGGAGACAGGCCGTTCGGCACAGACATACATTCAACTGAAAGTAATGGATATGGCAAAGGAGTTTCTACAGGATAGAGAGAAAAGCATCAGCCAAATATCATACGAACTCGGTTTTCAGTACCCACAGCATTTCACCCGATTGTTCAAGAAAGTAGTAGGCTGCACTCCAAACGAATATCGCATAAAAGGTTGAAGAACATATGCCTTATTGATTGTGGATACGTTGCTTGTCCGAAAAGTACAACCTGCGACTACTCCTTGCTCTCTTTCCTTACATTCGTATCCACTTACCCGAATAGCACATTTAACGCTTTTGTGCTTTTCTTTTTTCCGATGCTCCCAAGCCTATTTTCTGCGTTCCGTCCCAGTTCGTAAGTTGGTCGGCACATCCATTTGAGCCACAAAGTGAGATGTATGTGTCAGCACTGCATGACATGTGGTCAACAAATGCAAGGAAGTTTTGACAAAGGGATTCGGTATAAACGACATCCTTTGTTGCAAAGAGTTTTGTCCATGAAGTTACACATTCTCTGCGGAAGTTGCTGCAACCGTCCCATATCACACCTTCAAGGAATTTGTTGGTGGCAGATTCTATAGCCTTTGCTGAATCAAGTGGCAAATGGTGTTTTGACGCAGTTGCCATGATGCCGTAATAGATAGCGTTAGCCTCTTGCTCGTTGAAGTCTATCCGTTTTGTTTCTGAGAAACTTCCGAGAGCATTGTGGCCTTCGTTTATAAAATGGTCAATTACACCTTGGTATCTGGATTGTCTGGCTTGCTCCTCACGTTTAACCGCTGCTTCCTCTTGCTTGCGTTTCTCAACACGCAGCATTGCCTCAATGATTTCTGGTTGCTGCTTCATTTCGTTCCATTGAAGAACAAGATACTTGTACTTTGACATGAGAGTGCGATAGTCTTTACCTATATTAGCGAGTTCTTCATTTGCCACATTCAACTTTCTATTGAGATTTTCTATCACTTCATCTCTTTCAGCAGCCACTCGTTTGACAGCATTCTCGTCAATTTGCGATATGCGTTCTTTTACGCTTGCATTTTCTGCCTTCAAGGCATTGTTCTCCGCTTCAAGCGATTTATTCTCATTGATAAGGCGGTTGAGGTTCTGCATATAATAGGTGTATGTCTTGTTCACAGAAGTTCGCACACCCTCGTTCTGTCTGTCACGAGCTTCGTTGATAGCTTCAACCAATGACTTGACGGCTGCGTTGATGTTGGTAGTACGCTCCTCTCGCCAAGATTTCTGCCCGACAATCGCAGGGATAGGGATAGATAGTTCTTTCTCCACGACATTCATTGCTTCTTGAACAGGAGTCTTGATGTTTAGAAGAGGAAAGGTAAGTTCACGCTTGTCAATAGTGGCAAGCACAGCATATTTCTCCACTTTTGTCAATGCCGCCTTTGCTTGTCGTTCAGCTTCAAGCACCACCTTGTTCTTATGCTTGCGTCCTCGTTTCTCTTCCTCTGAAAGTTCATCATAGGAGAAGCCTCTTGCCAAGCCATACTTAT